>Ga0116229_10003983_pt1 | contig 24254 bp, 28 predicted proteins | sample S1TSphgellanicum_3_FD_87313 | JGI IMG/M metagenome (GOLD analysis project Ga0116229, IMG submission 87313) | Host-associated microbial communities from peat moss isolated from Minnesota, USA - S1T2_Fc - Sphagnum magellanicum MG | ecosystem: Host-associated > Plants > Peat moss > Unclassified...
CGCAAACTCCAGCAGGTTTAGTCGCGTTGCGAGCGGAAGAGCTCAACAACCTTCGCGGCGATGGAACGGGTGTGCGAAGGGTGCAGGACCGGATCTATGACTACGCCGTGTACAACGACTTGGGCAATCCGGACCATAACCCATCCTATAAGCGTCCCATTCTCGGCGGATCCGAGGAGTTTCCTTACCCTCGCAGATGCCGCACTGGACGACCTCCCACCAAAACTGGTAAGCAGAAATGCTGAAGCTAGTCTGATCCAGAAAGAGAGAGAGAAAGAAGAAGAAGAAGAAGAGCAGCTGGTGCAGGTTCTGCACAGATGCGTGCATTGTCTTCACGCGGATTGTGGGCTTGCTTCGTCTGAACTTTGCTTCTTCTTGTTGCAGATCCAGAGAGCGAGAGCCCGCCTCCACCAGGCCTACCTCAATGGACTTACATTCCGCGAGACGAGGCATTCGCACAGTACAAGAACGACGATTTCATTGCCGACACAATCAGAGCTGGTCTGGAATCCCTGACTTCCAAGGCGCTGATATCGCTGGCAGCCGCGATGGAGATTAACGAAGCGGTGAACTTCGACAGTTTTGAACAAATCTTCAAAATGTACGCGCCCAAGGGTGCGATCAAAGGTCTGGAGAATCTGCAACCAGAGGGTTCCGATCGTATCATTACCCATCCTCTCGAGTTCATCCACAGCATCTTCAACAGGCCGGAAGTAGACGGCGACCCCACCTCGATTCTATTTCCTTTGCCAGGCATCGTTGCAGGTCTGCAGTAGAGCTAGCTGACCTCATGAGCAACTTTTGCAATTGCTGCTGCCTGCAGAAGGAATTCTCTACTCTAAGAACACTAGTTTAATCCGTGGACAAACCTCCACTAGTGGCATAGATCTGTGTCGAGGACTTCGCAAATCCAAGAAAGGAAAGAAACCCAATGCACATGTGATTATTATCTCTGGGTTCCATGTGTGCAGCTGCTGCATCCCAGAGTTGATCAGCAGCTTGAACAAAAAAATTTTTTGTTGCTGATCATCAGCTGCTCTGCATCAAATGAAGTTCCTTAGAAACAGAGATGTTGATCTAAGAGAAGAAACAGTCTAACTTGATACAGTCATAGAGGAGAAGACATTGTACTACTGAGAGAGCTGCTGCAGTGAGCTGATCAGCTGGGTGTTGTTCTATAACTCTGCATTGGCCATTAACAATTGTTTGTTTGTTTGCTTGCTTGCGTGCTTGCTCATTCATGATGCAGAAGACAAGGACTCATGGTCAACCGACGCGGAGTTTACTCGAGAATTTGTTGCAGGTCTCAACCCCATGGTCATCACACGAGTCACGGTAAGCTGCTGTTGATTGCCAAGAGTTTCTAGGATCTACAACTCATTCCTCCTAGAATCCCAATCAAACTCCTAACAAACTTTAGTAGATCTCTAGACTTGAGATCATGTTAAGACTGTAAAGCAGCTAAGTTAAAAATTTGAACAAATGTTCCTGGGACTTAGTTTTGATACATCATATTCAAGTCTTGAAAGATGGTAGTTTTTTCAAGGAGCTTCAGCTAATTGAGGGGAACTGAGAGAATTTTGTTGTTGTGCAGGAGTTTCCGCTGAAGAGTCAGTTGGATCCATCTCAGTATGGTGATCCTGTTTCAGCCATCACTGCCAAGCATGTGAACAGTCAACTGCCAGATGGTTGGGATGTCTACACGGTACACAAAGAAGAAGAGACAAAATCTGATGAAGCTCCAACTTGATCAGTGAATGTTGTTTGAAACATTGTTGTTGTTGTTCTGGTCTAAATAGGTCACTTCATGACATCTGTACTTCTGTGTATTACATGATCTTTTGACAAGTGTGGAGAGAGAGAAAAGATTGTTCTTCAGAAATTTTTTCTTTCTCCTTCCTGACTTTGTAATGGTTGTTGAGATTCTTCTCTCCTTTTGAACATTTTCTTCTTTTTCTTCTTGACTTGGAAATCAGTAGAAGCATATAAAAGTGGACCAAAGCTATGGATCAAAGTCCCTTTTGAAAGTTTTCATGATCAACCTTTTTTTTTTTTTGGCTTCAGGCTTTGGCAGCAAAGAAGTTGTTTGTGGTGGACTACCATGACACCTACTTAACGTATATCAACAGAATCAATGCTCAGCCGGGTGTTGCATTCTATGCTTCCCGGACTCTTCTGTTCTTGACCAGTGATGGAACCTTGCAAGTCCTTGCCATTGAGTTAACTCTACCACCTTCAGCTCCAGGCGGTGCCAAAAATAGCCGTGTCTTCTTACCACCAGACCAAGACTCCACCAAAAATTGGGTTTGGGAGCTTGCCAAAACTCATGTCATGACCAATGACTCTGCTTTTCACCAAGTCGTCAACCACTTGTAAGCTCTCCCAATCTAGCTCTCCCACAATCCTCCTCACCCACAACCGATTTCCAAATAACATCATACAATTTGTTTTCTCACTCACACATGCACACACATGCACACTCTTATTTTTCTCTTTCCTTGCAATCATACAAATGGTCAATTGTTCATTCTAAACTTTTCTAATTTAAGTTCAAAATTAACTCAATATAATGCTTTATTTGTTTCTGATGATGTTGTTTCTAGTGATTTTTTCTTTGGCGATTCTTTTGAATGATGTGTTGTGTGCGGTGTTGCTGCAGTACAAGGACACATGCAGTAGTTGAGCCCATAATCATCGCCACCAATAGGCAACTAAGTGCGTTGCATCCCATCAACTTAATCCTCGCACCGCATTTCAAGAACACAATGGACATTAATTCAGCTGCACGACAATCACTCATCAGTGCAGGTGGAATCATTGAATCTTCTTTCACACCGGGAAAATATTGTTTGGAATTGGGTGCTGTTGTGTACAAGCTTGACTGGAGGTTTGATGAACAAGGCTTACCTACGGACCTCGTCAAAAGGTTTGACACTACTTGTATTCCTGCACAGCTTGCTTAGTTAGTGCCCAACAATTGCAGCTCGCACTTTAATGTTCTTTTTTGCCAGGATTGACCATGCATGTGTAGCTGTGAGCTTGATGAATTCTCAAGCTTGAAGAAGAATTCTCTAGTTCAAAACTTGTGCTACAAATATATATCTATCTATCTACCTTGCTAGCTCTATTTGTATGTATGCTTCTCACACTCTTGTTCAGATCAATACTCAAACTTCTTGGAGTTAATCACAATCTCAAGCTTCAAAGAATGGTGAAAGTTTTTGAGCTTCACACAATTCAAAAATTTCACTGCAAACTTAAATCATTATTCTAAAATATGAAATATTAAGCAACCGTTACAACTACTTTTATACATATTAACGTGTTTGGATCTCATGAACTTTTGAATACTAAGGAAGGAAATTCCTTTGTGGGTTTTGCTGGGTCACAGAGGAATTGCAATCCCAGATTCAAGTGCAAAGCATGGACTGCGGCTCCTGGTTGAAGATTACCCATATGCAGTAGATGGGCTTGATCTATGGGCAGCCATTGAGACTTGGTACACCGACTTTGTGGACATAGCATATGCGAATGATGCTGAGGTTGTGCGCGATGTGGAGCTTCAGAATTGGTGGACAGAGGTCCGCACTGTGGGACATGCAGACAAGAAAGATGCACCTGGATGGCCAGAGCTCAATTCCAAGAAGAACCTGGTTCAGATCTGTGTCACCATCGCGTGGGTGGCATCTTGCCATCACGCAGCAGTGAATTTTGGTCAATACCAGTACGCAGGGTTCATGCCCAACCATCCCACATGCATGCGGCGACTCATCCCGGAAGAAAACACCGCGGAATGGAATGAGCTTCAAGATAATCCCCAGAAATTTTACTTCGAATCTGTCTCCAGCCAGACACAGGCAATTACGGTCATGACCACAATCCAAATCTTGTCCAACCATGCCTACGATGAAGAGTACCTTGGCCAGCGTAATGAAGCAAACTGGACAAATGATGAGAAGGTAAGAAGAAGCTCCCTAAACCCTAAACCCGAAACCTAACTCTGCAAAAGCAATTTGGGCAGCAATGTAGTAGCTGCTGCACCAGCGCCATCGCTGCTGCTCGTGAAGCTCTCTCTAGCTGCTGCTGCTTGTGGTGGTGTGTGGTGGGTGGTTTGCTTGTTTGCTTAATTGAATGCATTTGATTGCAGATCTTGGCAGCTTTCAACAAATACTCCAAGAACATTGCTGCAGTCGATGACCTCATCAAGGGACGAAACGCCGACAAAACTCTCAAGAACCGTTATAATCCTGTGCAGCTTGAGTACGAGCTCCTACGTCCCTGGTCTGAAGGAGGCTTGACAGGCAGGGGTGTGCCCAACAGTGTTTCTATCTAAGAAAAACCCAAAAGATTTAGAATCACCTTCTTCACCTTCATCTTCTTCTCCTTTTTCTCCTGTTCTGTCAGTAGAATAAAATGAAGGCCTGGAGTGCAACAACAACACCACCCATTGATTGCTGCACAAACTTTTGCAAGCTTTCCATGCCATGAGTTGCAAGGATCTCATTATATGATAGCCTCAAAAAGAGGCATGGAAGTTTTGCAACAACATATGTTGTTCTTTGTGATGATTTTGATTTTGGTTCAAGGTCTGCTGAGTTTCTTCATGGCTCAATATGGTGATCGAGTGCTGGAGGAGCTTAATTAGCAAGCTTAATTGTAAGTGTTCCTAAAGAGTGATTAAGTCTTAAAGAGTAAGTAGGTTCTTTCTTTTGAGTTCAAGAAGGCACACAAAAGACAGACAGTCAGACAGGTAGACAATAGAGAGATTGCCTTTAGAACAAAAGATTTTCTGTGAACTTCGTGTTTCCCCCTTTGGAATTTTCAAAAATGATTTACATACATGCCAAGGAACAACCTGATGAATTCTGAATTGACACCTCTTCTTAAATACCAATGCCTCCCTTTTCATCCTCAAGAGGATCATGCTAAAGCTGGAAAGCTTTTTCCATGTTGGTTTTGAGCTCCGCTCTTCTTCCACTTTTTTTCCTTATTTTAATTTTCCCTTCTCTTATTGCTTGTTGCCCTTTCTTTCTTCTTGCCTTTTCCTTCCTGATCTCTATCTCTCTTGAGAAATCAAAGAAATTGGCAAATTTGCAAGAGCAGGCGTTTAGATTGTGGACCTCTTTCCATGAGCAGCAGATCAAATAGTCAAGCAATCTGGACACTGATGTAGTCTCAACAGCACCAGGGAAAATGCCCACAACATGAAATTTCTAACTAGAAAAACTGTAATGGTGCTCCAACGACAACAACCTTTGTAACACAACAATACAGTCTCCTTTTTTGCACAATCCCCCTAATCTTTCTCATCAATAATTCAAACTAATCTTGAGCAGGTATAATACAAGCAAAAGTGATGCCTTCAAAAAGGTTGGAAGCGGAAGTGACAACGCCTTAAACTTTCGCTGTTGTTGCAATTGCTGAAAAACCTAGGCCATCAAGCCCTCCCCCTGAGATTAAGCGCTTGATTAACTTGGTGAGGTTTTCCATTGCATCCCTTGTTACCTCAAGAGCTGCATCCTTTTCTCGTAATCTTGATTGCAAATCTTCTATATCTTCATCCTCTTCGATATCTGCATGCACTACTAGAGGTTTGTGGAATTCTGAAGAAACAGACAATGTCAAGGAAGCAGAGGATGAGGAAGTCAGACTCAAATCAGCACTAGAGCACTCCTCAAGAAGACCCTGATTCAAGTCCTCCAAGCTGTGTAATGCTCCCATGGATGATGATCCATCCACCTCCATCTTTGCCACTTGTAATTGCATCTGCTCCAGGGCAGAGTCTCCAAAGTGCTCTCGCAAATGAGTTGCCATGTGTAATCTTGTAAGAATTTCAGCTTTCTCCTTAGCTTTCTCCCTCATCTTCACAAGTTCTGTCTCATGAGTGTCCAAGCAGTCCACAAGCTGCTTCAACTCCTGATCCTTAGTAGCGAGCAAGTGCTGTGCTTCCAACAGCTGCAAACCTTTCTCCTGCAAAGTCTCCTTCACTGCCTCCAGCTCAGCCTCAAGCTCTTGCTGCCAAGCTCCATCACCTAACCACTGCTCTTGCAACCGCTCAAGCCACAGCTCTGTCTCCAGCAAAGCACGATTGGTCACAAAAAGCTCACAATTTCTCTGCATTAGCATTGAGTTGTTTTCAAAGATGCCTTGATTGCCTGTGGAATTTACGAGTGCCTGGGATAGCTCTCTCAGTTGGTTCACAATGGAAGTTGCTTGTGAAAGCTGTGTATGATTGTTGTCCAAATCAAGTTGCAAGCTTGTAACTTCCTCCTCTTTCTCCTGCAAGAGCAAAGTTACTCTGGCCAGTTGGTCCTCCTTGGTCTGCAGTAAACTTCTGACATGAGTCACTTCCATCTGCAGCTCCTGGACAGCTCTCTGAGCTGCTTGCAAGTCCAAATCTTTCTGGGTGAGGGTGAGCTTGACACAGGACAACTCAGACTTGACTTGTTGAAGTTCTAGCTTGGCTCCTACCAACTCTGTCTCTTTCAACTGCAACTTGAGAAATGTGTCAGACAATGATGAATCCCTCTGCTGAAGCTCCCTCTTGAGAGCATGAACCTCTTGCATGGAGTCTTGTAGTAGAGCCTTCTCCTTTGAGAAAGCAGACTGCAAGGCTTCAATCTCTTGACTTTCTTTCTTCAGCTGATCCTTGAGGTTTTCGTGCATGGCTGTTGCAAGGGTTGTCTGCTGTTTCTCCTTCTCTAGCTCAATTGCAGCAGCTTTTAGACTTGTTTCATAAGATGTCAGCATGGACTTGTGGGAAGTCAGGTCTTGATGCTGGTGTTCTATCAACTTTTGCTGCTCATCAACAGCTTGCCGGAATTCAGCAACAGCCGTTTGAGAATTATCCAAATCCATTTGAACTCCTGAAAGCAAGATCTTAACTTGGGATAGTTCTGTGGCTGTGACTTTGCCCCTCTCTCTACAACTCATCACATCATGCTCCAATGTCTTCAAGTCCTCTTCTGCAGCCAGACAGGCCTCCATCCGCTTCTCTAACTCTGCCTCTGTCTTCTCCAGTTTTTCTTGCCTCCAACATTTCTCTTTATCGGACCTCTGTAGCTCATTTTCCTTGGCAAGCAGTGAGGCCCGCAAAAACTCAAGATCAATCAACTGCTTTGAAAGTAGCTCATTTGCCTGCTGAAGCTCCAGGTCCTTTAGCTTCAACTTTGAAGCTGTGTTTGCAAGAACGTCATCTTTCTCTAGCAGAGAGTTTCTAGACCTATTTAACTCTTCCTGTTTCCTGCCTAAAGCTTCTTGTGCACGGTAGAGCTCTATCTCTTTCTCCTTCACAATCTTCAGAACACTCTGCAACTCTTCCCCCTTCAGCACCAACTGTTGGTTCACACACTTCAGTTCATCACGTTTACCACTATGGCTTCTGCTGGCAGCTTCAAGTTCTTCCTCACGTTGTTGAAGCGCAGAACGGGCTATTTGAACCTCCCATTGGTCTGCCTTTACTGTCTGTTCGGCCAGCTGAAGCTCCTCTTCCTTTGCATGCAGTGCATTCAATGCTGCATCAAGGTCCACTTCCAGCTCATTCACTACATGCTCAAGCCCTGACTCCTGAGAATACATGGGATCTGACATCCGAGCTTCATATAAGTGAGCTTGCTCAAATAACCGTTCTAGGGCCAATCGTGCAGGATCAACCGATCCACCATTGGCACCTGCCTTTCCACTGGACTTGTTCAGTACACACTTCACCACAAGCCCTTGTCGCCTCCATTGTTGTGTTTCAAAACAAACCAGTGCTGTTCCGAGAATCCTGCTCTTTCCCTGCACACACAAAAAAAGAGTTTGAACAATTGCCCAATCAAAGTGACTTAAACAACTGTGAACTGTTGTTATCATGGGAGCACATGATAAGGTAGCATTTGGGAAGCTCTGCCATGAAGACTGACTGTAACATGGAGACAAACCTACCAAATTCTGCATTTACTGAATCACTTTCAAGCATTTCCTCTGCAAATTGGCCAAGACCATGTGAGTAAAACCTTAGATCCGTGATAATCTTTTTTCTCACTTTGTCGAAGACTGCAGTGCAATGATCTCCTCTTCCGAAGACACGTTACTCAACCCTAAACCTTGTCAATTTGAGAAGCCTTGTCCATTTGTGAACGTATATACCTTGACATGTAAGAATGCACCTCCGTGGACAAGACTCCTGCATACTGTCGTCGTCGCCATCTCGCGGCATTCCCCTAACTATGTTTCATCCTCCACTCATACTAATTATCTAAAATGCGCCCGGCCATCGCTCTGTAGGAACTGCCCGCCACGTTCCTCTTCCTCCCGGTCCGCTCCTCCTCATAATAGAATTTCCTAAAACCAAACTGCATCGCCAAAATTCCCTCCACCGGGCCAAATATTTCCATCGCTCTCTCTCTCTCTCTCTTCCCGCTTCTCCTCCTCCGGAGTCCTTCTGATCCTTCAAAGAATTCCGGGCGCATTTTGGTCATTCCTTTCAGCCTTCAAGCTGCTCCCAAAGCGCCACTAGAATGGAGTTTTACTTCCACCAAAGCCCTACAGGACTGGCGATGAGGGATAGGCGTCCTCCACAGCAACAACAGTAAGTTAGCCAAAGCTTCTCAAATCTCTCCAGATCCCTTCCCATCTGAAAAGCCAAAAAAGCAGCATCAATGACAACCGAAGAATCAACTTAGAAGTCTTTCATTTGATTCGCAAAAAGCCTCAGGCCCAATTGCAGCACCGAAATGGCTTCTTTGTTTGTTTCCCGCTCGCATTTTTTGCCTTCTTCTCGCCTCTCCCCGCAACTGAACGAGAGACGGAAGAGAGGAGAGAAAGGAGAGAGACGAAGTTCCCGAACTTGTTTCTTTCACGTTCCCCAAATCGCCACGCTCCCGAGTGCGTATATATCGAACAAAAAAATAGTATCTACGGAATTCTCAGCGAGTTCCCATGGAGGTTCTCATAGTACTTTCTCTCGGGAACAAGGAAACGATGCTCAGCATTGAGCAGGGTTCTTTTCCCTCATATTTGTGATGTAGCTGAACTGGCGATCGTCCATAATAAAGTTTAGCCAAGTTTGGCTATGAACAGGATATAAAAGTAAAAAAGTTTCAGATTCCTTCACATTTTTGGCTACATGCCAGAACCCAATAGAGAAATATGGCGATACATTTTAAAGTAGAAATTTGGCGACTAGAATACCAACAAAAACTCATATTTTTAACCATTTTGAAATTTCTTTTAGCCAAATCCCTAACTTTATCCAGAAAAAAATTGGCTGCTAGGGAGTTACATTTAGACCCATATGAGCCTCTTTTTTTTTCTTGGCGAAATTTCGCCAAAAGAAGTGATTTTGCCGTCGCCAATTCGGCAGAAGTGAGAGGAAAAAAACAGAAGAAAATCGCCATATTCTGATATTTGATTTTCATTGTGTAGCCACGAATATAGAAGGATGATTAAATATTGGTCCTTTATTTTTGTCTTATAGCCAGATCTGGCTAAATGTTCGTAGGGATAATTGCCACTTTTTTAGCACCTTCTCATGGATGATCGCCGCTTTGGCGCTACAAACAAAAATTCCTCAAGAAAACACTGACATTGAGAACTTCTCGTTCTGACAAAGCTCCCCATAACACGTTCCCCATGATTCCAGACAGCTTCTAGTCCCCACAAGTGATCTCCTACCGTGAGAACTTGATCTAGGAACGTGGGAACTTTAAGTGACAAGTGGCACTAAATTCATGGGATCATTTTCAACGTTCCCAACATGTTCTCGATGCTTGCGGCTCGTTCCCATGATGTGGGCCCAACTTTTACACAGTGGGATTTTTTTTTTTGGGGGTGGAAAATTCTCGCTATTTTGCATAAAGCTTTGAGAGAAACTTGGAAAAACGTGGTTTTTTTTTAGTGTATAAAGTTTTTTTTTCCAGAAAAAAATTATTTTTGTATACTTTTGCAATTTTTTTTTGAATTTTGAAAAAAAGAGAAAAAACTCTAGGCCAACACTAAGACCAATCAGATATTTTATCTTTTCTTCATACCAAATCAAATAGATCATTTTGATTTTTTTTTGAAAAATCGACAAATCAGAAAGAAATTTTTCTTTGCATTTTTTCTCTTGCATTATTCCTATCTTGTTTTGCCACCACTCCTAATCTATTATCAGCTTGTAATAATAAACATTCTTAATTCATAGCTTATTTCTTTGACATAAATATGGACATGGAAATTGCAAACATTTCATTATTAGTGTTGATTTCATTTTCTTGCAATTTTTCAATTTCCCAAAAGTGACAAAAACTTTATGCAATATACATTGAAAAACGTGTTTTTATTTCCAAGTATATTTCCCCAAAAAAATCCCAAAAGAATGAAAATTTTCTACCAAAAAAATCACTGGTTGGCATCAGTGTTTCCCTTTTTGGGAATTTTGCATCCTGGTGATTGAAAAAAAAACAAAAAACAAAAAAAGCCAATGTGATAGGTACAAAGACCTTTTTCAGTATTAAAAAATGGCCCAAAGTCACCAAAGTCACCACATTCATTGCATCTGTTTAGTTCTTGTGATCCATGCAAGAATCCAAGTTTGCATAAATCTTAGTGTGGACATTTCTTCTGATCTCCATCAAAATAGAACTTGGTTGTAGGTTTTTGAACCTTCTTGCACAATATCACATGTCCTTTGATCACCACATTCATGAAACTCAACAATATTACACAAACCTATATACTTGAAAAGGGGTCCTGGATATTTGAGACATTAGCAAACACTAAATGTGAATAAGCAATCTATGTTCATTGGCAATGGAAATATCAAAGGAGAGCACCTAAGCGTTTTTTCTTTTTGGTTCACTATGGAGAAGGTTTGAAAAAGAATGCTTCGATATGGCACTCTTAGGTTCCCAACATAGATCCATGGCTTAATGGTGACCTAATTACAACTTGAATGGCCATAATACATAGAATCTAGAATGACACAACAGAAAATAGAATCCACAACTAGTTGCAAGGTGTTTGCAAGTCCAACATTTCATTCAGAGACTAGGAAACCATGCAATCTATTTCCTAAGAAGTTGAAGGATAAACAATGAAGTGTATGAGAGTCCCAATTCCAGTTGCATACCTGCTCTGCACTCACCTAGAGCTGTTCCAGGTCTGTCCAAAATTGTGAATGAGTTCTGTGAATCTTTTTTGTGTAAGCAATTGATGTCAACATGCAGTACACCCACAGCTTCAAACACTTGGGCAGAGCATACAGCAAGCTGTTGAAGGGCTTTCACCTCACTTGACAACAAGGTTGACAGGCATCCCCAGATACATGAAAGAACAGTCCAGGATGTAGTAGTAGGCTACATCAGTTTCACATATTGGATCAAGACACACCGGCTACATAAGAATCAAGACAAATCCACCTATCCTGCTATCATCATAATACAATTGCTTTGCACATTGCAGCTCAAAGTACACCATCCATAAGGACATTAGGATAGAAGCTACCAAGCAGACCACAGCAGCCTTGTGCAAGAACATGAACCCACATCTGGATTTCAGTTCACCGAACACAGGCTCAGGATCCAGTTCCAATTTTTTATAGAGAGGCCAATGCTTGGAATCATTACAAGTCTCAAAGTAATGGATCAAAGCATGCAACACTCCAGGATCACAAAAATGTTCCTGATAATTCAAGAGGAAAGGAATGGGGAGAACATTACCTGACATGTACATTTCAGTAGAATGTCAAAAGACTATCAATTCACCCCCTGGCAGTAATTGTGTCACTTCACTTAAGCCATGTCCATCTTCAGTAATCCAAAAGTTCATGCAGGAAACACTAAGGGAGGGCCTGGCACACCAAGAAATGGTTGGCTCCGGGGACATGCTGCAGATCATCCCAGTTAACAGATTTCACAATCCTGAATAAACTGGTAGACGGCCAATATCTGATCTAATACCAAGGCTAGACATATATATGCCCCAGTGATGACAAATGTCTTGAAAACAGCTGAAGTGCATACCCAAATGGATCTATGGTGAAGTAACCAGATGTCCAAAGAGAAAATTCTTCCAAGCTCCTGCAATCTTGGTGCTGAAGCCAAGGGATAGCCAACACAAAACTATAGACTTTCATCAACCACATACAGAACAATATCCTCCTCTAGCTGTCAATAACAGTCATACTTAGACATGTCATAATAAAGAACCTTAGAAGGCAGGGGCCAGCAGTTACAAAAACTACAGACTCATGTTGGCACAGCTCACATCTCTCCTCTAGTTGTCAAGAAAAGTCAAAACTGAGAGATATCACCACAAGGAACCTCTCAATCCTGAACGCTTTAGGGTCCAACTCTATGACATTCCTGGAGGATCTCCAAAATCTCTGTGAATCAATGCCAGATTTGCCAAGATTCATCAAAAGTCATGTCAAGCCAGACAGTAGCACAACAAGGATTGCTTATCATGAGTATGTTACCATCTTGTTAGTATTGCCACAACGATCATACTGCCAAAGTTCCCTCTAAATTCTCAAATTGATAAACCTACCTGAATCATGTCCTCTAATTCCCAACTAAAGCCGTAGTAATGACAGGATGTAATATAGTTGAGACAAACAATAAATAACAAGCTGTAGAAGTAAAAGAAATATAGCAGGAGGTAACCGGGGAGTGTGTAGAAAAAAAGTTTGTCCATTCTCTATAAGGTATGCATGTCCACATGGACAGCAACTACCATACTGGAATATATGGTTAGAATGGTTGCTTGTAACACATGTAGAGAAGAAGGATCTTGCACATGCCCCTGTGTTTCCAATTGCATTCTATACATACATTGTATCTCTATGATTTTTGGCTCCAGGTTATATCCTGCGGACTGGTGTGATCTTGTACGTTTTTGCAACCTCATCCATCGACATATGGCAACTAGCCATTTTGATCTTATGGACCAGCTGAGGAGGTGACTTTCTTTGAGGCCTAGGCTTCAGATTGCACACCTTCACCCACACAGCCACTGCCTCTTTCAGACCAAGGAGCCAACCGAACCCTGTTTCCATACAGATCTTCAACCATGAAAACCTAAGGGTGAAGAAACTTTTCCCGTCGTAAGTTGCTGCCATTTGCAAAAGCCTGGTTATATCAGCCTGGAACCAGCAAGCATAAATGTCAACAAGGTTACTTTGCAGCAGCACTCGGATAGATGAATATTTCTAAAGATTCAAAAGCAGCACCGACCCTTTCACAGCAAATCTGCCAAGAACTTGCAAGCCGCAACAGATGAAGCACAATGAAAGAATAATCGGAGGATGATAAGATTTATGTTCAGTGTTTTCTGTTTCCTGCTGCAGATTTCTTTTCTTCGCCCCGATAGTTCAGTTGCAGTGATTCCGCATACTAACAAGATCAGGAAGCATGTGAAATCGAGAGGGACCAGTACCGGCGTGCCCTTCAAAACGACGAAAATTCGGTGTGTGTTTCACTGTCGGACTTGGAAGCCCTATTCTTTCTTCTCCATAGGCAATGGCGATTGGAACACGGGGACAGCAAAACTCCAATCCTCACACTCTTGAGGCGCTCGAGGAAAGCAGCTCCCACTTTTCGGCTCCTGAGAACACTGACGTAAGCAGGAGAAGGTAGAGGGCACAATTTTCCGCTTTCAACTAAGAATTAAGACTTGCCAGACCATCATCCCCGTCACAAACCTGTCCTTGAAAGACACGGCGAGCGGCAGCGAAAGAAAGACAGTGAGATCGGAAGGAGATAGCCAGAAACAGACCATGAAGCAGGCCAATACCAGGTAAAGCAGGTACACGACAGTGATGTTTTAGTCCTTGCATCACCGGATCCCACCCCGGTTTCCGATTATGCAACTTCTTCACGCAGCTTCACTTGCCTCAGAAATGGCAGTCAAGGATTTCTCCTAAAAGACCTCACAGACTATACCAGGCATATGTACACCCATAGAAGCAAATTCGAAACCTCAACGCCTCCATTCTTCTAACCAAATCTGACAAGTGCAAGTACGATGCCAATCGTAACACGAAAAAAAGAAAGAAAGAAAGAAATCCAGAGTATGAGGGAAACAAGGTAAACAAAAACACATATCACATGCTATACCACACACTACACATTCTGCAAACTAAATAAGGACACATTTACAACAAGCAACCACACAGGCAGAAACGCTTCACCGATCCGAGCAAAGGAACTCCAAAACAAAACCAAAAAAAAGTACCTTCAAAGAGCGAACCTACTGGCGATGATATATACTCGGCTCGAAGCGGCCAGTACTGGCACCATGATCCGCGTCTTCCACTGCGCTCACGATCCGTACCGGATTTTCTTACCAAAAAATAAACTGCTATTACAGAATTGCGCAATTTCCAGAGAAGCAAAATGGCTACAAAGCACTTTGTCGGTTAAACAAAGCTTTTTAAAATAGTATTGTGGACACAAACACTAGTGTCTCCCGAGACTAAATCGATTTCGTTTTCAGGAATTGACAAGCAGCGTTTAGGAGCGCCAAGAAACTCGAGTCCGTCGAAGTCGTCCGCCGTGGCGCAACAAGGGGGCCGGGGAGCTCGCGCTCTCTCTCTCTCTCTATCTCTTGCGGGTGGGTGATCGTATCTCGTTCGCGGGGGTTGCGTGCGGTGCAGCGGATGATAGTTTGGAATGAAGACGACAAAAAGACATGGAGGGAAATGCACATAACATTCATTCAAAAGAATGACTCTCATCTATCTACAGGATGATTGATTATGAGAGACGAAAACTAACTTTAACCTGACTTATAAAATCATCGACATAAAATTAGATCCCACTGGCTTGTTTCTATCCATTCCCTGTTCGTATTCTCTGTCCATTACAGCCGACTACTGTCCATTTTTCTCCATTTTTCATTTCTCCCTCCGGCTCCTGTTTGAGTCCATATCGGTGATAATTTTTTCCAATAAATTTTTTGTTTTTTTTACATTAAAAAATTTGTGATTTTTTATGCTTTTTCTAGGGTTAATTCAACTAATTTTCTTCTTTTTGGATAAATTCGCCAATTTTTCATGTCACTAAATTTCCCCCCCCCCCAAAACAAAAAAAAAAAACCCTCGGACTTTGGACAGGGCTCTGTGGACAGAGAGTTTGGTTTTTAAATAAGTTGCTCATCTGCTGGTTCCACTTGTGGTTTTTCGGGTTCCACTTATGGTGGTGCTTCCAGTTCCACTTTGTGGTCCCATTTATGGTGCGAAACAACATTGTAAAGATGTGAGTGAACCAAATGGGAGGGGTTGAACATTAATAATAAAAATGCTGCGACGAACACTCTTCATGTTCTGGATGGAACTCCTTGGAAATACCATGGTAGCACCTTTTACCCACCTGATGGAACCCTAAGCCCAACCATACCGGACCAGGCCTGGCCTGGCCTGTTCTGTTCTGTAGTCTGCATATTTTTAATGTCATTGTTTTTGTCTCTTTCTTTCCGAAACCAAAGGGAACACGATCACACTTCATTATCGTCAGCCTAGACTTCACAGTTCGACTTTTTGCAATAATGACTGGAATGGTTTGTGATTGATGTCAGTTAGCTTGCTTGCTTGCTTGCTGGTTCCATGCTTGTTCCTTTTGGGTTTCAGGTGCTAATAAGGTTCCAGTTGGGAACGGCCCCACTCTCCAGGGCTTACCCTAATTTTTTGAGGGTCCTATCCTTGAAGGCCACACAGTGTGACATACCCCTTGTTTGAATGGTGGAAAAGTTTGCATGCAAATTGGTGGAACGTCCCTTCATGTGATGAAAGCATTTTTTTTTGTGGGGGAGGAGGTGGTTTCAAAATACAAAAGGAAAAAAAAGCACACACACTCAGCAGGGGAGTGCTTTACAAATATGGACAAATTGAGCATAAGACACATGAAACACACATTTTTATCTTTACTAACTAAATTAATATAAAGACCTAACCTGCAAAGTCTTAGACCTTTTTGCAATGAAGACTTGAATTTGGGATTGATTTATTATTAGGGTTAGGTGATATGGGTTCCTCTCTTTCAATGCTTTTTTTCCTTTCCTCTGTTTTTGGATACTGACAATAATAAGATGCAGAGATGCAGGAAAACAAACCCCCATCACTCTTTTTCACTCATTGAAGAAAATCAACCAATTTTTTATGGTCCAAAAATGCATGGGAGTAGGACTTGAGCAGGATAATAAACATATTACTCACCTATGCTCCTATTTTGGGAAGGCCTTGGTCAACTGGGTGTGAGGGGGAAGGAGGTGTGGTTGGGGTGGGTGGTTTCCAATTGATGATTGAGAGAATTGATCAATTATGAAGGCTTATATTAGTTGTTCAAAGTCTTCTTTTTTTGTGTGCCTTTTGGTCCTTCTGGATACATGCATGTCTTGGATTTTATGTGCTTTATTCTACACCACTTTTAGCTTCTATTGGATATGTTGTACTTCCTTGGGTTAACTAGGTCACTTGGGTTAATCTCTACTAGTGCCATGGTAAAAACTTAAAAACTTAAATACCCCTCCCCCAATGTTTTTGGGTTGTTTCTAAACAAGTAGGTAATTGTAAATATTAAGTATTCTCTCCTAAAAACTTAATCAGGCTCGCTGAGTCCGAAAATTAACATTTCCCTGATTAAATAGGTATAGCCTACAAGGGGAGGGGGGTGGGTAAAGGGATGTTGGAATTTGGAAATCTGCAGTGTTATGAGGAGAGAGACGACTGCCAGACCTAAAACTGAACCTATAACCCTGATGCCGAGGCTCTTAGCTCGAACAGACACCATCGCCAGACCTAAACCGAGCCTCAATACCTGATGCCGAGGCTCTGAGCTCGAGGCCCTTCAAGACAACCCGCCAGGCTCTCAGCTTCTACTCCTCTGAGCTCCTTTGGGTTGAGGGAGGGACTGTAGGAATCAAACTCAGTTGCAGGAGATGATGACTCTGACGAAATTCGCTCTGCTCGGTAGTAGCCCAATCTCCAATTCAGTTGTTGTGCATTCGGACATTCGGTTATTATCACTGGATTGTCCATGGACATCATCATCATCATCATACAGGCATGCGGTTCGAGATCCAAGAAGACGAAAGGCTCGGAAAGAGAGAACTTTTGACGATGGGACGACCATCATGATGAGCTGCTGCTGCACAATGTTAACTACTTGCAGTAGTGCAGAGAGGTATGTTGTCGACCTCGTCTCTTTTTCAAGCTTTTGTGCACTTGCTAATGTGATATGCCTCAAGATCAATTGTGCACTCATAGGGTTTGTTCAATCACTCCCTCAGTCTGGCAGGGCGGCTGTTTGGCCCAGGAGAAGAAGGTGAAAACTGGTGGGACGACAAATGTTTGTTCTATCCAGTTGTTGTTAAGGAACCTTCATCAGCAGCAGCATCAGCATCTTCATGGAGAATGTATTACTATGGTAGAAATCAGGATTCTTGGCATTCAGGGGTGAAACCTGCTTTGCTATCTACAGGACGTGTTGGGGTAGCACTATCAGAGGATGGTTTCCATTGGAAACGATACAGAGGGACTTTACCTGAGGGTGCAATACTTGACCCCGACGAAGCTTCTTCTTCTTCTTCTTCCTCTTTCGATTGTGTCCATGTGGGTTGTGGAGATGTTTTCTTTTTTGAAGGTACCTATGTGAACAAGCTCTTTGCTTCACGTCAGATTATCTCTATACTCTAATCCTTACCTCTTGAACATCTCTTTCATGTAATTTCAGAACAGAGATTGTCTGAATGTCTGAATTTCTTGTTGGTGTTCTCAGCCACCTTGTGTACTGTTTTCTGTGAAGGTGAATGGTGGATGTTCTACTTTGGGGGTTCAGCAGAGACAATTGAATTTGGAGCAAGAGGAGCAGGAGCTGGCAAAGTTTTGCAAGGGTTTCGGATGCTTCCAGGATTAATCAAATCAACTGATGGTTTTGTATACAATCGAAAGCATTCACCAGGAAGCCCCTTACTAAAAATTGGAAGGAAAAATGAGTTTGATGAAGTCTTCATAGCATGGCCAAGAGTCATTCCTCCTCCTTGCAAAGAAGTAGAAGGCCAATTCTTGCCCATGAATAAGGAGCATTGGTTGATGACATATAGCTCAATACAACTGACCTCGCCTCCTGTCTCAGCAATTGGTGCAGCTACCTCTAGTGATGGTCTCCAATGGACTAAAGCTGGGTGTGTGTTAGCTAGAGGAGCTAAAGGCACTTGGGATGATGGTGGTGTTGGACGCAGACATGTGTTATTCCTTGATGGTCAATATGTAATGTTTTATGAAGGTGTAGATGGAAATGGAATACATGGAATAGGTTTAGCATTCTCAAGGGATGGCATTCAGTGGAAAAAAGATACAGTACTGGGTACTGAACCTGGGGGACCTATTTTCAGAGCACGAATTGGGGAGGAAGAAGCGTGGGATAATGGGACAGTTGCAGCTCCACATGTTGTACAATTAGATGACGGTAGTTTCAGGCTTTACTATGTTGGCTCTAATGCTTTGAAGACACAAAGTGCTATAGGTGTAGCACTGAGTGATGGCACCAATTTTAGGTCATGGATCCGACCGATTCTATCTCTACCTTCATAGAAAGCTTCAGGACTTTCATGTATACCTGTGTCATCCACATCATTCTCTAACATGTCTTGTATCTGCTGACCTCTGTATTCTCATTGTTCTGTTTCTAAAGAGATGTGCTGCATCAAAATGTGGAACATTGATTAGGCTTGGAAGCATCAAACAATGCTGCAAAAATTCTACTGGAGAGACACCACTCCTGCATGAGCAAGAAGGCAACCATTCCTGCAGACAAGTTGAAGCACCCAAGAGTTTTGCAAAAGAGTAGTGTTAAACCTCCATTCCTCTACACCTCCTTTATCTTGACAAGAAGAAAGAGAGGCCCTTTTTGGAGCTCCAGTTCCAATAACCTGAAAGCTGCAAGGAGGGTTTTGGAGCTAAAAGTGGAAGAAGCCCATAGTCTACTCACACATCACACGGAAACTCCAATTACTTGAAGGTAGCAAAGTCAAACATGCAACTGTCCAAGAAAACAAAATCTTCGTGAGGCTACCTCAGGTTTTGTATTGAGAGCTGAGAAGAAAAACACAGATTCTCACTAAAGCCCAACCTATGGAGCTCACCAGTGGGGGAATTAGTCACCCAGCATGAGTGAAGCACATGGATTTGCAAGTCAAACCCTTTCATTGAGAAAGATGACCACAACTACACAAGAACACCAGAAATAAGCATCTGATTCTTCTAGCATGGATCAGCAACATAACCACTACCAATGTCACCATGCAGGCAAGACTGTTTGAGGTCTCACCTTCTGTCTGCAGCAGGTTAGTCACCCTTGAAAACATGAGCAAAGCCTCAGGCCGTACTTCTCCTTTTCTAAAGACAAACAGAAGAACCTGGTGTGCTATAACCCACGACCTCAAGGAGAAGAGATGGAGCATTGCTGTGGCTGTGACCTTTTTGATATAGTGTTAGGATCTTCATGTCCTGTTATATATTCTGCAGGTAACATAACTGCCCAGCAATCAAATGCAAGAAGAGACATGCCACACTCCAAATTGTCAAGGCTTGTAGCCTTGTCTCCTCCACTTCTGTATTACAGTGGCTGCATTTGACACTGCAATTTCTTGAGAAACCAGCTTCCCTCAACGGTTCACAGAGCTTAGAAAAATGGTAGGACTGAACAAATTGTCTCACTTCAATAGCTCTGAAAATGTCGGTAAAAATTGTTTCTGTTTGCTTATGCATGGTGACTTCTCTTGTGTAATATTGTTCTTCACAAAAGAACAAACTCTCAATTCAAGCAGACACAAGACTGCACCAATAATGCAATTGTAGCAGAGCTGAATATAGTGGATGCCCAGAAGAATGTGGGCATCAGGAACTCAAATGTATTGAGAAAATTAACTACATGATGACCAAAGGGGAGCTGCCATACATGGACTACCATGATAAAAGTGTTTTCATCTTGTAACCAATCATCTGTGCAAGCATTCAAGAGATGCGGGCCCAGATTGGAAATGCGCTCATAAAGTAGTGCAAGGAATGCAAAACTTGCAAGGGAAGCACCTCCAATTCTGCAGTTGCCTTCACTGTAATGATCAACAGAGGGGTCACTTGATCACTGCAGTCAACAGGCACAAATCATTTGTTACTGACCACCAAAATGAGCACCTCCATCTGTATGACTCCATGTTTTTATAGTCCTTGGGCTGGAACTAAAACTGCATATTATACTTTGCCAAGTCCCTATCACAGCAATCATGAGAGGAGTAGCAGCCATGTCCACAACAGTCTCCACCAGATGGACAGCCCAGTGATCAGGCTGCCCACATGTGAAACAGATGTGTCTACCACCACTGCCACCGCAGTCCCCTCTGCCTCCACCTCCAGAATAGAAATGGTCCCCTTCACCTCCATCACATTCTTTTGGCTTCACTCTATTGACAGTGTTCGATTGACAGTGATGGGTTGGCCATCAAGGTCTTTGCCATGCATGCTCTCAATGACAGCATCCATAGTACATTCACTGCTGAAGTTAACAAAGCCAAATCCACGAGAGTGCTGAATTTCTGTGCCCCTGATTGGAAGCCCTGCATTTCCAGCCAGATTCAAGAAAAGACTGCTAACAAACTGATGTTGTGCACCTATATCAGGGTGCTTGTTTCAGGAAGACAAAGTCAAATCCTTCAACGTTGCCCAGCCTTTATGTTTCCTCTTCTTGGCTCTACTGCTTCTCAAAAGCAATGCCTCCAGGTCTTTGGGCAAATTTTCTTGAAGCCAGGAGCTTGAACCTGCTTTTTTCTTTGTCTCATTCTCCCTCTCTTCATTCAATGACACAGAATTCTTGCTACCATCTTGGACTATGTTTGTTTCAGAGCTTGCAAGAGCATTAAGGTGTGCTCTTGCAAATTCTTGTGCTACCTTTGTCTTCACATGTTCTTTTGGGGTCCCAGGGGTTGTTGCACTCACCCCATCTCACAAAAGTGGCAAATGTATGCAATGTTGTTGTTAACCGACACCCACTTGCTTGCCTGATTTGCACTTCTTCTTTGGTCTTGTGACCCCCAAATGAACCAATTCATCCCTGGCTTCAATACAGATTCAATACAGAATGGGACAAGTTTGTGATAGATTTTCTCTTCTGTTTCACTTATGTCCCCAATGCCGCTGCATTAGGACATAAGACTAGACATGACCCTGGTTCTGCTGCTTGCTGTCTCTAGCATGCTGTGGAGTATATTGTATAGTTCATTCCTCTCTGTACCTATGATGGTTGAGTATGTTAGTTAGATTTGTGTTGAGGTCATTGATCAAGTTCATGCCTCAAGCCCTAATTGGAGATTTTATCCATTTGTACTGAAATCAAGTCCAAAGTTGTGCAATGGGATGCTGCAACAAGAAAGTTGCAAATGTAGATAAATAAAAGAGGAATAGAATTGATACCACTGGCATGTGACATTATTGGGGCTGATATCTGGAGGCAGAATAGCTGCAGACTGGCAACAGAGAAGCCGCTCTCATTCCGTAAAGCACTGCCTGGATTTTTCCTTTGTATTTTCAACTCCCTTACCTGCCAGATCTTGTGCGGTGGAATGTACCAGCGAGGCTGTACTGGGATCTTCTGACCAGCGGAAGGTACCACAGCCGGCCTGTCACTATTTCTAAAAAGTGAAAAATCCCAGGGAGTGCTTTACGGAGGGAAAGGACCTGAGTAGAGGCTCGTCCATGATTTTTGACCTGTTCCCTCGGTCTACTGGTCTCGGGCACAGATCTCAAATCACAGAAGGGCCTGTACTCAGGCCCTTCTCCTATACCAAAAGAGGTTATATACCAGAACCGGCGGTTCTTTATTCTATTTTTCTCAAATACCTGGTACCGGTGCTTCTTTGATTCTGAATTTTTTTTCCAATACCCGGTACCAGTGGTTCTTTGATTCTGATTTTTTTTCCGAATACCCACAAACAGTGGTTCTTTGATTCTGATTTATTCTTTCGAATGCCCGCAACCAGTGGTTATTACAACAATCAAAGACAAGCCCACCACACTGGAGCATACCGGGGAGAACGAGAGCAAGCTAGAACCAGAATCTGCTGGTGAAGGACCATTCTGCAAGGTACGCACTCCTTTAGCAAGGCTGAAGAGACCACACCACCTGGCAGAATCAGCCTTTTATCCGACTTATAATGAGCGCTAGAAAAAGGTCGGCCACAAAAAACACGAGGGGTAGGGTAGGTAGCTTACCCTGCCCAGGTTGAACCAGCACCTACACTGGTACCTTCACCTTCTTGAGTAAGGCCTCTTAGAGCTAATAATTAACCAAGAAAATGTTAAATTTGAACTTAGAGATCCCCATTTAGCCTAGAGTGATGGGATAACTAGACCCCAAACAATTTGGGTTTTTAGTTTTTACCATGGTACCCGTGTAGATGCCAGTTCACAAAAGGTACCAAGACAAAGGTCGGTTGCCAAATCTGGCAATAAAGTTATCTGTAAAGTCAGGTGATTAGGGGGCAAGAACAGCCAGTTTCAACATAATCGGGCATCAAATGCGTAACTGGGAATGAATTTTTTTTTAACGAAATAACTGGGACCCAAACTGATTTTTCCACCAAATTTGGTGGTAAACTGAGTTTCATCCCCTATTTCTTTTTTCCTGAGCGCCTCCACTGCTCCTACATATATTTTCATTGCTCCTACCTGTACAATTTTACTGTAATTACTCTCAAACATTAAATGTTGTGTTTCAGAATTTCATACTGAGATTTAAATATAACATTACTTTGCAGATATCACTGAAAGAGGGGATAAGGGGTGAAACTAGAGGAGATAGGGGGTGGAAGAGAGGGTGACTTTACAGATAACTTTCATATATAGCCAAATTGCAATAGGCAAGAGTATCCTCTAAAATGCCCATGGAAGGAAAACACAGTAGTCTCAGTTGCCTTTTTTTTGTCAGGTTTTATCACCTTGTTCCTTGATGTTGATTGCCAAAACAAGCCAATCTTGAGGTTGTGACTCATCACTACTTGTGAAACTTGATGAGAAGAATTCACGGTCCTCTTGACCACAATCTCTTCTGATTTTGGTCCTGTTGCTTGATTGCTTGCTTACATCATGTCTTCCATTCACCAAGCAACTCCAACAACCTACACACTTTCATGGTTTGAATTTCTAAACACTTTAGAGTTTCATTTCTTGTCTTCATTCTTATTGTCTTGGATGCCATTGCTAAATGCACCTACATAGTTCAAATGTTTTTATGTTTGCATGAATCCTAATGGGATACTCATGATTTAGAAAAGTGGGAGAGGAAAAAGTATTCAGGCCCACTTGCATTCATGAACATCATGGAGCAAGTTGATTGTTCCCGCTTCTTGAGTGGTTCATTAGCATTGGCACAAATTTGTTGATGTGAAGGTGGATTTGTCTTTCCTTTTCAAAAGCCTTGTTACTTTCCAACATGAGTTGCATCTACATTTTGTTCATTGTTGCTTTGTTTGCAAAATTTTCATGTTGTTTTATTACACAACTAGTTTTCCTATTATATACTTGTGAGATTATTACAAAATATATTCTCATTTTTAGGGTTTGGGTGTAAGGGATTAGATATTGAAATGTTGAAATCAATTCAAAAGATGTTGACCTCGAAGAGGTATTTCCATTCGAACCAAATGCCAATGATGCAAGCATGATCATTGTCCCCTTCTGCCCACAATCTCACTTTTCTTCTAAAGCAACTACATTCAACAACAACACTATTTTTTTGTCAATCTCCATGCACAACATTAATTAGAGCATAAATATTGAGTTGCCTTGGTGGTTTACCAAATTACATGGTTCTTATCCTTGAAATTTGTGAAATCACAAATGTTCTTGAGGATTCAAAATCATTGAAAAAAACTAAGAAAAAAGTTATGAAGCATCATTAGAATGTCAAAAATCTACTTGGGGCATTAGCTTTCCTTAGGTTGAAATTATGTGAGGTATTGATGGGTAGATTCATTGCATCAAGTGCATTGTATGCAATTTTCTTTGAGGTGGGAATACCATCTTGTGCACAAAGTTTGATGCACTAAAACATTGTTGGTAAACAAAAGGCCAAAAAAAACACATCACACATTGCAATATAAAAACATGAGATCTATGTGAATAATATTAAACATCAACATGTTAAAACTTAAAAGTAACATTATTAAAACAAAATTCATTCAACCATCATTGAATAAATGCAAGGTGAGCTAAAGGTTGAGAGGACAACAAGAGTGGACAA
>Ga0116229_10003985_pt1 | contig 24254 bp, 25 predicted proteins | sample S1TSphgellanicum_3_FD_87313 | JGI IMG/M metagenome (GOLD analysis project Ga0116229, IMG submission 87313) | Host-associated microbial communities from peat moss isolated from Minnesota, USA - S1T2_Fc - Sphagnum magellanicum MG | ecosystem: Host-associated > Plants > Peat moss > Unclassified...
GCTAACCACAGTGGTTAGCTATCTAACTACCATCCACATGTATTGACTATTGATCTACTTAGTAACCACCAAGTTCTGTACCTACCTACCTACCTACTTACATGGTAAACACTTACATTCCCTACCTATTTGCCTACAATACTTATTACCCACTTACATAGGTACCTAGTTACCTAGATAGTGCGAGGGGGGAAGTAGGAGGGTTTACAGGAAAGGTTATCAAGGTGAAACTGAGGTGGTAACTCTGTCATGGTTCATCCACAACTAGGTCATAACAGGATTCCAACAGTTTGCAGGCACATTATGATTCATAACCTTCCTCTTCGCCTCGAAGGCATCTTACGAATCTGTAACAGAGGCATGAAGAGGATGTGATCTAATTTTTCTTTGGTGTTGGAGGCACATTACAATGCATAACCTTCCTCTTAGCCTCCAAGGCACCTTACAATTATGTAAGGTGCTTCCATGGTATCGGATTCAGATTCTAGAACAGCCCATCCCCTGCACATTAATGTCTGGTGTGACAGATTATGTCATTTTCTTGACACATTATGTGACATAATCTTCTGGTGACGAACATACACCGATTATATTGATGAAAAATAAAATAAAATAGTCTGTTGAACATAGATTTTTTTTTTATATTATTGAATTTGACATGCCACACCCTAACATCATGGAATGGCCTCATCCTTGCCCATTATTATGTTGGGTAAGGGACAAGGCAAGCTTGTTAAGGCAATTATGTTATTGGGCTCACTTGGCACCTTATTCAATTGGCTTACTTGGCACCTTGAACCCTTGTTATAGCTAATTTTTGCCAATTTAAGGGGGCAACAACATCAACAAAAGATTTTTTTGAAAAAACATATATCGTCAAATTTTTACAATAAGTTATAAATTGGTTATAGTAGGTAGTCATACTAATGAAAGATTTAAACAAAGAACTCAAAGAACTAGTTTACAGCCAAATGTGACTAAATCATTTTATGGATGATTGTCATTTGAAGAAACATTCTAAAAATGAAGAAAAAAAACCCGTTGTACATAATCGTATTGAAAGATTAAAAATTTGCAATTCCTTAAAAAATGAACATAAATTTTACATAATGAAAATAACATTGTTGAACACTTAATGAAGGCATCTTTGAATTCACATTCAATTTAATCACATTTATAAAAAAATTACAACAATTTAAATCTTAAAAAATCATGAATTTGTAGATTTGTTCATAACATGTTATTTTAAGTTGCTTTTTAATTTTTATAAATTATAAATTTGTAATATATTATTGAATAAGTTTCAAGATTATGTTTTTATTTCTAGTATTTTGAATAATATATATTTTAAAAAATTATGTCAAAGTTTAAAATTTTAAAATAATCTCATGTCAAACATAATAATAATAATAATATGTTATTAAAGCTTGAAGTGATTTGGTGATTAAAACCTTGATACAACTCCATGAGGTTTTGGTTCAAATTTTGATGGATGTGTGCACTAATATATATAACATGTATATACATTGATGCACCATATACAAATATAGCATATAAACATGTACATATGATGGCGATGAATGAAACCAAAATTTTTTGTTGACAAAACTTGAAACAAAAATTAATTATTTTTTTTAAAAATGTTTTATTTTTCATGGCATGTATTATTGTCATGACATACCATGAAAAAATACAATCCATGGCTCCATGACCCAAATTTTTTTTGATTGTATGGTGATGTGACATTTTAATCCACATCATATTAAGTTGGAACTTGGTAATATTTATGTCAGAATTTTTTAATTAAAAATTACTTAGTGCAACATGTGATTGTACAAAATTATTTTTTAAAAATTCATTAAAAGTAATTAATTTTTACTAAAACCATTCAAATTGCATATTAATCAATTTTTATTCAATTTCACTAATTTTTTAAATTTGAATAGTTGCAAAACCCACAATTCCTTCTTGTGTTAGTTTTCATTTGATGGTGAACTACCCAACACTAGTTGTCAACATCAAATTCAACCAACAAAGGGAAACTTCACCCTTTCTAGTGACAACACCCTCCAACTATGATTCAAGAGAAGTAGGTCCTTGGCCAAAGTTTCAGCTAAGTTCCTACTTTCACCCCAGTGGAATTGGAGCTACTCAAATTTGGTAAGGACTTGGGGTGGTTAGATTTGTGTGTATAGAACACAATCTCTACAAAACCTTTGTAAGAAGCAAAGCCAACCCTAGATTTAAATTAGTGAACTCCAAGAAACCTGTCCTCAATTCAATTCTAATACAAAAAAAAATGTATCTTCTTGTTTCTTAAACCGAGCGATTTTGTATCACTCGTTTAAAATCCAGAAATTGATGTTTCTCATGGCAATGGAAAGGCACCTTGACAAAGCTGTGGACAAACAAGTAATGTTCTCATTTTTTGCAAGAATAGTTGATAGTCTTGTTCTTGGTCCTTTTTCAATCACGAGATGGACATAGCATACCCATTTTATGATCATCTAAAAGCTAAATTGACTTGGACGCATAAAAGGATCACAACATAACCATGGAAAATTAGAGAGAAATGTCCATTGTTTGAATTTTCTATTTGTGTTCCAAATTACAAAAACAACAAAAGTGTATATACTATAAAACACAACCCTTGTGGAGCATAAAGTAATGGGACATTCTTTTTAATGGACAATACATGACCCTTCTAAGAAATATATGATAGAGATTCAAATATACAATACAACACTAACAAAAAAAACTCCACAAGAGCACTCTAATAATAAGAACTTGGCCAAATCTGATTCATAATTGTAAAAGAAGAACTAGCATATATCTTGTGCCATTACAAAAAAAAAAAAAAACAGCAACACATCCCCACCACCACCACAACAACAACAACCACCTCCTACATTCCTCCAAGCTCCCCTTTCCCTTTGCTTTGTTTTATGCTTTCCTTCATGTTTGCTTTGCTTATTGTGTTGGGAAACCCCATTACACACAAAAAACATAAAAACACACAAAACAAAAGCCAACAAACAAACAATGAATGGGTAGCTATTGGTTCAAAAAACATAAAATTAGGTGGTCCCCAGTGCCCAATCACTTTTATGGAAATTTCTTATGGAGCTTAAGTGGCAATCATCCAGAGGAAGAGGTTAAAAAAAATTGATGATCATTTCTTCAGAAATTCCATGGACCATTCCAGAAACAATTTCAAATTTTTTGGGTTTTTCTGTTTTTGGGTGCTCGCAGGCAGCAGTCGGAAGTGGCCGCACTCGGTGATGATTGTGAAAGGATTTTTAGTTCCAGATTTTGCTGCTGGTTGTGTTTGGAGTATGTGAGACGACGTCTTTCTGCTTGTCTTCGTTTCTTTATGGGGATGATGAGTCCGGCTGCGAGCGACTCTTCGGGGGTTCCGGGAGTGGCTCCTCCCGCCGTTGCGACGGCTGGCGAAATCGTGTCACGTGGTTATGATTCCATCCGATTTGCCCTCGAGAAGAGACGACCATGGGCAGAGATGTCAGATCCATCAGCATTCAGCATGCCTGAATCGGCAAGTGATGCAGTGGGTCGCATCTGGAAGAATTGGAGACATTTCATTGTCAACTACGGCATGATCATGGTAGCCGTGGTTGCGGTTAGGTTGATACTGAATCCAAGCTACCTCGTCCTGTTCTGTCTTTTGCTTAGCGGATGGACTTACCTCTACTACGTGCGCACGGATCCCGTGGTTGCATTCGGCGTGACACTCAATGAAACGGAGCTTCTTCTCATCACCAGTCTGGTTTCGGTTGTGGTGGCGCTGGTCACGGGCCTTGAATCACTCATCAGGTCTGCCCTACTACTAGGAATCGGCATCACTTTAGTTCACGGTGCTTTCCGAGTGCCTGACAATCTCTTCCTTGACGACCAGGAGGCTCCAAGTGATTTATTGGCATTCCTTGGCTCCAGAAGAACCCCAAGTCCTCCAGTTTCATCTCGTGTATAGTCACTATACCACAGACTTGCTGAACCATGAGGTGGGTCCCTTTTTATCTCTGCAGAACAACCGTGGCAAAATTGCTGTGCCTATATGGCATAGATTGTTCTTGTCCTCACCATTGACGTGATTGGTTGAATTTTAGAAGCTGCCTCATAGACATCGTAGTTTGTCTCCATTGTTGCAGCCATATCATCAGACAACATCATTGAGCATGGAGATGATGCTCTTGACAGGGTTTGGAACATCTCTTTATTATTCTGTTGCTGATCTCAGGATGCTCCAGTTCCATGTATGTGTACTCTGTATGGTGCATAAGCTCCATTTTAGGAACTTCAGGGAAATGGCATTGAACATAGAGATGGTGCTCCTGATAGGGTGGGGAGCATCTCTTTATTGTTCTGTTGCTGAAGTCAGGATTTACACGGTTTCATGTATGTTTACTCTGTATGGTGCATAAGTTCCATTTCAAGAACTTCAGGAAAATGACATTGAACATAGAGATGGTGCTCCTCACAGGCTGGGTAGCATCTCTTTATTGTTCTGTTGCTGTTCTCAGGATTACACAGTTTCATGTATGTGTACTCTGTATGGTGCATAAGTTCCAGTTCAAGAACTTCAGGAAAATAGCATGTTGCCATTAACCTGTATTTTGATCTCCAGATTCTTCTGAAATTTGAATGAAGCAGTTTCCAAGGGGTTTAATGGTAGGATTGTGCCTGCTTGCTATAGACACTCACAGCACACACTATTTTGGATACTGGAACCATCGATTTCAAGCATTTAGTACCAGATCTTTGCTCTTGGGATTATTTCAGAATCATCTTCCACAAGTGTAACTTCCAATGGGATGTGTAACCACTATTGTATCAAGATTCTACACATCTGATTAATTGTGAAATCTATGCAGCTCAGGGATTGGAAGCACAAATCAATGTGTATACTAGTGGAGGTCAACAACAGCTGTCCCACTTAGTAATAGATGAGTTCCTAGTTCCGAGCACACTGATAGTCTTCATACAGAAGCTTGACCTTGACCAGCTTGGATTTGAAATTTGAGTTCCAGATGTCTTGGATTGCTCATGCAGACATGTTGATTAGATGTAGGTGCGACCTCTGTTTCCCTATGTATGGTAAATCCTGCCTTCTTGAAGGTTGACCCTGTAATGATGGTGACATTGGGCTCCACTGAGGTCGTCAATAATGTCTCTTTCCCTATGCATTGTAGCTACTGCTTTTTCTGAAGGTGAGCTCTATAATAGTGGTGACATTGGGTTTCACTAGTGTGGTCAGTAATGTCTCTTCTCTATGCACGGAAGCTACTCCAATGCTCCGTGATTTGGTCACATTAAGCTTCACTGGGCTGGTCATTGCCATCCCACTAATTGTTTGATCCAGCATGGCTAACTTCAGAGTTCAGATGGGATCTGGTGGATCTGTGGCTTCAAGTGCTTGCGGGTACATACCTTCCCAAAAGCTTCAGGAGAGTGCTGAATATTTGGTATCCCTGCTCCTTCAGCTTGAGGGAATGTGCAAATCATTACCTCGCAATGAAGCGAGTGCCTGTTTTCTACCCAATATTTGTGTTTCTGTGTCCATCTCTCACAGATGTGCCTCAAGCTAACACACCCATGCTCCAATGCACCAGGGGATACCGCCTGCAAAGATGCCCATCCTATTTGAAATCAGTCCAGTTTTCTTTGAGCAACAGAATTGGGCAAATAAGCATCCTTGTCATGGTCAATAAATAGAAATTCCAGCACTAAGGCTCCCATTGATTTTAGCAGTAGCTTCAGCTTGTCTATGCTTGTACTCCAAATCCTGTGCCCCTCTTGTACTTCTGAAGTGAGCCCTGTGAAGCTATTGACATGACTGATCAAATCAAACTGCATGTGAAATTATTTCAGCTTTGAGCTTATGGCATATATTCTGAACCGAGCTTATTGAGATCTTGCTATAGTGGTTTTGCACATTATGTAGCATAGGTGGATGGAGGGATGCAGCTTATTCTCATTTGCTTTCTGAAATACGAATCCATTTTGTTCCTGTTTTACTCCATATTGATCTTTGTGCAAGTGTAGGTCTTGTATGAGATCTCCACATGCCCAAAGAACAGAAATGGAGTGACCTTTGTAACCTTAACCTACACAAACACAATTGGATTTTCACACTTCCCACCTGTTGATTGCAAGTTTACAATGTTGATATGCCTGGCAGCCATTTCAAACCTCTTCTTCCACTTCCTGAGTTTCCACACTTTGTGTTAAGAATTCTATTGTTTTTCAGAAGTTCATGACTATGGGAGTTTCAGGCCTTGACAAGATATCTTGAAGATCATAAAAGCTAGTGACAATTCAGGATTGAAGTTCCTAGGTAGGAAAAAACAACATTGTGTCACATCGGGAATTGTTCTAATGTTAGTGTCTTCTGGAAGTTTGTGTTCACACTTAACATTGCGACACTCCCTGTTTGGGAACATACACTAGTAGGCTGTGGACTTGTTCATGCCAATTGCTTCACACAACAATTGAGCAGACTACAGCTTTGGTTCTTCACCCTTTTGTGAGCATGTCTACCCACAACTCCTTTGCTCAATAAAATTGGAGTTTCATTTCTTGGCTATTTGCCTTTTCCCTCAAGAAATGGAGTGTAATTTCATTGTGTGCAATCCAATATGAAACTGTGCATTCTAGTTGAGATTCAACTACCTATTCACAATGCATACAAACTATACTATTGCAAACCTTACTTTTCATTTTTCAAAACTGACCCAAAACAAGGGTATTGGACATGAAAAAGGTTTGTAAATCAATTCGCAAAAAAACTAAAAATAAATCAATGTAATTTTGAAAAGCTTTTGGCCTCAACAATCAAGCCATTGTCAAGAAAATGAAAAGCAATGCTTGTCAAAATCTACTCAGTGTGTCTCTAAATGGCTAACCTCCTCTCACTTTTGCAGCTCTTGTAAAAATTGAGAAAACTCAAATTAAACATAAAGGTTCAAGAAGGTTTTATAGAAAAATTCCAATTGTCCTCTTTGTCACCCACCAGATTGCTTGTTGCCCATGATCTTCTCATTGTACTACCAAAGTTTTCCAAGTGCTACTTCTTGTGCTCATCCTGTTGCCATTGTGACCTAAGCAAATCAGAACCATGTCTGAAAAAAGGCTTAGTTTCATCAAACCTATTGTGCTCATCCCCACAGACCCCATACAATGCATGAAGAAGTCTTGATAATCTCACAATTGAATCATTTTGTGAGCAACCCTGTTCCACTTGTATGTGCCGAGCAACATCCTCCTGCCGAAGGACAGAAAAGTATATTGCATGTCTCTTGTGTTAGGCATATGTCACAAGGGTTTTCAATAATCAAGAACCATGAACAATGAAGGACATGCTGGTGTTTCAAAGTTGAAGGAAATGGGAACAGAACATAAATCATTCAAACTGACCAAGACAGAATGCCAAGACTAAGACTCTTGAAACAATGGACAGACTGAGATTGGCTGGAAACACTTCCAGCATCAGATGGACTGAAGTGGTCCATTTTCCTTGAATACACCTGCAACATTGGCAGCTGTAACGAACCTTGTAGTGCTTTCTTAACCTTTGCTGGTTGGTGCAACACCAGTTCAGTTGACTTCCATTAAAGTTCACCAGAAATCACTCATTCTGAAATCTAAGTTCAGCAAGTAAGACTTGAAGGTTTTCCAACCACTGCCTATTATCGTGTAACAACTCACAAATTTGCAGCATCTTTGCAAAGACTAACCAGTAACATGAGGTGTTCTTTGTACTATAAGTTGGTTGGGCAAGAGACCAGCCCAGTCTGAAAATCAGGCACTGAAAGATGAAACCACATGTTTGACAACAGTACTGCCCCTCTCTCTTTTTCTTCAGTTCAATTCACAAGGCATTTCTCACCAACATCGAATTTTGAAGAAAACCCACAAGCTACCACATCCAAAGAAAGATGATACCTTTAGAAAGTCAGCAGCCAGAATGACAGTGTGTTGAGCATTGTGTGTTGACAGGTACCACTCAGACCTCCTGTGTGATATTAAGGATGCCTGATTGAAAACACCATTGCCAGTGCCCAGTGCCAACTCTAATGGTAAAAGGTAAACAAAAATTTCAAGAGGGCTGCTATGGGATAGAAGTAGTGAAATTTCTTGTACTTTGGTAGAACTGCTTGTATTGTATATTGGAGGTTTTCAAGAAGATTGGTAAATTGTTCATTTTTCCATCTATTTTCAGCATTGTCTCTTTAGGGCACATTTTCACACTGTTCAAATGTGTGTGCTGTGCAAAGACAAATCAACCAGGAACACCACCACCAACTGGAGACCATATGGTTCTCTGGTTACACAATTCAAAACCACTCTGTATGCCACGAAAAGTGTACCACAGTCTGTGCATTCCAACATCATCTTGCATGCAACCTGAACAGAAAGTCTGAATTTTGTGCACACAAAACAATTGAGTAAGTATTATTTCATGTGAAGCAGCTGCTGTTAAAAATAGAGTATGACAAAATATATTCATACTAATGATCTGTCAAGGGTGCCTTGAACAAGGGTGAGTTAGAACTCCAGCTCTGGAGAATTCAATCAAAATGTTTGACTGATCTCTCAAAACAGTATGAGGTGAACATTTGCTCTGAAGAGTTTCCCTGGGGCCCTGCCAACACACAATGTTGGTATGGCTTTTTCTTTTAGTGGCATTGCGCTGCAAAACACCACCACTGCTAGTTGCACTCCTTTTGGACTTTCTGTTCTTGAACATGATGCAACTACTGGTTTAACATGGTGGCTGAAGCTGGATGGGGATGCCTGCTTCTTTCCAACAACCACCAAGCCTGTCAGGATGGATGTTATTGCATGGTGGTGCTGTGCTGTTTCCTGCAACTTTTCCAATTTGGGTTGCATGTGAGAGTTTCTCCAGACTCCTGTGAAGTGCCATTCAATTTATGTCAGTCTTTCACAAGTTTGACGTGTCTTTGAAGATCTTGTATATACCCTGCAACTTATGAAGCTTCTGATCCAAACTTGTCAGACTGGGTCAATCAAATCTAAAAGCATTAAAATGCGGGAGGCTTGCCTCTTCTCCACTTCAAATTTCCAATCCAGCATTTGGGCCACATGCTGCAGCCGCTGCAACACAAAAGGCATCTTCTGTATCATATCATGGCAGCCTGCTGTAGAACAAACATATTGCATAACTCCATGGCCTTTGAGATGACCTCTTTCTTTCTACATGTGCACAACCCCTCAGAAATGTGTCAAGGTATACATACTCTGGAGAAAATGTGCACAGGTCATTATGGTCATAGAACCAGTACATTGGAACCAAGTTCCAATTTGGGGACTAAATGTTATGGTTTCCAAGGGTTGTTTCAGGACATGCACCTAAATTTCAAAGAGTGTTGGTTTGGAACATATAGGATACAATATTATCTACCTAACAATATGGTCTTACTTGTCACTATTGATAAATTCAATCCTAACCCAGTCCTAGTCAATATGAACAAGCTGAAACCATACAGATTTGTACATCGCAATACCTTACAACCTCCTGTTGTTAAACCGAGTGATATGACTGCCAAAGTACTTGTTGAAAATGAAACCCCCTGAACTATTACTTGTTGAGAAAGACATTTCTGAACATGTATTTTCTAAACCGTTACTAATGATACCAATGATGTACATATCATTGAAAATAATGTACCCATTGGCAATTATCAAAAAGGTTTGTCTATTATTAAGAACAATGTAGCTATTACTAATTATCAAAACTACATACCCATTGTAGGCGTCTATGCACTAGAAGCCTATAACTGTAAACGTTGTGTCTTTTTACAGCCAAGGTCACAATAATCCACCCTAAATTTCAGGCAAACCATTACACAAACACCTGCATCCTGAGTTTAGTGTTGCATTTCCAGCAGGAATGAGAAGTCATGATGGTGGCTAGCACTCAGGAGGCATCCCAAACTCATGAGCCTAGATGATTAGCCTTTGCACCCCACATTCAGTATGCCATACAGACTCCCAGAAATCAACTACTATCAAACACAGAACAGCAATAAGCCCACCACTGGCCCATGGACCAATCCCAAGAAATCAGGACAAGAGATCCAACTCCTTCACAAAAATACCAAAGATCACAAAGAAAATATGCATAATCAGAGGATGCTGGTAAATGAAGCCTTGCCATACTGGAGATGGGTGGCATTGTGGAAGTCAAGATCTGCCTTCTGAGCCTCCATGTACCCCTCCATGGTCACTTCAACATTCTTTGTGTGTTCCTTATAGCCATTATACAGGAGTGTTGGTTGAACACTCAACAAACAAACAAACCCATCAGTGCAATTCACTGAAACAACCTTTTCCAAAGTTTACCATCAGCTAGCAACTTTTGTATGTTTTTAGCCACAGACTTGAGACACTAGAAATTGACAAGAAAAATAAATGGAATGATCTATTTATCTAAAGAGTCCAACAGATGACAGAAGACTAAAATAGGCACTCACCATTCCATCCAAATGGAGTAGGTTTCTTTTCCCACTTTTTGTATTTATACTCAGTATCCTCCTGTGTATCCAACATGTATGCCTTCGACATATCCAAGCCATGGGACTTCAGTTGCCTCAATTTTTCTATGAGATTCCACAAGATTCTTGAGGGGTATCCTCCCGCTTCCTCTCAGCAGCCATTTTCATTTGATTTGCCTTGTGAGCTTCATTCTGACAACTACCATACCATGTCAGTTACCCACATGTCCACTTCCACCCACCAACTTTCTCTGATTGTTTCACATCCTGCGACAAGGGAATCCTCATAACACAAGGAACACTCCCATGTACAACCTTATATACAAACATGGATACTGCACAAGATTGCTCATCCACCCACCAGTTTCAGCTGCAGGTCAAAATGACATCTTTTCTTTTGCACTAAGACCAGCATAGACTTCAGTACCAACAGGTCATCTTTGTTGTCCGTGCTTTGGGTTTGTAGCTTCAAAGGCAGCTTTTCCCTCCACTGTTGGTGATGCTTCCTCATCCACCATGGCCCTGGTGTTCTCATCTGTCTCCTGTGCATTTCATGGAGCTTCCATTATTTGCAGCACACTATGTCCACTTGCAAATGCTGTTGGTAGCCCTGAGTTCACAATCAGCTTCCAACAGGTTTTGGGAGCATGCCACTTGTTGCCAATAACAGCCCAGCTGTTGGTGATCACTATGCCAACCAGAAAAATGCACATCTACACCAAGGAAGCAACATCCTAGACCTCACTTGATTCTTCTTCTGTCTCTTCTTCTCAAGGTTTCTGGACCTAGAACATTGCAATGGAGTTGCTCTTCAAAACCTCTCCTCTCCATTCTCAGGAAAAAATCCCTTACGACAATAAAAAATTCACCAAATTCAGCATTAAAAAACTGGTACAGCTGGTTGATTGCTGTGCACAATTTCAATTCCCAGGTTAAAGATCCCTCTTAATTGTAAATGCAGATGAATGCAGCATAACTAAGAGCCTCTTTCGAGATCAGCCTCATGACACTGATGACATGCATTGGATGCAGCTGTTCTCTCTTACAAACAGCCACATGAATCCTCCCTATAGAAATCCAAAGGCAAGGAGCAGTAACACTTACCCTCAGGGGATGCATCTAGAGCCTATTGCTGAGCTTGGGTGATTCTGGGAAAACAGTACTCAGAGCACTCATGAAACAGGTTGCTTGGATTGATACATACATGTGCACTCTGCTGTCTGTCTCCACTGAGCTCACCATCATGAAGCAGCTCCTAACTAAGCAAGTGAAGTAATTGCTGAAACACGCAGGCAACAACAAAAACAACACTTGTACCAAAACCAGGCCTGCTCATCACAATGGTTTTTGCCTTTGTCTTCTTCTTTTGTGTTTTCCAAGGCCTCCTCCACAAGGTAGAAGATCACATGTCTGCACACAGCAATCGCATGCGACATGATGAGCAGTCATGGGCCTAGGTTTGAAAATTTCAGTGACTGAAGTTTTGGGAATTCGTTGAATCTTGAATGAATCCCAGGTCCATGCATCTCAATGTAAATTGATGAACGCTGCAGGCAGCAAGTGATCAATGATGTGCTGAAGAAAATCAAGAGTTCAAAGTGAGGATCCTTGATACATGCTTTCCATTCTGATGTTCTTTTTGTCAAAGCTTGCATATTTGACATCTCCAAGTCATGTTCTCTTGCAGTGATCGATGCTTTGTGATGGAAATCAGTATATGACAAATTGTTTGCACCTTGTCAGCTGTTGCAGGAAGGAGATACAAAACAGCTTCTCCCAACTTTGCTTTCACTGGAGTCCACAACTACTGTTCAGCATAAAGCTCAGGAAGCTAGCTAAGTCCTGCAGCAAAAGCACTCCTGTGGGACTAAACTTCTACTTGAAAATTGCAAGTTAGAGAAGAGACAAATCAACTATGCCAGACACTTGAGGCTTCAGAGGGCAAAGCTTGGACAGCATCAGAGACTCCAGATATCTTGTACAAAGGACCCTTTTTCAGGGGGGCTGTACATCTGCAAAAGAGGTTCTACATATCAAAAGGCTAACTCAGACTGCACTCTTCCACTTCGAGCTCTTGAAGCCTTCACAAACTATGTAAAAAAATCACAATTTCTTTACAATCAGATCTCGTCATGGATGTCAGTGCACAGCAGCCATCTCCCAGCAACACCTACTTGTGTCCTTTACCAGGATTACTAGACAATGAAAGCTGCAACAAATATAATTAACAGTACATGTCTGCACATGATCAACTTGCTGTCAAAACAATGAATCTTCCCCATTTACACCCTACTTGTTCTATCAATGTCTTATCACCTTTCAATACATAATTGTCAACGAATTTTTGGTATCACAGCTGCCACCTAAGAAGCTGAATTTAAGCCTGCCAATTGCATATGTAACATGCACCCCATTGGGTTCTAATATAGTCACAATGGCAGTCCTTTAGCCAGCTATCTACACACAAATGGCAAGCCAGAGTGAGAGGAAGAAAAGAGAACCCAAATAGGGCTCAACTGCTTGAAAGATAACAAGCTTGAATCTCACTTCATTGCTGCTGTCTTTTCTGACTCCTCATCCTCTGTTGCAGACTGTGACAAAAGAATGTGCATGCCTCTGCGGTCCACTCCCTGCCTGGAATATTCTCGCCAACGCCGCGCAGCTGCTGCTGTTTTTGCTGCTCTCTTGCGGGCACCCAGGTCATCTGGACAAACAAAGGAGTTGTCTCAGTCACCAGCTATAGCAAATACATTTCCATTATTGGCATCACCCAGTCCATTATGACAGACACCCGTACTGAGAGTAAGGACATAACTGAACACTGTGAGAGCACAATATGCACATACTCTCTGACCATGAAGTTGCAAATGTTGAAAAGTAACACTCAACTGAATTCAAAGCAAGAAATGGTATAATGGAAATATACCTGGGATGGGATCACCATCACCTCCAGGATTTGACCAGATACCTTGCCACCATGGTGCCTTTTGACTACTCCCTCTCTCTTTCATCATCCGTATACGTGCACGTTCCTGCACACTCACCTCCATCACTTAAGGCTTAATTCTGAGAGGTGCTGAGACAAACTAGCTGTGTATATACAAGTGCATAAATACCATGGACAAGGTCTTTTTCTTGGAACCTTGCAGGAGTTGCAACACTATTGTTGAACCCTGCAAATAGGTGCCACAAATCTACTACAGAAGTTAATAGTAGAGTTTTCATCTGCAAGTCTATTTGAGCAGTTAAGCTAACACAATTCCTGATCCTGAGGAGTCTAATACACAAACTCTCGTACCAGGGCCTTTGCTTGACGCTTTTCCCATCTCCAGCTGGCCTGAAGAACCCCATAATTCCCTCCAGGAGTGTGAGACAGAGCTCAGAAACAGAAAATCAAATGTGTGCATTTCACATTCCTTCTGCATCAAAGATTGTGAAGGTTTCTGGCTGCCATCCATGTCATGCATGAAAGGAATTTTCACTCTTTTCATACATAAAAGCTCTTACTCCCCAGTTAAAGCATTGTGGCTATTCCAGGGCTATGGTGCCGTCTAAACAGTTATGTTGATTATGCACCTGTGAGAACACATCAGGAGACTGATAGCCCATGCCTGACAGCATCATGCCCACCTGTTCATGAACAACAAAAGCCTTCTTAATCCCCAATCGTCAGTCATGAATATGGCTATTCCAATACAAACAATATATGAGCATACTTGACCTTGAAAACTGTTGTCCAAGAGAATATCTGATGCTGCATCAGAAATGTACTAAAATAGGCAAGCAACTTCTTCAATGACCTTCCATGCCAAAAGTACTTGGTACCATACGGCTGTAATTAATATTGCAAGCAAACTGGACTGTTGAGACTATTCATGACTCCAAAGGCAAGAAAGGGAGGGCATACATTGACACGCTCAATTCTCCTCATTTCATCCTCCAATAATGTCAGCTGTGCAGCTGTTACCCGATGTATGCAATCAACAGGACTGCAAGATTCACACACCTTCTCAACACCCTGATATGCCTACTTATCAAGACACCAATAATAGTCATGTCCCATACTTCACAGCTTGCAACTTCTCTGGTCCCCTCAGAAGAGTTCAGCAGGGAAAATGCAATGAGGTCATTCTGTGAGACCTATTACGCATGATTTCTACCCTCCAGAAGTAAAAGTTCCAGCACAAGTAGGATGGTTGCATATGGTGAGGCACAAAACCAGGTTTCAATGGCTGATTGTGCCAGCGTAGGATCACCTAATTGGGACACAACACGGGCCCTTCCAAATTCTTCTTCAATGGCAAATGTGTCTGGTGCTGTGTTGGCACAGTTCTTGCAACCTGTGACACACCACATCTGCAGATTTTAGTTGTCAAAAGTACTTGAGAACAGACCTAGGGATCCTGTCTAAACAGCAACTGGAAGCAGAGAATTGGAGCAAAACAATGTTCAGCCTTCATTCCTGAACTGGTAATGCCTTGCTAATCAGTGTACAATCTAGGTGTCAGGCCATTCAAGATAATTTTAGATGAGATGGAGAATATCAATAGCCACCCAGTGACTCAAAGACAAACAAGCTGAATTTCTGCTGCAGACAGTGGGCCACTCCCATTAGAAGGAGCCCCTCTTCACCAGAATCAAGAATTTAGTCCTGAACCTTCCCTGAACTGTAGTCCTGACAATGTGTACATTTGGGTAGAACACACAGCAGATTGATATTTTCGGGACAAGTTTTTGAGGTAATCTAAACACACTCAGAAGGCTCTTCCCCTATCTAAAGCCAATGGCTAGTCCATTGAGAGGATGCTCAACATCCTGTTGAAACAAAAGGTGTTCTCTTTGGCAAGAACCAAAACAAGCTGTACCAAAATACTTCTGCAGTATTCATCAAGCTCATGAACTGCAGCAAAGAACCAGCTGTGCCGACTTTGTAGAACTAAACAGAGATGCAACTTTCCCAGCTCTAAGCTTAGCCAAAGATTAATAGCATATCTGACCAATGCATGTGAACTCGTCAACGAAAACATGGTCACACTCCTGAGCACTATTCAGAAAAGGGTTGCTGGATGTAAGGGCATAGCCATTGATCTCATCATACACCATGCGTTGCTCAGGATCACTCAGCACCTGCAGCTCACAATGCCAGACAACTAGATTCAATCAGAGTGCCAAAGACAAACAACAAACAGAAAAGTTTGAGCAAAAGTACAAATCCTCTTTATTGTATCTGAATAGTCCAAGAATAGGAAACTTGGGTAACAAAAGAGCTGGATACAATAACAATTGCCCAAACTTGCAGAAGAGAGAGATGAAGTCTATACAGGCACCTCATATATTTCATTAATAAACATACAAAAGTCTGTTGACTCTGGGTGATTGCCACTCAAGTCTGGGTGGCAAGCTTTCATGCAAGAGTAATACGCCTTTTTAATCTCATCCGGAGTTGCATCTGATGTCTGCAGCAGACCAAAGCAACCAATGTCATCAAACATACTACTATGCAATCAAGACAGTCCCAAGAATTCTACATGCATCCCAGAATCTCCAAAAAAACTATTTTTCCAAGTTACATTCCCCTTCCCATCATAGAAGCTCCCCTCAAGTCACCATCGCCATACAGCTCTTCCGGCTACATACCATTCTGTAATAAGGGCAGTTGGGATTTGTCATGGAAGTGATATCTACAATGAAGTGCTCTGGTTCAATGGGAGGATTTTTTTATTGAAAGCATCTTCAGTTGAGATCCCAGAGAGACAGTAGAAAGCCATCAAATGAACAGTATACCAACAAAAACAAAAGAAAGATTTCTGGAAACAGCAGCTTGAGACATTATTACCAAGCCAAGCACGGAGTAGAAGTCTTCAGCAATCACTGCTGCACCATTTAGGTTGATGTCACCATCACCCCCTAACCTTGCCCGCACTCCAGCATACCTCCCCCGAGTTTTCACTTCTGCCATTTTCATTGTTGTTATTTTGGTGCAGTCACACTAATAGGAGTCACAACAAGTTTAACCAGTGCTTGGTTTTTGATGTTTTAATGTCAGAAATTATAGAAAGTTTACCCTTGAAAACAGGGGAAAAGAAGAAGCTGGAGGCATTCGTAGCTCTAAGCATCCCCTTGCATGCCGTTGCCACCGATGGCAGCAAGACGGCCATGCTTCAGTTACAGCACAAAACACAAATTCTCCGGTTCTGGCAAGAGCAAGACTTAATCCTGTTCTTCACCTGCGGTTTCAGCATCACACTGTGGCTCATGCACATGCAGAATTCCGCTCTGACATCCTTTCCTCATACAGATTGCTCTGACTGCATGCATCTCTTATGTAGTAGGTACCAAGCCTAGAGAAAATCAGAGAAAATCAATCCAACGGAAGAAGAGAGAACGTCGCAACAAGAAGCACAAACAAAAGACAAGTACAGACACAATTAACTGCGTCGACAAAAAACACAAACCCCCTCAGTCCTTCACATCCTCGTGAATACAAAGCTCCGGAGGTTGAGTTACAAGACATGGATAGATGTGTGTACCTTTGAGCGCGGCGGGTAACAAGCGCAACAGAATTGAATTTGCAGAAGAGAAACTTCATGCAATGGAAGAAGAAGAAGAAGAAGTCATGCAAAAGCTAAAAAAAAGAATAAAAAAAGGGAGCACGACTGTCGTACCTGTAATCGCATCTGATGAATCTGGAAGCTGAATCTGTTACGCTTGTTAGTCGATTCTCCACATTGTTCCAAGAGGATTAGGGGCGGCAGCGATTACAGTGTGTGGTTCTGGTTGTTGTTGCGATTCAAGCGTACCGGGAGACACCCCTCCTTTGCACGCACAATCACAAGCGCACACACACGCACAACAGCGCAAGGCAGGCAGGCCGGCAAGGCCCCACCGTAAGGCAGACGATGACGACGACGACGACGCGCGCCTCGATTGGGTTTGCACCGGGGACCTTTTCGCAGTCGCGCTAAAGCACTAGCCAATAGGCTACTACTACTGACAAACCCCCTTTTAGCCACCTTTCAACCCAGTTTTTTGTGTGGCTTGAAATTCAATTAGGTTTTTTCCCCGTGTTTGGTGGTCCGAGCTTTCCAAACAAATCCTCCGTTCTTGTTCCCCAGATATCTAGGAAACTGGACAATGGCCTTTAGTTCAAAGAACATTAGAACATTGGGGAACGTTGTAAAGAACCTTGAGATTGAAACATACAAATGCGAAATGTCACTAATTATGGTGATGTGCATGCTTACCTTCTTCACCATGGTTTTTGCTTCATTCTTGCTTTCTAAGGTCAAAGTCTCCATTAGATATGTAAAGTTTTTGGCTTTTGAATTCCACCTGGGGGAAGTTTACAAAGGGGAAATTGGAATCAAAGAAGCAAGAAAGAGTGAGTGCCTTGGTGAGGGGAGTTGTAGATAAGAAAAAGAAGAATGGGTCAGTCATGGTGGTGTTGTGCTCTTGATGACTCTTTTGCTTTTGATGAAGCTTGGAGAGTTTCATTGAGATTGCTATGGCTCTGCTTTGGTATCTCTAAGCAAATTGGACCTGCTGTGAAGAACTGGTAGAATTTTTACCAAGCTTATATATTGTGGTTTCCATTGGCAGGGCATTTGGCGACTCCAGTGAGGATGTCCAAATGGTCATTGAGAACATGGCATTGCAGAGAAACGAGTGGCATGGGACACTCAGAGTGACCTCCTGCTGAACTCTTGTCCCAAAAGCCTCATGTGTTGTTCAAGCAACAATTTGCACAGGTAAATTCAGCCTTTCTCAGGTACTCAGGGGCAGCATTTTGTTCTATGCATAACTGCATGCAGTGATTTGTGAATCACTATCATATTAAAAAATTACAAGTGGGTATTTCTACAAGGCTCATCTGTTCTGCCTATGCTCATCAAGCACTTCTGATGTACCTTTCCACCCAAAAGTTTGTGCAGCCTATGGATTCTTTGACAGTGTATATGAAGACATCCTGCAGAGCTTGCAGATTTGAGATCAATTCCATGTGCACAGGTCACATATGCAGCCATGGATCTATTAAGAGAAGGCTTGTTGGCATCACTGGAAATTATCATTGGAAAACAATGTAATTTGCTGGAAGATGGCACCCATAAGACAGCCCAGGTATTACTCTATTGGTACTTGGTGGGAGGATGTGTTGTTGTGGTTAACAATGAGTTTCTGTGACATACTTGCAGAGACATGATATGTTTGCAAATATGTTTGTGTCAACACTGTTGTGGATAACAGTGTGCCACAGTGTCTGTTCTTCTGGTCTTGTGAATCAAGAGTTTGCATAAATTGTTAACAGCAGATAAGGATTTGTTTGGGTTCTCAACTTTGACTTGCCTGCAGGTGGCACTGCCAAGTCCTGTGTCAAGTGAAGAGAGCTTGATCCTCTGAAGGTTGGAGAGTCCTTGAACACAGCAATGTTGCCAATTCTCTTTGGCAGTAGTCATGGAATTGAGGGAGCCTTGGATCATGGACTGAGGAGCTTGTGTGATGATGCAGCTGCAGCTGTTCAAGCTAGCTCTCAACTCCTGATCCAAAGTGATTGTACCATTGACCTGATACCTTGCATGCTTTGAAATTTTAGCATGCAGTATGACGTCTTATTCTGTAGTAGCACTTTATGGCTGCTACAAGCCTTTTTAGCATTACAGTCGTCCACCAGCTTCTTCATGCAGTTGTTGCATTTTGGTTGTTGTCTCACACAAGAACTATTGTGTAGATCAATTGCAGGAGCCAACAAAAGCTGCTATTTGGGTGCTATATATTAGCTGTAGGGGCAGTGCATTGCCACCTTATCCTAAATGGCTTGTGCATGTCAGTGCATATCAGCTTCTATACTTCTAAATACTGCCCAATGCTTCAGTACCCACCAATTTGCTTGTCTCATTGGCCATGGTGCCAGGTAGTTTGTGCTGCCTTGTCTTCTATCATATAAATTTCTAGTTATTTGGTTATGGTTCTTAACTTTCAAGCTTCTCAAGTTATATCACTATTTTGTTTCTACGTGATATGTTTTCAACTCTCAAGCATCTTTGGTTGTCTCATACTCAAGTTTTAGCTTATGTGGTTATGAACATTTTCTGGTTCTCAAATTTAAGCTTATGTGTTTATCTACTTAAGGTTGTCAATTTTTCAAGTTTTTTTTGTTATCTCACTATGTTTTTGATTTTTTTGGTGAATTAATTTTGAACTCTCAAAATAGAAGTTTTCACTCTCATTATAGAATTGTAATGGAGCACAATTCTTTTCCACAACAACAACACCCCCCCCTCCCCCCCCCATACACACATACACATTTGTGTGATGAGTGTTTTTGTTGTTTTAATAGAAAAACTAGAAATTAGGACTATGGACACCATCCTCGTAGATCACATGTCAAGAGAATGCCATGCTCACCACTTACATCACCAATAAATGAGAAAGAAGAGAAAGATGTCATCACCTTTTGCTTCAATGGAGTGGCATGTAAGTGATTGGCAATTCATTGATTCCCTCTATGCTGAAAGACAAACAAACAAAACCTTCCCCCCCCCAAGGAAAAGAAAACCTGAGTCTCTTAGGATGCATGCAGCCTCCTCTCATTGGATGAGCAGAACTTACACTCCTACCTAAATGTGTTCCTCACCGCATTCCTCAACATTTTTGACCTAGCCTAATGAGAGGGGTTGGCAGTATGGGTGTGTATTCACATACTTCTATATATTACCACAACCAAGTTATAATGGGTTTCCAATGGATGGTACATTGCTGGGTGCGAGGTCCCATAACCCAGGGAGCCATAGTCTGAAAGTTGTTGATTATTATACTCAAGAGGCAATTCACCAAGTTTGATTTTGTGTGGGCAGCCATCCCAAACTCATTCAGTAGGTGGTCAATCAAGCAACAAACATTCAGCAAAAGTCCAAGGCTGGAATTGATTCCACACTTCATTCATCCAAAAGACATTTATAGAAGAAACTTAGAGCCAATGAATTGTACCACAGGTGTTCCAGCTTAAGAAAAATTCCAAGAAAATAGAGAGGAGGAAAGAAAAAGAACACTGGTGAAGAAGGATAATATTCGCACTAAATTAATTTAAAGTTGCAATCATAAGCTTTATGATGTTATTTAAGCTAACATTTAGATAACATCATGTAAATAAAAAAGAGACCTACATTGGGTAGTTAGCATTGACTTAAAGATAAGTTATCGTTTTTTTCTACTCATTCACACCTAGGAAAACTATGAAAAACATTTTGTCAATTTAACATTAACTTAAAGCTTTCTTTTATCAGTTGCTACCTAACATTTATGCTATTTAAAATTTTGATATTAAGCTCATATCCATTTAACATCAATTTAATACTCTCTTTAGATTGTTCACCATTTCAGATTTCAATCTAAAATTTGATGTTAACGAACATTCTTGATATGAATGCAAGGAAAATCTCAATTCTCTTCACATCACCTTAGCATTAGGTGTGACTAAATGCTACTACATTCAAAATCTCAAAGATGTAAGGTCAAAGGAGAAGTTAGACTTCAACTAATTTTCACATATAAGATGGATTGAGGATGATTGATTGTTGTAGCCTTTTTTTTACTAGCGAAATTTTCCAACAAAATGAAATTAAAAATTAAAAACTAAGATTTGAAGTTTTTTTCAAAGGTTTCGATAGTCAAAAGTGAGAGGAAAAATGAGTTAAAATCATCATATTTTTACATTTGGTTTTCAGTGTGTAGCCATAAATATAGAAGGCTCATTAAAAAATTTGTACTCAACATCTGGTTTATAGTTAAATTTGGCTAAAACTATTTAGGGATGATTGTCACTTTTTCTACATCTTTTTAATGGTGATCGCCACTTAAGAAACTATAGACAAAATTCCTAATAAAAACTTTGATTGGGTTTGTGCTGATGGAAGATGTGCAGTGCATCCTTAGCACAATGTCATGCTCATATGCATGGCCTCATACATGATGGCCAATTACAGGCATGTCAATCATGCCTTTAAGGTTAATGTACGTTCTTAAGTTAATGTACATTATTAAGTGTTTTAGGATTATGGCTTGTTTAGGGTTTCAGCTTTGTTGACGATTGTATAAAAGACCAAGCTCTTGCCTTCTCTTGTTAGTTTTTCTAAAATTCTTTTGTCAGGGAAAGTTTCTGACAAAAAAGGAGGAGAGAGTCAGTTGTAGACCAAAGTGTCAAAATGTCTTTGTAAAGTATTTCATGGTTTTTTCCTTTCTACTTGAAAACACATCTTTGCACGGAAGATACCTTCATCAAACAAAAGGACTTTCCACATTTCTGTAATTCAGGTTAAAATATTTTGTATTTTCTGTTAGGGAATGCCAAATCCCCCAGGCCTCTCCTAGTTTTTTGGGTATTTAGTATTTATTATTGGTGTTGAATGACAACCCTCGGAATATCTAGAGGCCTTCCGGTATACATAATGGATTTTGAGGGCTAATTCTGAACATTTTTCTAGCATTTAAGATTGCAAGGAAAAGGGCCTTCTTGGAAAAAAAATGTCAATTTTGACAGAAATCATTTTAGCAAAATATGCGTTCAAAATTTGCTTTATGCTAGTAGGTCTTGGTCTACCAGCCTTGCCCTAGAAACTCAGTAGTATGCAGAATACACCCTAGGGGTGCCTTATCTAGTACATAATAACCTCAGCACATGGGTATGCGATTTCGTGAAAATGTATCTCCACAAGGTTGGCATCGCCACATGCGTAACCCCCTTGTTTAGGCCCTTGGTTCACATGATGTAATGCCCTGACAACTAGGCATTAGGTACCCTACACATAATTGATTTTTTGGGTGGCCCAATCTTTAATTAAATCTCTTGATATTCATCTTTGATCATGTTAGCTTAGCTTTTGCCAATATGCAAGTAGATGCCCTGAGGATGAATGAATATATTTTAGAATTTGATAGAGTTTGTTGACTTGGCATTCATTCATGGCTTTAAGGAGAGCAGTTAGGCCCTCTGGCCTAATCGTTTTTGTTGCCCTATCAAGTTTAGAGTTTAGGGTTGACCAAATATTGGTTTTTTTCAATTTCTGTTCGGTTGAATATTTGATTTTTTTTACTTACAAGTGGGGTATCAGATATTAAGATGTTTTTTATAAAAATTATGAGACTTGCCTAATATCAACTTGTTAAAGTAATTAGTTAATAAGGGCATCGTTAGTTTTTTTTTGCATTCGAACTAGTTGGTATGTATAAAGGCTTAGTTTTGCAATATCCTACAAATAATTAAGTAAGTTTTGTGTCTAGGTTGGTTATCAAAAACACACATCCACATATAAATCATTTAATTTATTTTTTAAGAGTGATTTTTTTATCATGATCAGGTGTAACCAATATCTCATGGAAGAACCACCTTTATAGTCATTCACACATTGACAATTACATACATTGTTCATTGATTAAAAGAAACATATGTACAATGTGATTACTTATTTTTCAACATAAAAAATTAATTGTGAATAGGTTGGATGTTGGATTAGACTCTGAAGCTTTCACAATCTTATTCTACTAGTACAATGATATGCCATTTCTTCCACATTGTAGTGTCAAGAATTGTTGAAGTCTCAAGAAATTACATGTACCTTGTAATGGGAGAGGTAGGATTGAAACATAACAAAAATCATGACATATTCCTTAGATAAAGATCCTTGCAAACTTGCCAAAACAAAATTTTGATGCAAAATAGTAAGTTCAAAAATATGTGCATGTGACTTAGACATTTTATTGGAACTTTGAATTGAGGATTGAAAAAGAAGGACATAGTTCCATGCATAATTAGAAATAGATAATTGAATTGATCATTACATTTAGCCATTGAAGTGGACACAAGTAAAATTTTAATCAAAACAAATAAACTTTTCAAAAATTTGAGCAAAATGTTCATCAACTTTCATATCCATCAGACCAATTCATAATCAATGTCGAAATAATTAGTTGCATCCAACAACATATCATTCTCCTCAATGATACCCACCTCTTCCACCAAGAATTCAATAATGGATTGTCCTTCTTATGGGTAATTTTTTCACACATCAACCAACCAATTATTCATTATCATCATAAACTTGTCCAAGTTGTCAACTCCCAACCAATAACGTCATAGGCTCATCAACACTCCAACAACATTGATTTGTTTTTAAATTTCAATATGGGATTTACGAGTCCCAACAACTTGTTGAACCACAAAAAAAATGTTGGAAAATCAGGTTTTATGGATCTTCCACCAACTCAAAAGCAATACAACATCTTTTGGCCTCACTTACAAATGGAGAAATAAAGACAATTCATTCTTCACCAACCCTTGTAAAATAGCCTCATTTGATGTCATTGCCCCAAAAATGGAAATGTTTTCATCATTAATTATTGTTGGTTCAATATTGTCATGAATGTTGATATTTAAAAATTAAAAAACAACCACCAACAATGGCATCAAACTCTTGTTGTCATATTTTCCCACCATTTGTATAACTTTGGTCTTTCCAACAAATGTTTTTAGAACATTCGGGGATTTGAACTGCAATCATCCAACATCAATGCAATCATGTTGTGGGTTTTGGCAACATTGGAAATAGATGCAAATGCCATAAATGGTGTGAGAACTACCTTGATTTCTACCATCATATAAATACACAAAGCCCCCAATTTAAACTCAAATCACCACCCCCCCCCCCCCCCCCCCCCCCCCCCCCACAACAA
>Ga0116229_10003986_pt1 | contig 24252 bp, 14 predicted proteins | sample S1TSphgellanicum_3_FD_87313 | JGI IMG/M metagenome (GOLD analysis project Ga0116229, IMG submission 87313) | Host-associated microbial communities from peat moss isolated from Minnesota, USA - S1T2_Fc - Sphagnum magellanicum MG | ecosystem: Host-associated > Plants > Peat moss > Unclassified...
TAAAAAAAAAAAAAAAAACTCAAAACATTTTCAAGCTACAAGCATAAGGACAAGTAAATGAACATTATTTCATATGTTGCCAAACACATATAAAACATTTAGATGTAAACTAATGTTAAATGCAAAAAATAAAATAAATTAACATTGATTTTTTTCAAATACACATAATTTAAAATGCACGTGTCATCTAACCAAAAATTGGTTTAAATCATTTTCTTTTTATTGTTTTCATTGTTAAAACTACGTATTAATTCTTGACAAGAGACCCTAATTGTGATTATGGTCAAGTAGAAACTTTTACAACACTCCTTTAATTCAACTTTGTACGAAACAAACTCACCATTTTCTAACTATAATTCTAAAATGGGTGACCAAGGAGCTTGGTATTTTATGGTGTCAAAAAGTTATTTTGTGCCAACATTACCGTTCTTGATCCACTTCAACCTAACACTTCATCTCAATTCTCCCAACCTCTTTCCTTGAACCTTTTTGATTCCTTAATAGCCATTTTTAACAAGTCTCTAAAGCCTCATCTTGTAGCTATCCCTAAGCCATCACCAACCTCCTTTTTCCTTCAATATCTTTAGATTTATAATCCTTTTGTTTTCTTGATGCGAAACACCTTATAAAACTTGACCACTTTTCATAACTTGAAAAAGAAAGGAATAGACTCCTTTTGCACCCTCTACACTTTTAACATGCCATCTATGGCCTCAAGCTCATTTTGAAATAGCCTTTTACAACCATTTGCCATTCTCCAAGATTATAAGAAAATAGAACCAAACAATGATCCAAGATGCAACAATCACCCATAATTAGGTATTGTTCAATGAAGGCCTTATGTTGCCTATCACTATTTTTGGGAATATAAAAGCTATATAGCCTTGCCAATACCCTTATTCCAACTAATTTTATGTTGTCCCAAAAGTAGTGCAACCTTCTCCTCAGGTCAAAATTGTTTTCAATGTTCAATATTAGGGTCAGATTTCAATTGCTCCTAAGTGAGCCATTCTACCTATGATATGAGCTTACCACAAGAGCTAGACTTGTTTTTCCTAGTTTCCAGCATGTTCCAATCACCTACATGTCAATATCCATTTGCAATTTTGGGGGAATTCACACCCCATTGCAATAAACACAAATAACAACATTTGTTGGGATTGTTAAATGCATAAGCATTAGCTACCCAACATCTCCACTTAGTATCCAAATGCATTCACAATCGGGGTACCACGACAAAAACTATGACACCCATTTGTCATGTGTTTTGAATTTCCTAAAACAAGGATTGAACAAAATGAATGTTTTGAAATGTTAAATAATGAAAAGGGGATATGTATGTTGAAGCTTTCAACCGACAATGTTATAATGAAGATTCAAATCAATTGAACAAATTTTGAATGTCCTATCTTCAAATTGTTATAACCATCCATTATTCATCATGTATGATTTGTCATAATGAGTCAATTTATATTGACAACTAATCACATGGTCATTTGCATCAAGCTATATAATACATTTAAATGGAGTAGTTTTTTTTTCCTTCAAACCTTAAGTTCAAATTATCAATTGTTCAATTGGTAATCAATTACTTAATTTAAAGTGAAAGATGGTGGTAGTTAGACAAGCAACATAATAAAGGATAGACAAACATTACCATTACACGTCATGAGATTACAAGGTTGAAGACCTCATTTTTGAATTAGCACATATCTTACAACTTGGGATGAGAAAATTAACTTGACAATTAATTTGCAATAACAATAATTAAAACAATCAACATGGAAGGAACCTTGTGCACCAAATCACAAATGGTTGCAAGGGGCACCATTTGTTTAATCTGTTTGTGGAAATTCAATATTAACATTATGTTGTGAGATGAAGTTAATGCAACCTATATCAAAGTGTAATCACAAAAGTAAAGATAAACAATAAATTTAAACAAATGATCATTAAACCTTAAACCTTTGATTCATTCCCTTAATCCAAATTTGCCACATCACCTAACTGATCATACACCTTGGTTGTGTGCTCATTTATAGATTGAAAAAAAGTCATATGCTTTATTTTTCATGGGCTTACATTTTTTTTAGCATGTTATCATTTCATAATTGTAAATGACTAAATATACATACCTTAATCATTTAAGACTATGTTTGAAGTGGATGTTGAAATTTAGATGTGGTGGCATAGTCTTTTCCATAAGGTTGTAGCTTCAAAAGTTGGGGAGAGAATGTTCAAGACCAATAATGAATTAAAAACTCAATCTAAAAATAACAATGCATGAGAAATGGAGCTTCCAACAAGTCCCTTATAAACTCAATGTGGCCATTGATTTATTTTTTAATGTAGGAGCATGATAAAGAAATGATATTCATATAATTAAATCAAATAAGGAATCAACCTGAACATGAGTCCAAAACATGATGCAAGCCAAGGAAAATGAAACATTATCCCACTCAAAATGGAAAGTGTGTGGAAACAAAGGAAAAAACCTCCCAAGATCCCATATTACATTCCCACTTTGGGAGTTGCAATTTACAAGGAGTTTTAATTGTTTAAAATGAGGTTTGAAGGGTCAAAAGGTAAAACATTTCCAAACTGAATTATGAGTTTCTTGAAAGTTACAAAGGTTTGGAAGGTCAGAACAAAATTTACTAAAATGAATCCTACCCACATAAATGTCATTTTTGGGGACAAAATGATGTCCAATTTAGGAGCTTAATATGGCATTAAAATTCAATTCTTTTCAAGGGTTACAAAATATTGTTTCTGCATGCCAAAAAAAAATGCATTTTTTGGGTAGAACAACAAAATGTCTCAATTGGGGACTTTGAGAAAATGCCATTGACATGTAATCCCCATTGCATATAATATATGTGAATTCTAGGCTATGGTGAAATAGCCTAGAGTTTGCATTGTTGCCAAAAATGCAATTGTTGCCTTCATGACTAGTTTTTGGCAATAATTGCATTTTTTTCATCTTTGTTTGTTTTGTGCAATTGAGGTGAGGAGAGTTGTTTCTGAAGAATATCAAGTTGTTTTAATCATTCCAAAACACTCAACCTTTCAATCATGGAGAGTTACAAAACATGTTTCATGAATTTTAATGCTATACAATTGGGAAATACCACCCATACCACTTGACATGCCTTTGGGCATGTGTCATGTGGGCTTATAACTAAAACATGGTACAATTTAATGATGTAAATCATTTTAGTATGAAATTTTAACATCAGATGGGTTCAATGAAATATTCAAACAAGATTCACAAAATAAATTAATTCTTTGTCAACTCATTAAAAACAAAATTTAATGTGTTGGATTTTTCATGATTTTGTTTTACTCAATTGGGTGTTTTCAAAATCCTCAAATGTGAATCAATAGGCATGTTGCAAAAATGGTGGCACCCCATGTGGGATATCTAGTTACCTAGTTCAATTTTGTTGTTATGTAAATCCATATGGTAATTAGAAATTGAAACCTTGGGAAAAAGTTCACAATCAACAAATGGATTCAATTGTATACATATCCATAACTTATTGGAATGGAGTGAAAAGTTATGGCATCTTACAAATTCAAAAATTAAAGTTGAATGTGAAAGAATTGAATATTCTTTGTGGGAGAAATTGTGTGTAACTAATATACAAAAACAAATTGACACAAGGTATAATAATTTAATGATTCATTTATTGTATTGAAATCAAAAGTATGGCCATTTTGTAAGATGTGAATTATTTTCCACACTCCTAAGATGGATTGAAGCCTTTTGGGTAAAATCACAATCAAAGGAGCCCCCCAAGTGAATGGACATTCCTATAAACTGTGCACCAATCCTTTTGAAAATTGAAAAGGATCTTAACATTGATGATTAAAAGGGAAAAAAAACTTGAATTGATGAAAATTATTTTTATAACCCATTTTAACACATTTGGGTCAAAAGTGTTTTTGATCCTAAAAATTATGGAGTTTGAAAATGTGACTTTAGCAAAAATTGTTCATATATATGTGATAAAGGGCATGAATGCATAATATACATGATATAAAATAAACTTGTAATCAAAATTTATTTATATCTAAAATGTAGTGTTAAATGGGGTATTCGAAAAACAAAACTTTAAGTTACAAATCAATGTTGAAATGACATGTGTCATGTGTAATCCTTGCAGGAGGACCTTTACCTTGGCGCGCTTAGCTTCTTTAATCGTGATATTCACCCTTTTGAGACCTCTCACATTATAATGGTCCATTTGAATTGCTCTAGATGGCCTCTTAACCTAGTAGGGGAAAAATGGTCATTACAACTTGTTAAGGAAAGAAAAAAGTTCAAAATAAAAATTGAATGAAAGCAATTTCATGAATGCAATGGTGTACTATGATTTTTTTGTTGATAATGTTGTCCATAATATATACAAACCCATTTGTTGCAAGTTATGGGTATTTTCTAGTCGTTATCATCTATGATTACTAAGTAAATTATTCACCAAATATTTATCCCAAACCATGCATGTTTGTGATGCATGACCAACTTTGTAAAACATACTTCACATTCTTTAAATAATAACATTATAATTTCTTTCCATTACATGACACATGGCTTGTGGACATATCCTTCACCAAACCCACATGTGATTAATACAAACAAGGAAGGAGGTTTTGTGACACCTTGTGTTTCAATTGTAACCTTGTAGATGTTTTTAATGTATTAGTTTTAGGACTTAGAGACAAGTCAAATTGATGTAGGACTTTGAAATAAATTTTGATTTGAACTAAGGATGAATTTGTGAATGACAACTAGAAATCTAGCTATATGTTTTAGATTGCGTTCTTTTGAAATTTCATTTGATGTCCAAATTTGCTAACCAAATAACATGGTTTTATCATCTTTCATGATTTTGTTGGTTCTAGCCAAAAGGAAAAGACTTTGATGTGAGATTGGTTAAAAAATTTGCTTGAACCAATTTGAATGCCCATGGTTTCCACAATTTTTGTGATTGATCAAAATGCCTTTGCTATTATAATGGCAAGTTTGTTGAGAAAAAGAAAAAAATGTAAATAACTAATGTTGTAGTAGTACATATACTTATCAGTACTAGATTGGTGGTATGAAATTGGTATGAATATCACCCTTATTCATACCAATTTGATATGGATATGAATGTAAGTATCACATGGTAAGGTATGCATATTTAAAAAGTAAGTTTGGTATGAATATGATACCATCAAATTGAATTTTAAAAAATTCATATTCAAGGTACATGAGCACTACTATGGTATTTTGACTTCATTTCATAGCAAATTGTAAATGTCATGAAGTACTTAAATACATACTCTTTGAAGTGTAATGTTTGTTTTGATCAATTTTTTTGTTGGGTCAATGCACTACGCCAAAACTTAACATTTCTGACTATGACAAATATGACTAGTGACCATTTCTAGTCATATATGCCATGTTTTTGTGCCTAATCATATTTTTGTAACCATGGATATGACTACATGACTAAAATTTTTCATGGATAGAATACATGATTAAAAATCTTCTTCATGAACACCATATAGTTTTTTAATAATATACAATTTCAAACATTAAAAATAATTAAAAGGGAAAAAAACTAGAAGGTACACATACATTCCTAGTAAGCATATTATAAACTTGTAATTGATCAAATACATAATTATTGCACAAGTAAATAACTAATACTTTAAAAAATTTTAAACGTTTCCCTTAAAGTCACTAATTATTTAATGTGAATTTCAAGATGATGGCTAAAACAAATTTTGGGGATTTTTTCTTTAAATAAAAAAAATCCCCCAAAAATGGAAAATAAATTGCCAAAGTTCTTGAAACCATAAAATTAAATAAAAAAACTGATGTTAAAATATAATTAAAACATTTAAGTTGAAACTTTTATTCAAAGGTTTATTTAAATGAATTTTTTATTAAAAAATTGACATTAAATAATGAAATCTTTTCTTAATAGTTATATCCAATGAATTTCAAAAGAAATCCACATCCCCAAAATGACATTGTTTTTCATGTTTCTATGTGATGGGTAGCAAAGAATATAAAATTTGATCTTTAGTAATTTATCAAAATATTTGGTCATACAACTTGGAACTTTTAAAAATTATATATATATATATATATATATATATATCACATTTAATGAATTGAAAAAATGATAAAAATTTACTAATAATAAATTTTGATAAAAAATTATAACATTCAAAAAAATATGTGTATAAATTAATATTATGACATTTAAATAATTTTATTACTTTGTATAAAATTTTCAAATGTTGAAAATAATATTATATGTTTCATAGATAACATATTTTATTTTAAAATATTTTTTAAATTTTCAAATAAATATAACACATGGTAATAGGTACAACATTTATGCCATTTTTATTGATTCATTATATTTTAAAAGGTGGGAAAATATTATATATATATATATATATATACCCTATTCATAACCCTACCTACTTACCTACCTATAGACGAGTAGGTAGGTAGGACTCATATATATATATATATATACCAAAAAAACCATGTTGATTTTAAATATGTTTATTTACAAATTGTTTTATGGAAAAAAAAATCTTTAAGATATCATTATTGTTCAAATGTGTGAAATAGTGAAGATTCAAATCCATTTTCAGTCAAATTACTTGATATTTTAAAAAAAATTCTTTAATAGATGTCTAGATCTTGGAATAAAATTTAAGAATAAAATTTATTTCTTTTCATTTGGACAAAGTATGAAAAAGATAATAATGGTCAAAATTGGGTACTTTTGTATGTGACAAAGGATGATGTGCAATAATGTTGTAAATTTATTCCATATCTTTTGTCAACAAGGTCAACTTTGGAAAGTATATGACTAGGTGAAAAAGTATTGGTCTACACACAATATATGCACCAAATATATTCAAAGTGCAAATAATACTTGTGATGAGCCAATAAAAAAGGCTTGTCACCAAAAAATAAATAGGATCCTATTTACCTACCTACCCATGTTTACCTACCTACTTACCTACCTATGCTTACCTATGTACCTACCTATTCCTACCTACCAACCAAATGGTTAGATTAAATTGAAATGAATATATAATATTTGCGATGGCATTTATGACTAGGACAAAAATACGACTAATGGATAAGCGACATGTCCATATGGACTACATAGTCATGTAGTCATGAATGCCATTTACGACTACAAACCTAGTCATGGGTGTAGTCATATTTGCCCTGTTTTGGCATTTTAATGAAAAACTTGATCAACATTTCAAAACCATCTTGAAACTTTAAATTTTTTTTGAGAATGATTGATTTTTTGTTTTAAAAACTAGTGAGTTCAAAATTATATCAACCAAGGATAATGAAAAGTAAATATAATTTGAGTGTAAATATAATGAACTAGTGGACAAACATTTGATTTATTCAAATCCATAATCATTCATAAAATATGAATAGTTAAATGATCACAAAATTTATAGTACATGTGATCTCGATTCAAAACTATCATTAGAAAAAACACTAGAAGAAATTTGAAAATAAACAACTAAATTGGTGACTCATTTGTAGTTTTAATGGACACATGTGACTAAAAATAGCCTAGTTACTTTGGACAAGTGCTATAAAATAGTCAATCACAAAAGACATGACATGGACATGAAGTTGATAGTGTATTCACAAACCTTACTACTAGGCCAGAATTTCTCATCCATTGCCATAGATGATCCTTAGTATGACATTAAACCTTAATTTGTGACTACATTTGCAACTACATGCTACCAAATGTGCTATGGATGGGTGTTTAGCATTTAACCACATGGTAATTTAAAAAGCCAATGGCCATAAAACATGTGGCAATTATACATTTGTTCAAAAAATACATATTATTATAATTATAGTAGTTAAATCTAATAGGTATAATAATTAATTAATTATAATCTATCTAAGGCTAAACTAAAATAGGTAATCTATTCTAGGTTAAGTTAGGGTAAAATAGGTTACCTAGCATAGGTTAAGTAGGTAAGTAGGATACTATTTATTTTGTTGGGCCAAGCCTTTTCATTTGCTCATCCCAAATGGCACATGCATCATGTTTACAATGCATACCATGAATCTAGTCCATTCCTTCACTTACTTATATATTTTACAAGTTTGAAGTTGTAAACAAAAGATATGGGACAATTTTAATGAAAGGGAAACACTACGACATTACAACACTATCACATCCTTTGTGCCATACAAAAACATTATCATATATCCACATAATAAAATATTTATTTTTTTCATTCACTATTTATTACCTATCCTATTTATTACATATTACCTAGGCTACATACCTACTATCTACTACCTAGCCTACCTAATAAATTAATTACCTAGCCTACGTTTAATAAATTAATTGTTTAACATCACTAATTAATGAATCAATTAATAAAAAAATATTATGACATATCCACAAAATAAAATACCTTTTGCTTAACTTACCTACCTACCTACTACTTACTAATACATATCCTATTTAGTAAACTAATTACCTAGCCTACATTTAATAAGTTAATTTTTTAACGTAACTAATTATTTTATTAATTAATACAAAAAAATTATGACATATCCACAAAATAAAATACCTCTTGCTTAGCTTACCTACCTACTTATTTCCTATTAATACTTATCCTATTTATTACATACTATCTAGCCTAACTAATTAATTGAGTACCTAGCTAACCTATCTAATTAGTTAATTAATATGAAAACATGATCACATTATCACACAATAAACTAATTAACCTACCTATGACCTATCCTACTTACTACCTACTACCTAGTTTACTAACCTACTAACTACCTACTTAATTTACCTAACTTAACTAGGTTTAACCATAGAAGAAATCACAATTTTTTTGACTGGGAATTTTAGTAAAAAAATCCCCCCATATGGTTGTTTTGCTCGCATGTCCAAGTTGACCAAAGTGCCATTTTGGACAAGTTGATTTGGACTCAACTATTTTTATTAGGTTTTTTTGGTTGATTTTTATTATTGAACCATTGTGACAATAATATAATTTGGGCAATGGCCAAAAATATATATTATTTAAATTATTTTACTTAACATTAATATGAAAACATTAATTAATTACCTTACCTACCCTACCTACTTACCTACTTAATTAATAAACTTAATAAGTAACGCCAAAAAAATTATTTATTTAACTACCAACCTTATGTCTTAGACCTAGGCTAGGCCATTTAAATTAAACCAAGTCATTTAAATGGCTAAGCCAAGTCCCTTATGTTAGGCCCCTAAGCTAGGCCAAGTAGCCTAAATTAGGTGGTCTAATAGCTTTTGCAACCTAAGCTACATGATTAGGTCACCTAAATAGTCAAGGTAGCCTAGGTTGCAAATGTGGGGACTTGAACTCCTCACCTCCACCTTGAAGAATCAAGTCTTTACCCATTGCACCACCAACCTAAAAGGTGATTTTCTTGGACAACATATTTATAATAAACATGAGATTAGATCAATGTATTGTAATCAATTTTCATGAATTTATTTTAACATGCATATTATACCAAATGAACTTGAATTTTTTTATTTTATTTACATAAATAGGTAGGTTATAGATAGGGTAGCCTAAGTAGGTAGGAGGTATCTATTAATAAATGCATCTACCTAGGTAACTTGTAGGTTATAGTTTACTAGGCCTTATAGGTACCTATTAAGTCTATGTTTATACCTACCTAGTAAACTATCTATGCCTATGTTATTTAATAAGTTATGTGGGTACTTACCAACCTATTAATAGACCTAGCCTATGCATACTAAGTAAAGTAACCTAGCCTATTAGGTAGGTCTAAGCTTAGGCTACCTACTTAGTAGCTATGCCTAAGTTGCCTAGGCTATTAACCTAGTTAGTAGAATAGGCTACCTATATAAGTAATTAATAATTTTTTTGAAAATTTGATGAATTACTATAAATCATAAATAGATAAATAATATCAAAAATTAATAATTATCAGTTAATATATAAAAAATTATTATTAACTAACAATTAATTTAAAATAAACACTTATCAATAATTATTTACAATTATATATTGACCACTATTAATTATTATAAATTAGTATCAAGTATTTGCCAAAAATTTAAATAAAATTGATAATTCAATAATAATAATTAATCAATTAACAAGTTGATGGATGAATAATTATTGGTTATCAATTGAAATGTATTTGGTGACTAATTAATTATATAAAATATTAGTCATAATTTTATTATTATTAACTATCAATTATTCAATATTAACGTATTAATGTATTAAGTTTAAATACCTACATGTGCTTAAAGGTAGCATGTACGTAGCCTATTAAATTTTATAAATAGATATTTGGTGTAATATGCCTCACCTAGTGCCTACTAGCTATGAACTTAGGTTTGGTATGTACCCTATGCAAAATAAACATGTAGGTTAAATAAACAAATTAATATGGTTGATTTGATTAAATGTTAAATCAGAATGGCTGATTTGACTAATTGTAAATCACAATGGTCATTAAGTATGGTCAATGTGATTAAGCTTTGGTCATCTTGATGGACCTCTAGCCTTTTTTATTAGATGTTTGGTTTGTCACGTGGTCAAAAAGGTGATTTTAATCAAATGTTTCAGTCAAAAGTAAGTTGTGTTTTTCATGCCCCAAGCCTTTAGTCAAAATAGCTATCCCCCTTGGTCATGTGGACATTTCAATCAAGTTGGACCTTCTAAAAAATCACATTTTTTTGTAGTGAACCTTTATAGCTTAACCTATTAGTTACACCCAATAAACTAACTTGTTATTACCTATAGATAACTTAGGCCAATTAACTAAGTATGCAAGCTAGGTTAGACTATTAATGTACATAAGCTTACTTACTTTAATGTAACCTATTAAGCTTACCTAGTTTAGTTTACCAATTAGGTTATAATAACCTTTTCTAGCAAACTATTAGCTATTAAATATTATATCATGGAAGACCCACGGATGGGTACATTGAAAGGATAATAGTCCAATTGAAATAGCAAAGTTTGCCATGTATGGTCTATGTTTCTTTGTTCATGTGGCAGAATATATTACTATAGTTGGAAAAACTTTCATTGTAGTTGCAAAAACAACTACATTATCATCCATCAATGATGTAATCAAAATTGGATGACATTGTTCACTTTTCATCTACATTTTCAACGAAAATCATATTAGTCATAAGTTGTAATCACATCTACAATTAGAATTTGGTTCAACCTTTCCTATAGTTGCATATGCGATTACAATAAGTTGCAACTACATGGACACGTAAGACTAACACATTGCTAATAGTAAAATCAGTTGGTTTGGACATTAATCACATAGTAGTCGCAAAAATATGGTAAAAAATGGACAACATTTCTTTTAGTGAAAATTAAGATTTTTTAATTTCATTTTGCAACTAAAAAATAATTGTAAATGACATTTATGATTTAAATTCCATTAGTTGCATAAATGTAATAAGATGTAACATGTAGTCACAATTGTTGACTCAACATGATCTCAATGTATAATCCACAAAAATGAAACATATGATCAACAAATACATTATCATATAAGTCACATGAATGATTTAATAATCCATGCACTTACTAAACTCCAACATACGAATTTGAATTGACTTTTACAAAACTAAAGTTAGAGACACCAATACATTCTACCAAAGTTATAATTTGATAGTATTGAAACACAAAAATGAAACAAACAAAAAAGACTATCACAAAGTAAAATTAAATTTCAAATAGTTACATATAAGAATCTAGGTGCAATCACAATATAACAACCCACGAAATGTGAAAGTTTTTCACATTTGAAAGTGGAAAGTCAAATCAATGTTGAGAATGTTTCATGTATTTCTAGAAGAATGTTTTTAATATATTATGACTCAAAAAAATTAGTTTAATTTGAGATGAATTCAATGAGTATATAATACCCAAAAACATTTTTAAAGCAATGTAACCAATGCTTTCATTACTTTAAATTTTTTTTTTGCAGAAACCTTATTGTTGTGTAACTATACATGTCCTTTTAAACTAATATGTGCACATTTTCCATATAGTTACAATGCATTTATACATAAAATGTCCTATTTAAAATTCACAAAGTTCCAGTATAGTCGCATAGTAATTACATGCAGTGCCTCTTTGCAATTAGGATATGCATAGTATATATGATTTTGGTCAATGTATTTTGATTTTATTTGCAAGTTGCACAAAAGTTGCTCAAGGAAATTATGGTGCAATAGGCATGTATGGCCCTAAACTATATGGTCATGCCATGGTTGTGTTTTGCCATTGTGGAAAATCCAAATTAGCACACCCATTGCCATGTCATCCATGGGCCATTACAAACAATTCTTCTACAATTGGTTGCAACTATACAGTAATCTATGGGCCAATGACTAATATGTAAATTAATTTCAACATGGAATTCAAAATTTGAAAATCTAAAATTTGGGTGGGATATTTGTCTAGATTTATCCAAAATTTGTTGCTTCAAGTGCTCCATCATATATATAATTCAAGAAATAATCATTCAAAATAATAATTATTTTGATACCTTTCAAAAAACATGAAAAGCCATAATAACATGTGCCCTTTCATGTCCATGTTACATAGTAAAATAAAAATTCAAATTGACACAAATAATGATGAATTATTGCAAATGTATGGGAACATATGAAGGAAATAAAAAAAGAGGAAGGGGGAGGAAATATTATTGAATTGATGAACCTCCATTTCCTTTACCATTATTCTTACCTCTTAATTCTCACATTTTCAAAGTTAAACTTAAATTGAAATTTTAAAAAATTATTTAATTATTAAAGCATGTTCCATAAATCCTATTTTTTTCCCCTGGCCATAGGGTTCGAATGCAAATGTGACATATGATAGTAAGTTAGTAGATGTCCCTTGCATGAATGACCTTCATGTGCCCATGTTTGCTTTCAAAAAACTCAAGATGAACTAGAAAAGGAGAAGGTCTTTCTTTCTAAAGATTTTGTGCACTTATTGGTCTTTTCATCATGAAATAATTATACGTGTTACATGATTAAGATTTTTTTTTTTTTTTTTTGGTGGGTTTCAATTAGAATTAGAGATGAGATTTTCTTGCAATCTTATTATTCAGTTAGAAAACATGGAAACTTGATGGTTGATGAATATTATTTTCATTATTTATATAGTTTTAGAACAATGTAAAAAAATCATTTTATTTAAAAGTTGACTTGTAAATGTTACTTATAATGATTAAGTCATGGTCACCATTGCAATCATTTTATAAATTTTTTTTGTAGACCATTATTTTTCAAATCTCATATTTTCAAATAAAAACAACCTAAGGTTTCATTGAATGTTAATTTTGAAAGGATGGATGTAAATATCCAATAAATAGTGTGGAAGTTGGGGAAACGCATAATAAAAGAGACAATATGTGCTCCTTTTCACAAAAAATGGCAAGTAGCCATAATAAAGTTTAATGTATTGAAAATATAAATATTATTTTATCCCATGATTAATATTATGAGGATAATCTTATATAACAAAATTGAAAAATTACATTTTTAATATGCATTCAAGGAGATTTCTAAAAAATCCATCTACTTGCATGAATATTTGGCTTTTACAAAATAGGTTGCAACTAGATGAAATATATCGATTAAATGCTTTTTAAAAAATTAATTCAAACTTAGAAAATATTCAGATATTTTCAAATTGTGCAAATTATAGTCATGATATATTGAAATTGTAATATAAAAAAAACATTTGAACACCATATCAACTGATCAATTTCAAAATTACTTAGTATTTGCTTTTATTATATTAATGTTTTCAAATTTAATATTCAATTTATCATAAACAAATGGTTTGATATTTCTAACTATACAAATATTTAATTTATTTTCTTATGTTTAATATGTCAAAAAATACTTTGATTCTAAATTAGATTTTTGCATAGACTACTTTTTGTGTTTGCTTTTATCATGGTTTTACTTAGTTGTAGATTTAGATCAAAGGGGAAATGTATTTATTTACATGTTGATTTTGGCAAATGTCAATTAATCATAATCCAATGATAAAAGAGAAAACTTTTACACATTTTTTTTTATTGGTAAGGTTCATAAAAGTGGAAAAAAAATGTGTTATGAATGGTATAATAAATGTATAATATTGCTAGAAATAGTAATACCATTTATTATTATACCATTCTAAATGTGTTAGAATGGTATAATAATAAATTAATATTGCTCGACAATTGGGAACCCCAAGTTTTTGGGCTCAGAGGTGATGGTGTGTACACTCTACTTTGGATGAAGAACATCCATCAAATGGTGTGAAAATGGGTTGGCCATGTAAATAGGCCTCTCACCATACATTGTCCAAATTTTCATAAACAATTTGCTTTTGATTGGCCGGCGATAACAATTGGCCCAGGTGGTGATGTTTAAATAGTGTCTCTCATCATATATTGTCCAATTTTTCATAAAGAATTGCTTTTGATTGGCCGGCCATAACGATTGGCCCAGATGGTGGTGACATTTAAATAGGCCTTCGCCATATAATTGTCCAAATTTTCATACACAATCACTTCCGATTGATTGGCCGGCCATAAATGAATGGCTAAGGTGGTAAGGGTTTAAATAGCCTCTCATCATCATATATTGTCCAATTTTTCATAAACAAATTGCTTTTGGATTGGCCGGCCATAAATGATTGGCCGAGGGTGGTGGTGGTGGTGGTGACATTTAAATAGCCCTTCGCCATATAATTGTCCAAATTTTCATACACAAATTGCTTCCGATTGATTGGCCGGCCGGCCATAAATGAATGGCTAAGGTGGTAAGGGAGGGTTTAAATAGCCTTTCATCATCGTATATTGTCCAATTTTTCATGTTTATGGGTGGGGTTCGGGAAACAATTGAATACTCTATTTGTTTAGATGGATTCTATGTTGTAAAGGCCTGAAAACGTGCTTTGGGGGGTGGACCTACGTGCTCGATCTAATATTGTGTTTAGTAGGACCACTATGATGTTTTTTGTTCAGGAGGATGAAGAGGACCACTTTTGGCAAGCAAAACCTTTACTTATTAATTTAGTTTGCAACCTTTGCAATTTGGTCAAAAAGTGTGAAGGCTTTGGGAAATGCAAAATCATATAATTGCAAAACATGGGTGGGTTGGGTTGTTGGTATGGACTATATGGACAAGGCTCTTCTTGCCAAAAAAAATGTCAACCAAATGGTGTGTGTGTGTGTGTGTGTGTGTACACAAGTTGTTATATGATTGTCGATGTTGGTTGTCAATGACAACTCAATTATCATGACATATAAATTTTGTCAAAGGGATAGTTGTCTTTGCTCTTCTTGCATACAAGAGGACCCAATGCTCGTGAGTGACATAAGTTTAAGTTTTGTCAAGGATAGTTGGGGTTGATCTCGTCAATAAAGAGGAGCCAATGGTCGTGAGTGACATAAGTTTAAGTTTTGTCAAGGATAGTTGGGGTTGATCTTGTCAATAAAGAGGAGCCAATGGTTGTGAGTGACTTAAGTTTTGTCAAGGATAGTTGGGGTTGGATCTTGTGAATAAGAGGATCCAATGGTCGTGAGTGACATAAGTTTAAGTTTGTCAAGGATATAGTTGGCTTGATCTTGTGAACAAGATGACCCAATGGTCGTGAGTGACATAAGTTTGTCACGGATATAGTTGTCTTGCTCTTGTGAACAAGAAGGACTAGTTGGGTGGGCCTCTTCTTTTCTTCTCTTCTCTTCTCTTCTCTTCTCTTCTCTTCTCTTGCACCAAACAATGAAGTAAAGAATTGACCCCAAGCCAAGACCTGCCCACACAAATTGTGATGAGTTTTGATTGTCTATTGTTGGTCTTCAAGTAGAGATATAAAAGAAAGTCTCCTCCCCTTTAGTACTTTTTACTTGTGTGGCAAAAATGTGATATGAAATTTGTTGTACAATTTTGTGGATGGATACTTGATATGAAGAGAAATCGTTGGCACTTTTGCCATGACGAATTATTAATTTGAAAATATCGTAGTAGTACCTCGGCCATTTCAACACATGTTCATTGAATCATTTAATTAAAATTTGAAAAATTCATTTTTCAACCAATGGCTAATATTCCTAAATATTCACTATTAAATCCTTAACAACAATTTCTTGATGAGGAAGAAATAATTTTTGTAAAATTTCAACATTTTTTGAAAATAATATAATTAGTGTCGAATTGGCCAAGGTACTACTAGGAGCGTATATATCACAACTTTCAATGGGTTTAGTGTCTAGTCCTTTAAGGTGTATGCTTTTTTTTTTGGTAGCCCCGAAAAAGGCCTTTTCGCCCTATGCATTTCTCGGGCCATCCACAAGGGTGCCCCTAAAGTCATTGAAATATGGGTTTCAAGGGTTTAGGGTTTAGGTTTAGGGTTTAGGGTTTAATCCATGCCTAATCTAAATTGCAATGTTTGATCTAAAATTTGAAGGAAATGTCGCCCACTTTCATGTCATGGGCTTTCCTTCTGAAATTGGTCCCCAAATTGGGGGGAGGGGGGGGGGGGGGGGTACTGGGCCTTTGTTTTTGGCAAAACGGGGGGTGAAAATTTTTAAAAGTAGCCATAAAAACAGCACACACAGGGAAAAAGAGAAAAAGGGAGACCAAAGGGGTTTTCTCACCTAAATTGATCCTCACAAGAGTTTCACCCCCAGTTTTGGGATTTTGCCTTACCTGCACTTTGCCTTCTTCGCTGCTATTCATAATTTTGGCTAAATCAAGTCTTTTGCCATAACAAAGGTAATCCTGCAAATATTGTGCACAGATGGTACCCAGTTGCAACAAACAGTAGCCAATTTCCCTCTCACTTTGACCACCACACTCAAATTGGGGATGAAACAGGGGTTACAGGGTCAAACTAGGGTCCAAAGACAGGGTGACTTTAAGGGATAACTTAATAATCAGATCTCAACTTTAAGAGAATGAAATGGAATGTGTTGAGCTCATTTTGAGAGAGGAATTAGAATGATCACTAATTTTGGACTAGTGGATTTTGGGTTCACACTCTAGAGCTTCTTGGATGGATGTCTTTAGGGTTTAGGGTCGAACATTAAATTTTTTTTTGGAGTTTTTTTACCCTAAACCTAAAAACATTTTTTTTTGGTCTAAACCCTAAACCTAATTCTTTTGACCCTAAACCTAAAACACTTTTTTTTTTTGGGGTCTAAACCCTAAACCTAATTCTTTTGACCCTAAACCTAAAAACATTTTTTTTGTCTAAACCCTAAACCTAATTCTTTTGACCCTAAACCTAAAAACATTTTTTTTGTCTAAACCCTAAACCTAATTCTCTTGACCCTAAACCTAAAAACATTTTTTTGGGGTCTAAACCCTAAACCTAATTCTTTTGACCCTAAACCTAAAAACATTTTTTTTATTGGTCTAAACCCTAAACCTAATTCTTTTGACCTTAAACCTAAAAACATTTTTTTTATTGGTCTAAACCCTAAACCTAATTCTTTTGACCCTAAACCTAAAAACATTTTTTTTATTGGTCTAAACTCTAAACCTAATTCTTTTGACCCTAAACCTAAAAACATTTTTTTTATTGGTCTAAACCCTAAACCTAATTCTTTTGACCCTAAACCTAAAAACATTTTTTTTATTGGTCTAAACCCTAAACCTAATTCTTTTGACCCTAAACCTAAAAACTTTTTTTTTGGTCTAAACTCTAAACCTAATTCTTTTGACCCTAAACCTAAAAAACATTTGATTTTGGTCATCAAACATTTGTTAGTTTGTATGTTGAATATGCCCAAAACTTTTTTGGCGATCTATCAAATCAAAAGGTCATGCGTTTTTCTCTCTACAATTGTAGAGAGAGACTCTTGTGTGTGTGTGTGTTTTTTTGTTCTCTTGTAGAGAGATTCTTGTAGCTTTGTACTTTGTGTTGTTATAATGGCAAGTTTGGTTTTGGGTGTTCAAAAGAAAGAAAGTAAGTCAACAAGGCAAACTTTGTGTTATGTTTGTGGACCCAACATTATTAACAATTATAAAGGAAGAAAGTGTCGACCAACTAACTAGCCAGGTATACTCACCACACCACACCTAACGCCACCCACCGACCTACCCACTCGCTAACCCCTCGTGCCCACCCGCCCCTCTCCCATCCCCAACTACAACACACTATGTATCTATCTATCCATTTGTTTTCCTTTGGCGATATCTTTGCACGTCACATGTACACCACAAAAGAAAGAAAGAAAAAGGGCATGTAAAAAACATCGGGTGCAAATCAATCATTCAAGCAATAATGTTGGTGGTGGTGGCTCCCATGACAAATTTTTTTTGCAGGCTCAAAAGCATGACTTACACACCACACCACTTGCACTTGGTGGGTGTGCGTGCATTCGGAAGAAGATGGCCTCACAAACAAACAAACAAAGAGTGAGTATATGAATTATTATTATTATTTTTTATTAAAAAGTTAATTTTTATATTCTATATTTTATATACTTTTTTTAGAAACACACTTTGAAAACTATATTATAGAACATGAATGAATTTTTTTTTTAATTAAAAAAATTAAATAATAATTAAAAATAAACCCATACACCTAGTTCTGAGTAGTTGTAGCTAAAAGTGGGACCACAAAATGGGAAAAGTCCCAAACCATTATTTTATTATTATTATTATTATTATTATTATTATTTTCTTTTCTTTTAAAAAAAATCATTGTATTTGGAAATGGGTTCTTTGAAAAGTGTGAGGGAATCAATCAATCAATCAAACAAACAAACAAACAAACAATAAATAAATAAATAAATATAGCGCGAGCACATATTCAAAATATAATTAATTCTCTAGATTTATCCAGAGTCTATGGTTTCAAGCTACCTATGTAATTATTATATTCAATTATATAATTATTGAATTGACACTATATTACCTTGGATTAATCCAGGGATTTTTCCCTGGCCCCAGGGTCCTATTAAATAATAAATAAGTACCTACATATACATTATTTTATTTTATTTTTAAAAAAATTTTAAAAAATTAAAAAATATTTAAAAATTATTTTTGGGTGTGTGTGTGTGTGGGGTTATTTTTGTTGCTTCTTGAAAGTGGTTTGGACAACAAACAGCTCACATACACATAAAATACTTGACAAGACAATTTTTTTTGCATGCTGAATGTAATTTTGTAAGGTGGATGGATGATGTCATCCTGATGCTTTCACTCTTTTTATAGTCAACTAGATGATTCCCATTTCCTAGTTGTTAGAGAGTTTGGTTTGGTTTGGTTAGATTTGGTTAGATTTGGTTTGGGTTGACCCATTCAATGAGTGCACAAACATACATACATACATACATACATAATAGCAATAATTTTGATGCTAGCTGAAGCTGTCATGACCAAGAAAGCCACTTCTTTAGAGGATTATGTTATGTTATGTTATGTTTTGTTTTGTTGCTTTTTTGTGGATGACTCATCCATGCATTGAGTTTGTAAGGGTTTGGTTATTGGTTTTGTCAGGTTCCGGGTTTTTTGGTTTCTATATGGGCATAGATTTTTCTTTACTTATTTAATTTTGGTGGGGGGGGTGTTTCACCATGTTCTTGTCGTGTTCCCCACATTGTTCCCAATGTGTTCCCCAAAGCTGTTCCCAATAGCACCACACTTTTACCCTCACATGGCTTAGCCCAAAGTTCTCCCTTTCTCACTTTTGTATATAGAGGTGGGCCAAATGGGAAGCATCGCATATTCTTCGCAAATAGACTTTTCATTTGGAGAGCTTGTAAAGGAAGTGTGTGTTTAGGGTTTATTTATTTATTTGGGTGACAAGCCATTTTAAAATGGTTCGTTGCAAAAATTAAGAAAAAAAAAAGACTTGGGAGGTATCTCATCTAATTAATAAAAGTAACAATAGATACGCCCAATAACTTGGGGGAACATCATTGTGAGTGTTCGGGAACAAATTGGGAACATGGTGGGAACACAGATAAATTTTTAAAATCTATTTGTTCAATTTCAAGGGATTAGTTTTGGCTTCACATGTAAATTCCCATAACAATGTTCCTTTTGTAGTCTCTTGTGTAAGTAACTTAACTTTTGTCTTTTGAAATTTTGTGATGATAAATTTGGGACCAAACTTCTTAAAATCTATTTTGAAAGTCATATGATTGAAATGCGATGTGGTAGGGTTGTTGTGGATCAAGCTAGAAATGATCAAAAAATTGTTACATAACACTACGTTTGAGTTCTTATTGGGTTTAGGGTTTAGAATGTGCAAAAGTCTTGTTAGAATGATAATAACTTACTCACATGAATGAGTGCATGTCATAGTCTTCCAACCAAAAAGAAAACCTAATTACAATGCTCTTGTAATGGATTATGAAGGTTCATTATTTCCCATTTCAAGGTAAAGTAAAAATTGCAAAGAGGATATAGTCCCCATGGTAAGTAGGTAGGTATGGGCAAATTATGTTTTTTTGTAAGTATCAAAATATTATATCCTTATTGGATGTTAGTAAGTAATTGCTTGTCATTTTGTAATATTGTCCAAAATGTTGAAAACCATTAATTCATGGAATGGGTGACCCTACTACATCTTATATGTAAGGTATGCCATTTGTCTCATCACCCTATGATTGGCCAATCAACTTGACTTGCATAATAAGATAACGTGTTGTTCATCTCTTATCAAGAAAACAAAAGCTATTGCTCACATAATTTTTATGAAACAAACAAAGCAAAGTTATAACATATTCCCTCCCTTGAAAAGGGATAATCTTTTGCAAGTTCTAAACCTTTGTAAAGAAAGAAGTCAATACACAAAGACATATATAAGAACATTTCCAATAAGCTCCTTTTAGTTTGATCCTATACAAAGAAAATGATTCACCCTTTTGTATTAGTTCCTTTGTCTTTGGAGTTAGTCATTTTTGCCTCATATGTACATGATGACCACTTGTTTGGAAAGCATTATAGCATGAAACACATCTTGCTTTTAACCTTTTTGGGGTGTTATATGACAAAAGAATTTTTTAAAAACATTTTTGGTTTGTTATCAATTCAAAAATATGTTGCTACATTTTGTTTGCTTCCATATGGAATTGTTGTTAATGTCATAAATGAATATATTGGTGGTAGGGGAAAACCCTTGAATTTCTGAAATTATTGGTTCAAGTATTATTGTGGGAATATTCAAAAGGATTTGCTTGATCTAGCCAATGCAACATGCTGAAACAATAGAAAAACTAGAGGGATAAAATTATGTTTTATCTTTGTTGTACCATAGTACCTTGGCAACTTTAACATAAATTATATTATTTTCAAAAGTGTTGAAAGTTCATTTTTTTTTTTTTTCCCCAATGAACAAAATTTTATAAGGAAAAAATAAAAAATCTTTTAAATTATTTTGGAATATATATATTTTTAACATGGAATCTTTAGAATGAAATAATTATTCAACACTAAAATGACATTGAACTAGCCATGCCACTTTGGTATGCTAATGGTATGCATTATAAGTGGAAGAATTGTCCAATTGTTGGCAAGATTGATTCCAACACAATGATAATATTTTCTCTAATTTTTGAAGTAGTTTCATATTGATATTGGTGGATATGACATTTCTTTTCCAAGCCACTTTTTGGATTTATTGATTTATATTTTCAATAGGCATCTTTTGTTGCATATTTGTTAAAGGGTGAAATTCTAAACATGAATTTTGTGGTGACCAAGAACATATATCCATAATAAGATCCTCCAATTGATGGTGTCACAACTTTAACTTGACCTTACCTTGGGCTTTGTGATCAATTTTTGGGAATGATAAGGAATTAAGTTGAGAAGGAATTGTCAAACATGAATACAATACAATTTGAGGGTTGAAGACAATGCAACCTTCTCTCACAAAGAAAGGGTGTTATTTAACAATCAAAGGGTGGCCCATTTAGGACTCCAAACTTGAATCCACATTTTGAGAATTAAGATTTTTCATGATTTTTGAAACTTTAACATAAGATTTGAAAAGTCGGTTTCTTTTCAAATTTAATGTTCATTAATTCATTGGATACTTGAAATTTGTAAAGAGCCTTATTATAAAGTTCACTAGCATACTTATATAAACAAGGTTGTTCTTCAAAAAGGATAATTTTTTTTCAAAATGTCTTGCTAAATTAGATTACAATTTACAATGGAAACTCATGTTCAACTGAGTACATTCAAACCCCATATTGGAAAGTATTTGACAGTCTATAAGAATATAGTCTTGCATTTTTCATTTGATTATGTTTGCCAAAGGCTTTAATGCTCCAAATTCATGAGATATGAAGGCATAATTTTGGGAAAAGATTTTGGGAGTTCCATGAAAGAGATTGCCATTTCAATGTAGTTCGCATTGAGACCCATAAAATATTTCAAAAGAGAGTAGTCCTTCTTCATGGGTTTGGGCCAAATTGCACAAAATCCTTCTTTTGTTTGTTTCATGCACATCAATGGTGTATGTGGTTAAACCCCTTTTCAAAATGTTATGTTGCATATATGTTTTAATTAAGCTCTTACTACTTGAACTAGGTTGTGAGAAGTTTTAAAGAACATGCTTGAAGCTTAAAAGGTTTCATATGTTTATTTATGTTGGTGAGTTAATCATTGATGCCATTTGGGAAACATAAGGGGCACAATATTTGTATATATAAATGTTGGTAGGTTCTTTCGTTTGGAGTGGTAAATCTAAAAGGTTCATGTTTATTATGACCTAGACCTAAATTGACACCTTTTAGTGGAATTGGCACAAAAATTGAGCCATGAATTAGCCTTTCACTAAAAATAGAACTAAATCTAAAACCTTCAAAAAAATAATTCAACACGAGTTTAGGTTCTTGGTAAGCAAGTTGATTTGTTTTTTGAAAATTTGAAACTTAGGCCAAACTATATAAATACTTGATTGGTGGGTGTAGATGAGCTCAAATGAGCCAAAATTGATGTCAAAACGTCAACTTTTTTGCAATTCTTGTTACATTTGTCTATGTGGTGCCATTTTAATCACATGTGAATTATGAAAAATTGTGCTTACTAAATAATATGGATATTGAAAATTCTAAAATGAATCAAACAAAATCCCAATATCAAATTTTGGTTTGAATCAAGGATGTTTAATAACTTCATTCAATAACACTACTTTCATAAAGGGCCCTTTAATTTTCATAATAAAATTTATTTCATTCTCAAATTTTTTTATAGTAATAGGGTACCATTAGACATATGTAAAAAAACACTCAAATTTTCATTTTAAAAAAAAATTTGTTTATCAAAAATTAAGGTTTAAAAACAATTTGTGAATCCTTTTCAACATGTAAATGTGATGCAATGTATATGTTGTTTGAAGAAAACTTGTAGCCTATAACATAAAAAATTAAACTTGAAAATGTTAACATGTTTTGGTATGATTTGAAATTATGACAAATTTTCAAGATGAAACACAAAATCTGAAAAAATCTATGCACTTTCAAAAATTTGTATTTCTCCAAATTTGATTGTAAAAAAAAAAAAGACATATTGAGGCAATTATAAACATAATATATAAAAAGTTTCAAAACATTTCATTTAGGAGAACATGTTTTTTGAAAAAAAGGACCCCGAAAAGGACAATAGTCCTAAATGCAAAGTAAACACATTGGCTTGTTATATGTCATTTGGACCTTGGTTTTAATTAATTGTAGAATTTCATACCTATGTAATTTTCAACTTTAGTTTTTTGTAATATTTTATCCCTATATGATCTTCAATCTTGGAGAATGTAGTGTCTACATGGAATTATACCTAGTTTTTAAATTAGGGCCAAATGTTTTTGAATTCGCAAAAAAATGTCAAAACTGGAATTGCATGTTTTGAAGATTTGAAAAACCAAGCTCAAACCTACACCCAAAAAACTTACCAATTTTTTTCTTAAATGTCGAAGCCTAAACCAAATGGTCTCTTAAAGAGAAAGAACTACCACTAATGGTATATGTATTTGAAATGGACCCCTATGAAAGGAATAAAGACACATTTTGAAAATGTAAAAAAAAAAAAAAAAAAACCCATATAGTTGTTTTGGAAGGTTTAAAGTTAGATTTATAATTATACAAAACCAATTTATTTAATTTAAATAAAAATAATAATAAATATTTAAATA
>Ga0116229_10003987_pt1 | contig 24252 bp, 16 predicted proteins | sample S1TSphgellanicum_3_FD_87313 | JGI IMG/M metagenome (GOLD analysis project Ga0116229, IMG submission 87313) | Host-associated microbial communities from peat moss isolated from Minnesota, USA - S1T2_Fc - Sphagnum magellanicum MG | ecosystem: Host-associated > Plants > Peat moss > Unclassified...
AAAAAAAAATTTTAAAGTTAATACATATAGAATTGGGAGATGAGATAATACATTTCTTTTTCTCCCCCCCCCCCCCCCCCCTTAATTAAAAAAAAAGAAAAAATAATTTTGTATGACTTTTTTTTATGGCCTCCTAACAACATTAAAATGACTGGAATCACCTAGCACCACTTATGCAATGTGCAAGATGGATGGTGTGTCCATATGGATTTGTTTTTGGTTTTATTCATGTCCTATAGGTAACTATGGTGCTTAGCTATGCATAACCATCTACATACATCTACTTCCATAATATCCACCAATTGTTTTACTTACGTACATAGTAATCATTTACATTCCCTCCTCATTTACTTATGATACTTGCCCATTTACAAAAGGCATAATTAAAAAGGTTCACACCATTGTTTCCATCTCACCAATTTACACCTCCCATTAATTTTTAGTTGCAACATAAGCCTTATTTGAATCCAATTTTTTTGTGCCATTGATTTCACCAAATTTTGATGGCTAAGAATTAAGATTAATTATTTGTTGGATGTAATGGAGGAATTGGTTATTTGCAAAGGCTCCTTATCACATCCCATGATTGTGAGCCTTTCACTTATATATTCCAAATTATTTTTCACCTAGCAATTCCCACCTAAAAGATGTTGTCACCATTGTGCATTGAAACATATAATGTAGTTCATCATCTTGTGCATAAATGCACTTATCAAAAATATTTATGGGTCAACTAGGTATCCATACCTAAACCCCTAAAGGTATCACCTTTAATGATACCTTGATTGAAACCCTAATCATCAGTTGAAATGGTGAAAACTTGTGCTCAAAAAAAGGTTTAAAATATTAAAACTTGGGTGAGGTAAGTCCCTTTTTACCTGAGTCAGGTTATTGGATATTGGTTGAAATTAAGAAGTAGCACTTCTTTCCAATGACTCCTTTATTTTCCTTAAACCTTGATTATTGTGAATAAAAACAGATTGGAGCCCTTATTTTCATCCTTTTACTTTCTCTTGTTTTATGTGTTGTAAGGTTGTAAATTACTTAAGGTTTTTTTTCTCCTTATTGTCTTCTTTCCCTTACTTTTTCAAATGTTTTTTTTTCCCCCTCCCCCTTGTTATTTTTTTCCCCCCTTCCTTCCTTTTTCTTTTTATTTCTTATTTTTCCATGTTGTTTCTTCTTGCCTCTTTCACCATCACTCTTTCCCACCAATTGTTTTGTACTTGTTCCATCACATGTTGCTTGTTGTTTTGCGCCAATGTTTACATTTCACCTTGTTATTTCACCCTTTGTAACTTCATCCTTGTCTCTATTGTTGCACACTTGTGCTTCACGCTTACTCCATTGCATTTCGCTTGTTACTCCTACCTTTCAATTTGTTACCTCACCCTTCAAGTTGTTACCTTGCCTTTCGACTTATTGTTTCTCGCTTGTGTTTCGCTTTGTGTTGTTTATGCTTCATTTCACTTTGTGTCGCCTAACACTTCACCCTACTACTTCTTACGTCACTTTGTTACTTCACATTTTTTTAAGTACTTTCTACTGCTCCCTCCCCTTGTTAAGCTACTTGTTATTTTGTGTTTCGTTTCTTTCTTTTCCCACATGCTCTTTAATGAAATACTTAAAGTTCATCGTGCTCAAATTTTATCATGTTCTAGCCTTGGGGTGGGCGCTTAGTTTATAGCTTGACCAATCTTCCCACCCTTTTGACTATCTTCCCCATTTTTTTCCACAACGCTTCGAACACAACTAAAACTACCACATCCCTTAAAATGTAGGCCTCCCCCGATGTGTGTGCACATATCCCATTGACCCTATGGGTATAGCTTGACCAATCTTCCCACCCTTTTGACTATCTTCCCCATTTTTTTCCACAACGCTTTGAACACAACTAAAATTACCACATCCCTTAAAATGTAGGCTTCCCCCGATGTGTGTGCACATATCCCATTGACCCTATGGGTATCCACCTTCTATGTTGTGCCCATGGCAACAAGTGCACATGGACCCATGATGCAGTTCGCAATGCTTTTGTTGCCATTGTGCAATATGATGGTTTCCACATTAGACAAGAACAATTACATGCATTTCTTTCACCCATACTCAAATCCTCCCATCAACAAATCGATATTGTGTTCATAAAAAATGGAATTCGCACCTTAATTTACATTGCCATAGCTAATCCAATGCATGTGGATGTACTTCCCCAATCCTACACAATTCAAAGATTTGCCACTTCTAATGCAATTCAAACCAAAGAAAGGAGTTATCACAATTAACACCCCACTGATCAATTCCTCCTTTTAGCAATTGAAATATTTGGATGTTTACACAAATAGGTTGATGTGTTCTTACACAATTATGTCAATGTCATTTCTAGCCCTCAAAGGGCTAGAAAGCCTTCCCCTTTCTATCTTGGTTACTTTCCTTCATAAAAAATTTCAATTACACTTCAAAGGATGCAATCATCCTCCATCTTAAATTGGGCAGTAATGGTTGACCTAGATACTTCAGGACACACCTCCCATCGCGACAACCGATTTATTACAAGTGGTCAATGGTTGAGATGGAGAGTTTTTGACATCTAGTTTGTGCTAACTTGACGTCTTTAAATTCTCCTTGTTTTGTATATATTTGTACATTTTCTGAATTAGCAATGTGTTTATAAATAAAGTTTTGACAATGATTTTAGCCTACATATATGACCAAATGGAAAACCAATACATATGTTAATATTGTTAATAGGGTTCACAATTTTAAAAGGTTTTTTTTTGGGTGATATGCCTAACGAACAAGGCCCTTCACACAAAGAAAAGGGTTCATAACTTTGGATACTGGTATAACAAATTGGTAGGACTCACTTAAGGGCCATAGAGTAGGGTGATGACCCAGGAGTGGGGCATTCCTGAAATAAGTGGCCAAATGGAAAGCCAATACACATGTTAATATTGTTAATAGGGTTCACAGTTTTAAATGATTTTTTTTGGGGTGATGTGCCTAATCAACAAGGCCCTTCACACAAAGAAAAGGGTTCATAACTTTGGATACTGGCACAACATATTGGTAGGACTCAGAGTAGGATGATGCCCTAGGAGTGGGGCATTCCTGAAATAAGTGCCCACCTGAAGCAATAGCAAATGAACTCAAATTTACACTAGACAAATTTTGAAATTCCCAATTCTAATGACAAAATTTGTGGAAAATTTGTACTCTGCCAACCACAATTCAGTTTGAAGGATTTGGGTAATACTCCACAATTATTGTATTATTTCAAAATTGAAATGAAACTTGCAATAATATTTTACACTTGAAACAGCCAATCTACAGTACAAGCAATTGTCATGCTACATATTCTGTCTAATGTTGTCACATGTAAATATTTATAGCCTGATGTCTTCAACTCCATGTAAAATGGATGCAGCACCCAGACTTCCCAGGAAGTCACTCATCCCAGTACTATTCCAGCCCAAAGGGCTAGTAAACTTCAGAGTTCTGATGGGATCTGGTGCCTTAGCCTTGGTTTGACCACACCACTCCATGTTATAATGTAAACCCATTCTAACAAAGAAGGTTCAGAGCTTTGAAATTTTTGTTTGGGAAGGGGGGAAACACTAGTGGTGAGCTTTGCATTAGAGGCTGATTGAATTAGTGGTAATAAAATTGGTACCTAATTGGAAAATGACCACAAGACAAGGCATGCCTTGTCTCTCTCTTTTTTATACTTTTTAAACCCATATATCCTGTGGGTATCTTCTGGGTATCACAGGGAAATATAAGAGAAAAGAATATTTAACCATGCTTCTACACCGGGTACCACCCACCCCGCTCCTCTTGGGTGTTACCCTCCACTTATTTGGTTCAAATTGATTGACATAATGGTGCTGGTACTCACCCAGGGTGAACTATACCCACCTACACTGGTACCTTTCACCTTCTGGAGCAAGGCCTTTTAGTGACCATATATATTTCACCCAGAAATTGTTAAATATTTACTCAGAAACAATGAATTAGTTCTTCATAGGACAAGATGTTTACCATAGTTAGAAGCAACCTCACAAATTTTGGGTTTTTAGTTCTTACCATGGTACCAGTCTAGGCACCCAAGAAGGTCTGAGTAAAGGCAAAGCATAAATTAGTTTATTAACCCTAGGGTTATTCTTAGCAATGTTTGGAGGGAGAGAATTAAAGGACATGGTCCAGAGTTTAAGCGTGAAGTTAGAAATCTCATGTATCTAGAGCAAAAACTAAAACTCATCCTTCAACCCTAAACCTACACCATAGTGAAACTATCTGAAGTGCTTATGAAAGAGGTGTCCAGCCCCATTTCTCTTTGGAGTTTTACTGGCATCCTTTTTTAGGGTTTTTCCTGGATGGGATAAATGCCCATCATCTGGTAGTAATGTACTACACATTCTGCCACAGAATGGATAGCACATTAATGTATGAATACCATGCTTGCAACTGATGTTTGGCACAAAAATAATTCGCAAATAATACACAACAAAAGGTGTAGTTTTAGGGAGTTGTTCTTCCTCCTCATATGAAGTTGAAATTCTGGAAAATTCAATAAATATTTTCCATTTTCTAAAATATACAAATATTTGACAAAGAAGTGTTGAAAATCGGTGGGTAGCATCCAGATAAAGAATATAACCTCCAATTCTGAGTGTACTGTGGAATATAGGGGCAGCTTTAGCACATGGCTGCCGAATTATTAACTAAATTTCAAATTTTTCATTTCAAAAAAATAAAAATCCAGAATACTGAAAAAATAAAATCTTCAATTTCCTTCACAAAAAAGGTTTTTTAATAAAAGTAAAATTTGAAATTTTCATCATTTTTAGTAAAAAAATGTTTTTGGCTGAAGCCACCAAGGTACTAACTACTATGGTATTAGAAATTTGGAAAAGAACAACCACTAGTCTATAGTATTAAAATAATTTATCTTTGGCAAAAAATACAAAATTATTTCCACTTATATTTGTCCCATATACTTACCAAATTGCCAATGAGTCAGTCAATGTTTTTTATGAATTTTTTTTGTTAAAAAATAATTTTCATATCGAAATTTTTGTGAAATTTAACCCAAAACAAAAGGAAAATTAGTCAAGTTTACAGTAGAGAAACAAAAAAATTCAAAATTTTCCAATTTATTTGTGGAAAAATAGAGAATGTTTTGCCAGAAAAAAAAACGCTGAAAATAATTAATCAATCAGGTAAAAGGTACAGTACTAAATATGAAATTTTAAATTATTTTTTGATAAAAAAAAGCTGGTTTCCTAATATAGCACTTTTTTTAATAGTGAAAAAAAATATATATCCTTTAGTTCTGGATAGATTATACATTTTGGGAAAAGCATAGGTTTAGGGCACTGATCTATACTATATATTTTGCCTTTTAGCATTCAGGGCCGTTTGGGCAGTTTTTGGGTTGTGATAATTTTAGGTGATTTGGGGTCCAAAATTAAGGCCAGGATGAACCAACACCTAATTTTGTTGGTTATATTTAACTAAGGAAACAACAAATTTAGATTTTGAGTGATTTAGGTAATCCAGGTTTTTTTTTTTTTTCCTTTTTTTCTTTTTTGGCTAAATTTTGTACACTGGCGATTTTTGTTTCTTCAAGCTAGTGTCAAATCAGTGAGCATTTTTCTGGATCTCAGATCGCCAAATTTAGACCCTTTTTTTTTGGGCTGATTTGCCAAGACTCTGCAGCAGCTTTCAGTAGGTAGCTAGAAAATAGAAGGCGGTTCACAAATGTTTTTTTACCTTCATGTTTTGTTTGTAGCCAAAATCATCTTATGGATGATCACAACATATGCTACATTGCAAATTTGGGGTGGGGGAAGGGGGTGTGGGTGTTAGAGTTTTAAAACACCCTTATTTAAATCTTAGGACAAGACATTTACAATGTTTGGAAGCAACCTTCTCTCTTTTTTTAGGTTTTTATTGTTTAGGGTTTAGGGTTTTTAAAACCTCAGGGAATCTTAAACCCTAAACCCTAAAACCACTCCAACGGCATCACAAATTGGAAAAAAATATAAATACTAATAACTGTTGAAATACAAATGGGATAGGAGTGTCCATACAAGTTTATTAAAATCCATAGTTAGGTGAAAAGGAGCGCAAATGCATGAAAAGGGCAAAGTTCATCACGTGATTTTTCATTTGAGCTCGTAGTGCAAACAATCCCTTCCAGCTTCCATGTTAATTTTCAAATTCCAGTTACGTTGTTCAAAACTAGTTTATGTAGGATGGGTATTTTGGTGATCATCACTATGACAATTTCAAAGTCATTCCAGATTATAATTCATCATAAAACAGATTTCCATTCAAAATCGTTTCTTGTTGTTTGTTGTGCACCTTTTCAATGTTTTTGTTTATTTTTATCTTGTTGTGAATTTCTTTAATGAATCAACTTTTATTGACATTTTTCCTATCAAATCAAAAAATTTAAAATATATTAATGAGACAAAATGACATATAATGCCAATAAATAAATAAATGAATAAAAATTTATTTTTTGAAAAGAAAAAATTAATTAAAAAAAATATTATGTCCACCAAAAATAATTTAATCATCATCACTTGTATGTGAAGCAACATGGAGCCCCAAATATATAAACTACCTACATATTTGCAATATGAAAAACATTACCCTTCATCACTGTTAGGGGTTGTGCCTAGAATTATATCCCAGCCACAAGGGTGAACCAGCACCTCCATTGGTACCTTCACCTTTTTGAGCGAGGCCTCTTATAAAGTGGCCATATTAAAGCCCAGAAAATGTTAGATTTGAATTTGGAGAGACCCTGATGATTTAGTTTGAGCATGGGATATTTGTAATATTTAGAGGGAATTTAAATGGATTTTGGGGTTTTTTTTTTAACCATGGGACCAATGTGGGTGTCAGTTCACCCAAGGCAGAGAGGCCTCCTGCTTGTCCATCTGCGGCATTTGAAAAATCAACTCATACTGCCATCATCCTCTCTTGCCATCATCCTCTCTTGAGATGGAAATATTAAGTGCTACTAAGTTCAAAATCTCAATGATTTAGGGCTAAAACTAGAAGTCAGGCAGACTTATATGCCCAACATTAGGTATATGTGCACATACTTGTTATTGCAGGCAGTACTTTTTCTTTCTTTTTTTTGTGCCTTGTTTGCCCTTGGCTTGATCCATAGTTATTGGTACAAGCCCAAAACATGCATAACATATAACATGGGTCTCAAGGAGTGTTTTGGGTGGGTCTTGACTTTTGATCAAGAACCTCCAGTTCCAGTTCTTAAAAAACAAATTTCAGTTCCATAACGGGGTTTTTTGGGTTCGGTTCCCACAACTGGATCCGATTTAAAACCCAGTTCTGGTTCCAGTTCAAAAAATTAGACCCAGTTCCAGTTTGGTTTATACTAATTGAAACCGAAACCAGTGATGCTAACTGGCCAAACTGTGTAATGGCCCAACGCCCTGACCAAAGTGTGTCTGGGCAGCAGCAAGATGTGTCTGGATACCAACGTTAAGAAACAATTACCTAATAAGTACCCCCAATTTATAATGGGGGTATTAGCCCAGGCCAAAAATGGTGACGAACAGTTTTGAAAACAGAAATTTCATGCAGCCAATGGGAAGGCTCAGCATGCACTCAAAGTGCCTTGATTTTTTTTCTTTTAAGTTTTGGGGGTGGGGGGCGGGAGGATTTTTTTCATTTTTCCTTTGTTCCAAAACATCTGAAGATGGGGGAAAACAAGCACCTCAGTTCCACCATTTTCCCACTCACAGTCAAAAGGGACTACCTAATGGACAAACAGGTCGGGTTGGTCAAAACCAACACTTGCCTCTTCCATATGAGCAGAGAAGTACCTACAACCCCATGCCGGTATGTAGTATAAATTTAGGTATTGAAAAGAACCTATAATTTTTTTTCTCATGTACCCGGAATGTGGAGGCCGACTTACCCTCCATAAAATTCCTGACTCAACAAAGGGACGGCAGCTTAGGCATCAAGGTGTCTCTTCTACTCTCAAATGAGTGAGTTCAGAGCCCTGCAAAATTATATGGGTTCTTTATGGAGGTAAGAAGCTCAAACAGGGCTATTGTGAGAATTTGGGTATCACACTTGCTCTTACCTTGTGCATGGGCCCCTCATTCCCAAAAGAGCCCAATTCTTGGTCCTCACCCTACCCAGAGTCATCACCAAACAAATTTTGGGGTTAGCCCCTTTGATCTCACTTTTCTTCTCTTATTGTCTTCAGAGGAACATTATGTGAGAGAAGATACAGAACAGCCACACCACCTTGTTGAACTTGTGCATTGAAAGTGTAGGGTAAAGCCCTAGGTAAGGCATTCCCAAAATAAGGACCCAAGGATAGCTGAGTTTGGCCCTGCATTTTGGGAATGATCCCCCCACCCATGGGCTTTACCCCGTCACAAAGTACGAGACCAACATTTTTTTAAACCTAAACATATGTAGATTAGGAGGGGTTCTTATGCCTACTCGAAAGAGTAAAAGGGATTAGTTTATAAGATCACTCTCCTTTTTTAGGAGGGATATTTGCGGATATTAGGTGAAATTTTTTCAATTGCGTTAATAAAGGCCAAATGCTTATAATGATATGACCTCAAAACAATACATGAGCAAATATTATTGAGACCTTTTTTTGACAACAAGGGCCCCCCAACCAACCATGATTTCCACAACACATCAATTGCACAATAGAGGAGAGGAATGACAAACATACCATTCTTAAATGTGTGATACTTCAAAGACAAAATATCAAATAGGTAACAGAAGTGTACACTTTGATTGATTCTGTAAGTACTTTCAGTTATGTGTGTGGTGATGAGCCAGTTTACCCTGGTATTACCTCAGGTCACTCCAGGGCTTCTGTTGGTACAAGGCTGGCATTGCCTCAGGTCTTTCCAGCCTAGGAAGATCCTTGCTGCGAGTGTTGATACTTTGCACCAGGAGTAAGCCTACATACTGTAATGCCTTGTGAGCTTTGGCACTAATTATATATTTTTTAGTATTGTTGAAAATTCCCCCAAAAAATTCAAAGATTTTTTTTAAAAGGGAACTATTGAATCTTCAAGAGCACTCTACTTTTCAATATAAAAATTTCATAATTAATTAATTGATTAATTATTCAACAGACATGCGTCCAAGTTGCCAAGGTACTAAGGGTATGCCAGGCAAACACAGGTAATAAATAATAAGGACACAATTCCTTAATTTTATGATATTAGAGTTATTTCTAAAGTTCCCACCGTTGCGTTAGGGGGCGAGCGGTCAGTTTCCGCTTAATTAATAGGGCATCAACCGGGTAACTGGGAATGGAAATTTTACAAAACGAAATAACTGGGACCCAGACGAGTGTTTTTAAGCAATTTTGGTGGTTAACTAAAGTTTCATCCTGTCTTTCCTTTTGCCTGAGCGCCTCGAGTGCTGCTACACATATTTTCACTGCTCCTACCCTGTACAACTACTATAATTACTCTCAAACATTGTGCATTAAATGCCGAGTTCCAGAGTTTCACGCTGAGACTTAATAAAATTTCCTTACTTTGCGGATATCACTGAAAGTGGGGATAGGGGGTGAAAGCATGCCCAAAGACAGGGTGACTTTATGGATAACTCTAATAAGGAGAAAAAAAAATCATCCACTTGTTGATTTTGGCCCAAGACAGCAGTTTTTGCATGTACTGCAAACCAGGTGTGTGTTTGTTCAAGCTACTGCATCAATTACAGCAGTCAGCAAATCTACACAAAATCAAGGATCCCTTCCATATCACATCAAACTGGCTCCAGTCACATATTCCACTTGGCTACAACAAAGTGGCTGGTCTAGTTGGGATGGTCTGAAAAGCACACACATGGTGTCACTCACCAGAGTAACTTGTGAGGTTGGACCTGGAGCGCCCCCCCCCCCCAACCCCTTTTCAGACCAAGTACTCATTTGCCTGCTGGTGGTTTTTTTGGATTTTTTGAAGTGTAAATTAAACCATTTTTTTCTCTCTTTTTTGGAAATTTTAATTAAATTAATTTTTTTTGGAAAATATCTTTTTTTTTTCAAGTTTTTAAAATTTTTAAAACCCTCATCAGCAAACTTGGAATGGAATTTGTCAATACCTATCTGAAATCTGAATAGAGCCTGATCTTTGGGTGGTATAGGTCTTGTTTCATGTTTGACCTTGGCTTGAACAGCAAATTTGAGGAGCAATAGTTATTAGTAAATTCATCTTTTCTCTCTCAGGTTTTACTTGAATAACCCTTTTTTTTTCCCTAGTAAACCTTGGGCCCATGTGAGACAAACGTCTTCCTTTTTCAACAACACTTCAAAGTGGTTTGTGACCATTTGTCAACACTAGTTGATGCATGACTTTCCTTGTTTAAACTTTAAACGACTCATTGACAAAATTTTAAATTAACTTTAGGAAAAAATAATTCAAAACATTTTTATCATCAACAATTTGTGTAACCAACTTTTGAATTTAGTTAAATGCGTAACATGCGTATGATGTATGATGTTTTGTGTTCATTTTTCTTGAAGTTTGCTTTCATGTCGCTCAAGAGTCCCTCAAGAACCATTCCATTGTACTCCTTCAACACCTTTCAGCCATTGTTTTTTCTAGACAATTTTTTTTTAATTTACCAAAACAATTTTTTTGTTTTGTTTTTTGGTTGTAAATTGGAAAAAATTCGCTATTTTTTTTTAAATCACCAATTTTTTATATCACAAATTCAGAAAATTAATTAAACTTTCTACTTTAATTTTTTTAATTTTTAAAGTAAAATATTATATGTGTTTTTTAATTTTAAAAACCTTGCTTTAAACCCTCATGTCAACATTGTTTTTTTTCCAAATATAGGAACCCCCCTTGTTGGTTGTGTCATTGCTAGTCCAACTTGAACACTAGAACAGTTATTCTTTCTCATTCAATCTCCATGCACATCACAACTTCATAAGCAACACAAATTTAAGAGAACAATTAACATAATTTCCATACAAGATATTAGTTATTGCCTTTAGCAATACTTTAGCAATAGTTATCTTTGATTATTTGAATAACAAATTGATAGCACCAAAGGCCTTGAAGGTCCCCCCTTTCTCAATCATGTCCTTGAACAAGTAGTTCCAACTGCACTTTGAAAGCTACAAGCAATTTCCATTTCAAAACAAAGTGTATAGCATAGGGGTTATTTCTATCTTAATTTTCACCCCTAATGGACCCACCTCCAATTCACACTTCTCCTTTGTTACACCCTATTGGTAGTTGAATGTTGATTTTAATCACCCCCCCTTGGTTATAGAAGTAAGACATTGGCCTTTTGTTGGTGATAGGACCTTTGTCATTTCATTTTTATTTTCACTCCTTATTTGCTTTAGTACATTGTTGAAATTTGAAATAGAAATTTTATACCTCATGAATTAACAGCAAATGATAATAGTGTTCAATTTTTTTGGAATGAACTTTTGGGTTTCTAATTTTAAAAACAATTGAACTTAAGCAGCATGCCTTGAATGAATCATATATTGTGTTGTCATTTAACAAGTTAGGGCAATGTAACTATAATGATTTTTAAATTGTTTGATTGTTAATTTTTCTTCATCTAGTCATGAACAAATGTTGTCCAAATTTGTTGATGTCACCAATATATGATTTGCAATTTTTAAGTATAGTAGATTCTCTTCACTAATTTATTATTTTGTATGAGAAATGTAGGGTTCTAAATCATTTTGATTTCTATTTTTGGTGCTTAAAAATCTCCTTTTCATGCATTATCTAGCTTTTTTCCAATCCTTCATTCAACCTTGCAAAATCTTTTTCCACGCTAATCTCCACCTCTTTTTTGTTGATGGGAGTGAAAAACCCACAATGTAAACGTTGTTATTTCTTAACCATTGCACATTCTTCACAAATACAATAAAACAAAAATATTAAAGAAGACATACAAAATGCACAACATACAGGAGCCACACTAACTAGGATTACCTAGTAAATAATTAGGTTCAAAAAGCTCAAGTTGTTGCAAACAATTGAAAATGGCCGTTCAATTGTCACACATGGATGAAAAACTTGAAAATTCCTATGAATATGTCGAATTATTTTTTTTCACAAGAAAAGCTGAATTTTTAAATATTTTTATTTTCCTCATCAAACCTTTTTTCAAAATTAAATAATTACTGGGCACGGACTTGCCAAACTTGCTATATATATATATGTATATAATAATTTGAACCAATTAGTTCACTATGTTTAGGCTACATAATGATTATTTCCACAAGCATAAATTTGATTTCCAACAAATTTGGTTGATTACAAATAATACACACAATAATAAAAACCAAAGGAATGCTCATCTCCTAATACATGATGTGTATTAAGATGATTGGGAGGAAATATGCATGCAAATTTGTTAGCATTCAAAGAACTTAAGTTTTGTACGTTTTAATATGGAGCATATAAACAAGTGTATATTTTCAAGCAATGTCCAAAGTATATACTTGTATCTATTGGAATAGCAAAATATTTGAAATAAAATATTTTCATGTTAGTAAAATATTGCATGGAGTAAAACATTTGGAATAAAATAGATGCATGTTTGAATTTGGAACAAACATTTGGGGATTGCACACGAATTACCTAATGCTTAAGTTGTCTCCAATTAGACTTTTGCAAGTTCGTGCACATGGTCCCTTATACCTATATATATTGCATTTTCTTGTTAGTTGTTGATAGTGGGTTAGTGGTGTCTTAGACTTCACGTTTCAAAATTTTAAAGTTCCCAATCCTATTTGGCACAATTTTCACCTTGAAAACAAAGAAACACAATACTTTGAAAAATGGGAAATATACATAACAAATGCAACAAACATTAGAAAAATAAATTTACCATTTTCACATCAATATAAAAAAAATGACAACATCCATCTAACCTACAATTCCAACTCGTGCAAACAACCCCATATTAAAATTGATAGCACAATTGTTGTATGCATTGTAGATCTACCATCATATTTTTATCAAAAGGACTTGGATAAAGCCCACAAGATTAGTATGAAAGGCGAATGAAGATTAATTATGTTATGTACAAATCAAATTTAGTTTAAGAACTCATTTTTAAGGTTCCTTTAGTCCATGAAAAGGAGAAGATGAATTCATTCATATATTTATTTATTCATTAGTATACAAAACAATGTAGAATGCATCTACAATGAATATAGGGTAAAACCATGTCACAAACCATAATGCCCTAGAAAAATCTCATCTCACTAGTTTCAAACAAAAATTACAACTGCATATTTTTAAGTTTGACATTTACTAATTATATATTTTTAAATGCCAAATTTCTAGAAATTGCCTACCTATAATGCCAAAAGTTTAAAAAGTTATCTACCCACCAATGTACAAAATTTGCATATTTGAAACAATTGTGTAGGTTTTATTTATCTTTTTTTTTGTTCACGCTAAATAATATTTAATAGATAGGTGTTTACCAATTGCTTATATGCCTATGTTTAGTAACAATTCCAATGTCTAATATGCTTCATTTAAGTTGTTGGATAAAATGAAATCTCAAGTACTTGTAATCAAAAATTGTGATGAAGAGATGAAATTGTGAAATATGTTTCATTTAATGAAATCTTTTCATGAACATTGCATGAAATGACTAATCATCATCATTTGAGCATAATATTACTTCAATTTTTTCATAAATTATCATTTTCATTGCCAAGCTCAATTTTGAAAAATAAAATAGTGATTGGGCATTTGAATGCTAAACCAAATAGGTACTATGTATATGTATCTCCAAATTTCCCAAGTGGTTTTTAATGAATTAAACAATTTTGACTATTAGTTTATGACTTCAATTATCAACCATGCATATGTTTTGTTTATTACTTAAGTAAAAGAACTTATGAATTTTTTTGTAATGTACCCTTCAAAAAAAAACATTGTAGTTTTTATGGTGTGTGGCCTCCAACTAGCATCCCCTTTGGAGGGGCCTAACTATTTGTATACATGTAATATTTCCCCAACAAACAAGATGGAAGTAATTTTTTTGTCTTTAAACTACATTATTTTAATTAATCAATGTATACGTGCTAAAATTCCAATATGTCTTTATGCCTTCGACCACATTGATAAAATATGAAAAACAAGTACCATGTCCTTGAGCTTGCAAATAATTGTGTGAAAGGTTAAAACATGGAACCCTTCAATTGAAAGGTGGATTTTAAAAACTTACATTTAATGGTTTAATCAAAACAAAATAATGTGATTGAAAGTTTGAAGGACGATGATAGTCTCCAAGTGATCCATTTTAGGGCATGGATTATAAAAGTTTGTTGTTTTGATCTTAAGCACATTGGTTCCCAATTGAAGTATATGATGTCTACTATGCATTATTGAATATTTATGCATTATAGGTGATAGCCCCAAAAAGTTAGTTTGTGATGCATCTAAAGTGTGTTCAATTGGATAGATTGCAATGTAACAAATTTGTTCTTTAGATTTGTTGCCTTGCACATATTTGTTATCCCATTCATTTTGCATGTTCACTAAGTTTAATTGAAAGTGGCTAAGTGATCTCGGTGCTACACCTTAATGAAAATTTGCAAATTTTCTTTGCTTTCACTTGTAATTGCTCAAATTTGGCTTAAGGTTTAATGGGACCCAATGGCCTCACACATTGAAAATGAACTATTAGAGCTTTACATCCAACAAAAGAACCACACCTACCACCATGCTTACAATTCAAACACTTGACCATGTGTTCAACAATGATACCTTCATGGTGGATGCCAAATTAGGTGAAATTTTGCGATTGAAAAAAGCAAAAGAGGGTTGGACCAACCCATTTATGCTTGCCAATGAAGAAGCTTTTCCATTCAATAATTCGAGGAATCATCAAGACCTTCCTATCAAGGAACTTGAAACAATACCTCACTCAACTTTTGATTTATATGTCTTTAAGGTGGAAATATACTATCACAAAACACAAACCATCATCATGAGTTTCATTGGAGGTAAGATAACATATTGTAACATTGCCCTTTAGTTGTCAATTTTCAACTTTGTGATAAGTAAAAATAACACGAAAGGGTATAATTCAAAATGGATGTCAAGAGGAGTTTTATCTTTTTTAACACATAAATTCATGAAAGTACTAAAGGCACATTCACAAATTAAGACACTAATGTGCACCATTAGGCAATTATTATTTAGTGCTTAAATAGTCCCAAAAAGCTCATGTTGCAATTCAAGATTGGTTGAACAATGCTTAAATAATGCTTAAGTAATGATTAAATAATGCTTAAATAATGTCTTTTAGCATTGTAAAAGATTAGTTACAATGTTTAACAAATGTTTTTTGGTATTTATATTCATTTGATTACTTTCAAATGTATCCAAATGTTACATTGATATATTAAGAACATTATTGTATAAATTTATCAAGCATTCATAAAACTTGGAGTTATACATGATTTTAATTATTTAAACCTAAAAAATGGTTACACATTAAGTGACTCCTTAATTCATGAATGTACCCCTAAGTTAATTTTGGTGTTCAATCTACTATGGTGCACCATGATCAATGGGTGAATGTAAATTATAGTGGACCAGGAAAGGCACAATAAAATTCCATAAAAATTATTTTTATATTGCATTTTTACAATGTTAGAAACCTACAATTTTCAAATGTTCATTCTCAAAGCAAAAAAAACTATCAAGTTTCCGAAAGATCATTAGGGGCCGCTAGTTAATACATCCCAAGGCACACTATTGATGAAAATAAATATAGGAATTCCACAAAGATCATGTTGTAAATGGCATGGAAACTTATATTTATGGTTCATCAACATGTAATTAAAATTTGGGTAGAAGATAAGTGTTGTTCATTGAAGACTTTTTATTTAATGAATCCATATGCATAATTTTTATGGAAAATTTCAATGGCAATGTTATAAACAAATAAACAAATAAATATTGTATTTAATCATATATATACCTTCGCTAATTATAGTTCTTCAATGTGTAAAAATAATACATTTTTCATCAATGTGTGTTCAAATTTTTCATCTTAGCATTTGAACTTGAAAGGATGTTTTTAAAAAAACCTAATTGGTACATAATTTTATGGATACTCTAGTTTGTAAACACCCTTGTCATGAGTGGGTGAAAGCATTTAATCCAAATCACCCAATGGAACTTAAATTACCTACATGAAAATGTTACCAATTGAATATAATTCAGTGGAGGAGAACCAACCACATTGGCAAGGAGTTAGGAATTGATCACAATAACCCCCACACTTAAAACCCAAGGTTCTATGTGGCATTAGAGCTGAGAAGGGGGGTGGGTAAATAAACTATTGATTATTAATATCCATGGCTTTGATGTGGAGGTGGTAGTCAATTATGATCACCACATGGTGTGATGTTAGTTATGCATGTCATTAGAACACAATTAAAAATTGCCCAAACTTGGGTGACATGTCGCACCTTTATAAGGTCCCTCACAATATCAAGGAACAAGGAGGTCATCATGGAAACAAAGTCCATGCCAACTTATATACATGGCATGACATTAGCCCTTGACAACAACCTCAAGGTTAAACATGTCTTAAACAAAGGAAAATGCAAGATAGGGGTGAAAAAATCTCTTGAAGGTTTCCAATTTTTTTGTTGCAAAAACCACCTTAGATCTTCAACTTGGCCAAATGGGAAAAAAGTTAAAAGCAAGTGAGACAATCTACTACTACCTTGACAAGGGGGAATGAAAGTGGTAGTGGGATGCACATGGCCAAGGAAATATATAGATCATTATTGGAAGAAAGACATGTGGATGAGGATGGGAATACCCCAATGCAAGAGTCCATTGTTCACCTCCCTCAACATTTGCAATATTCAAAGGCACATGTGATCGAGTAAATTGACACTATAATGACCATTCATAATCCTTTGATTATGAAAGTGGCCTTAATATCAAATGTACAAGTGCCAATGCCATCCCCAACAAATGCAACCTAGATCACATGCATCACTCCAAAGGGAAACCTAACAATTTCATGTTAAACATGTGATGTAGCCTTAAAAAAGATGTTGCAATGTGCACCAAAAAAATCCTTTGAATTGGTTATTAGTCCAAATGCAAATTGGGAATTGATTTTCCCTTGCACCAACCATACAAGAAGGTGGATCCATGGCAATTAAAGGAATTTCATCAAAAAGTTTTATGACACAAGGGAAACCAAGTTTATTTAAAGATAGGAGTTGTTTATCGTGGGAAGATATGTCAATTGATGCAAATGTAACTATAGTTCAACAACACAACCAAGATGATAGGGAGTAAATAAAGCTAACATTATTACCTTTCTAAATGTTATTAAAAAACTCACAAATTGACTTGACACTGACACTAGGATTAAATGTTTTTTTTTAACCAAAAAGAATTCAACTATGTCACAACTACAAAATCTATATATTTGAATAAAGTAATGGTGATTACTAAGTAAACTGATCCACCTATCGATTTTATGGACAATTGAAAATGACTTTTGATTGGAGGGCCAACTTCAAAATATTTTTGGCATCAACAAACTTCCTAGTTGATTTATAATCAAAATATTGATTACAGATGTGATGCCATCAAACATCATGCAACTATTGAATAACATTGCTACATCATAAGTCATATTTTTGATTATTTTGGTAATCATTAGAAAAAAAACCCCTATATTTCAACTACATTTTTCAATTCAGGTTCAATTATAATTATAATTGAAAATGACCCTTCCAATTTCAATTTTTTTTTTTCAACTATTTTTCAAATTTTTACTAGAATAATTGATAAGTATAAGTCGAAAGTGACATTGCAATTGAAAATGATACCACATGTCGCCACCATGCAACAATAGCCATTTTTTACCATTTTAGTTACAAATGACATGGACACCATTATAATTGATATTTTCAATTGTAACCTCCCATTGGATGAACTTCATTTGTCAACAAATCATGACATCATCAAATTTTGAGTTGAAATTTCAACTATATTCCAACTAGGCCATAGAGTTGTAATTTTGACTATATTACATTTAAGTTAAGCGAAAAGTCTAACCAATAGTTTGTTGACATGTCCGCCACACAAGATTACTTATCACTTAAGTTAAGCCCAAACTAAAGTTAAGTTTATACTTAGGATAGACCCAAATTTAAATTAAGTTCGGACTTAAACTAGGCCCAAATTGACGCGCCCCCAAACTCCGTAGGGAACCCAAATTTGTGGGTCCCAAAGTGAAACAACGGAAAAACAAAAAAGGAATCGGGGCACGCTCCTTAGCTCGTAACATTTCAAGGGTATGAAAGTGTGATGGAGCTTGAAGATGGGACTCGGACTAATTCACATACAAGAGTTCAAGATGAAATCAACTTGCACAACCAATGAAAGAAAACAGTTAGTGCAAGTTGATTGCAAGTGGTGCATCAAATTTAATAAAGACAATTTTAAACATAAGCTTTACACAGCCCGCAACCTTTGGGAGGAGGCACCAATCCCTTCCCTATAGTTTCCACAGTGACTACATCCAAATGGCACTTTTTAAATTGGGACTATTGGTGTCTTAAAGTTTTTGAATGTTCATATTTTCATCAAAATAAACATGTTTGGAGCATGCAATGGAAATATCTTAGAATACTCAAAAAGATCTTTCCAAAGGTGTATTGTACACCCCAATCGTAAATCATTTGACCCCTACTTTAAGGGGGTTTGTGGTCGGGAGTCAAATTCTCAATTTGACTCCCAACCTTTCTTTTGATGATAACTCATGCATTTTAGATCTAAATGAACACAATATCACTTTAGGCATCTACACTTCAAAACCTTTTCAATGGTATTTTAGGGGCCCAATTTGGTGTTTGTTTGACTTTTCAACCAAATCTTTGAACATTTGGGCACTTGGGAGTCATTGGGCTCCATCTTTTGCACTCTCCCCCATTTGTGAAAGTGTGTTTCACATCCGAACCCACTCTCTTAACCTTGTGAGCCTTGCACTTTAAATTTAGTCACAAATCCAATGTCAGGGTTGTGACATGAACTTAGGCTAGGCCTAGATTAAGGCCACCTAAGCTAAGCTTAAACCTGGGCCAAGTGCCACCTAAATAGTTAAATCTTATTTCATTTTAGGTTTACCCTTTAGAGTAAAACTTTTGTGATTAGCTCATCCCAAATGGTTATTCTAATTCAAAGTTTTTTGTGTCTCCAACATTTATAATTCACCTTTATATATATTTTAGAAACTTGTTATGGAAAACAAATAATATGGGATAAACATTTTAGTTGTAACATAATTGCAATCTAATTGTAACCAAGGTACAATTTAACTAATTATAACCCAATTGTAATTTAGTCACAACTACCTATAGTTAACAATTGTTTAGCTATTTGCTTACTTACTTAACTAATACCTAATTATTTATGTAACTTGGCCTATTATGTACCAATTAATTACCTAACTTATTACTTATTGATTAACTTAGCTTACTAACTAATGTAGCATAAGTGGCACCTAAGTTGGGCTAAGACTATACAAGGTGGCACCTAAGCCTAAACCACCTAGTGCCTATTTAAACCTTAGATATTTAATACCTATTAGTTAGCTTATTAATTAACATAATGTATGTGGCACCTAGGCCTATACCACCTAATACTTATATAATACCTAGCATAGGTAACCTAGAAACTTAATAATTAGTAGGTACCTAGAGGTAGGTACTAGCTACCTAGTTAGGTACTTTTATAGCTAGCTAATAAGTAGTAGGTATGTATGTAGTAATTAAACGTTAACCCTAGTGGCTACCTACTAACTTCCTATTAAGGACTTAGTTACCTAGTATTATAAGTACACATTAGTTAAATACCTAACTATTGATTTGGTAAGTGGCTAGGTATTTAGTAAGTATCTAGTATGTTACCTATAAGTACCTAATAGGTAGATATATAGTAAATAGGCATGTATCTAATTATTAGTATTTAATAGGTACATAATATAAATATGACCTACAACTACAAATAGTCCTTAAGATAAACAACGATAATTATGTAACTATTTTTTGATGAGTATGGAGGGTATGTCTAAAAGGGTCAATCCTTCCTAAGGGTATAGGTTGAAATGTTACCTTTTCATTTTGCTTGCCCACTTGGAAAACATTATCACATTTGAGTTCTCAACCATGAGTGTTCTTGGATTATGTAAATAAACAATAATCAAATAACCATCGCAACATGGAACTGATAATTTTGCACTTGTAGTTTAGTTGATCCTCATGGGATTTTAATTGGTCACAACTTTATTTGTAGCCCCCACAAATGAAACATAAATGTACCTTGCATTTCATCCATCCATTGTCCTAACATGTGGAGTTGTGACATCCCCCAATTGAAAGAGTGACATTTAATGACATTGCACTTAAGTTGTCCTATTGACTAAGAATAAATTTGGGAAGTTGACAATGATATCCCAATTAGGGGAGGTGGTCCCCAAGTCAAAAACCATTTCCAATTTTTGACCATTTCAATTGGTGGCTCAACTTAATTAACATCTCCGATTTCTAATAAAATAATTTAAAAATTCATAGTTGGATCCAATTCAAAACAACACACAATTGAAAGCTACTTGGTAAAAAAGGGGGGTTTTCTTTTTAGCAAATCTTGTTTAAAAAATGGATGAACAAATTCAAATGGATGGATGAAATATTATGCACATTTGCAACTTTGCATCCAAGTAGATTAATTAAAACCCTTTTAAACTACCTATATATTTATATTAGGCTACTTATTACATAGGTGTACATAGGTCTATTATAAGCTACTTAATATATTTACTTTACATACTTATAGGTTGCCTACCTATATATATACTTAGCCTAAATATGTAGGTGGTCTAAGCTAAGCTACTTACTTAAATAACCTAGTCTAAGTTATATATATGTAGCCTAACCTAGCCACATGGCCTAGATTTAAGTCTAAGCTAGGTGCAATGTGGCCTATGTGGTCTAGCCTTAAGTGCAATGTGGTGAAACCATAGGCCTAACCTACGTGCCACTTGACGTAGCCTAGGCACCACATGAATCACCAAGGTTCATGTTTAACCTAGGCATCACATGGTATGGCATAGGTTGAGGCCTAGCCTAGGTGTCATGTGGCCTAGGTTTAGGTCTAACCTCAGTGCCACATCATGTGGCTTAGGGTCTAAAACCATTAAATGGTTCATTAAATTTAATGTTAATCAAATATACTATTAGTAGAACATAATAGTGTGTCAAACTTGAGGATTACCAAATGTAATGTACTACCAAAACATTACCTACCAATTAGAATTTTCAATTGAAGAAATTATATATAGTTCCATACATACCAATGAAAAAGTATAAAAGATTGATTTTGAAGAACATAAATTATTGAGCTTATTTCTTTATTACTTTTTATGTGTATATGATCTCCTTGCTTTAGAGATTATGTGTATGTGTGTAATTGTGTATAATTTTGTTTATATGAAGAGTAGAAAAGATGAAATTTCATTTGGTAAGGTGTAAGCAATTTTGCAAACCAAGGTATATTGTGGAAATGATGTTAACAATAGTTGTAAAGGTGTATTGTGTGGTGAGGTTTAAGTAGGATCTTCATTATGATCTTGATTTGGTTATATTAGTAGTTGTAATACATTATACAAATCAATGAAATCATTATAAAAACAAATGTTGCCTTGGTTATTCTAGCACATGGTGTTTGGAATAATACAATGGGCAAGAACCCAGTGGCAATATATCATCAAGGATACCTATAAACTTTATCACATGCATCATCTTCCCCATATCCAATATGACGTGTTATAACATTGCATAATTTGTGTGTGTACTTTCATGTTGAAGCAATTCAATTACTCTCAAAATGCATTGAAAAATGGATTGTGTTGAAGGGGGCATGAAACATGGGGATGATTTTATATCTATTGTATTGGATGCATTAAAAAATGAATAAGGTGGTTAACTTTATATCCAAAGGATGCATTGAAAAATGGCAAGGATGTTATTTATGGTCATTGTAGGTGATGATTATAAACCGTGGCTAAGGTAAGTACCATGAAATTGTATGTTTTATTACTAGTTAAGGTTGTGGAATCTAGTTATGTGGCAAAATAAAAGCTTGGATTTGATGTGCTTGTGTGTTTTGAAAGCTAATCTATAAGTTGTGATGCAACATTTTTGAAGGATGGGCGTACTTGTATTGAATTACAGATATGACAATAAGGGGGGATCTCTGCCATCTAAAGAAAGGAAGTAATAGTATATCCTTAGTATGATAATAATATGATTTTTTAGCCAAAAATTGATGAAGCCATTTATCTTGAGTGGTACATGTTCTAGGGAGTTTGATTTTGCAATTACAAGTATTGTGAACTATGTGTTTACAACTATAGTGTACATATTGTAAAATGGGGTGGCTTGTCTTGGAATGGATAGCGTAATGCTACTATGATTTGCAACAATCTTCAATTGATCAAGGACTAAATTATGGCGGTGATAGAAAAACACATGGTGTTGTTTATGGAATTGATAATTATTTTGTTTTTGTTGGGATCTAGATGGTGTCAAACCTCTATCAAGGGGGTAAGTAAGTGGGAATATACATACATTAGCATGTGAGTGAAAATTATTATTGGGTATGTTTTATTGCCCACCGTATGCATCCAATTCAACCAGTTATATTTTCTTTTGAATAATGAGGTACTACACATCTAGATTTATGGTATGCAAAAAATTGAGCATTGTTGTGTTTATCAATTGGCAATTTAATACAACATTAGAATTGGTTTTTTTTAACCTCAATAGTATTGTGATTTTGAATCCTTATAGTTGCACCAGGGATTTTTGATAACATTTTGATGAAAGTGAAATAACATGGATACAAAATGTTACAAAATCCAGGACAATAATTTGTGTCCCTATACCTTTGCATGAATTTTTATTTATTTATAAGACAATTGGGAGATAGTTGGAGACTTCTACATGTGTGGAATATAATATTGTTGATATAGTTTCCTATAAAAAGAATTTGGAACAATTGTTGCGGAATGTTTTCAACAACTAGATGAATGATTTGTAGTTGGAAACTAGTAGGTAGCACACATAATTGGTCATAGAAAGCCCATCATCAATAAGCACTACTAAAACCTTCACCATATATATGCACATGTGTATACCTACATATCAAGCAACATCAATTGAGCAATCATTGGATTGGTCAAATTGAATGAACTTGATATCGACTAATTTTAATGGATTTTCTAGTATCTTTCAAGCCTTGTAATTCATGATGTTTACATATGTGATACTTAAAGGTTTAAAATAGGTTGTTTTAATGGGCTTTTGTGCATTATTTAAAGGTTTAAAAGAAGCTTGTTAAGTTTGAATTAGCTTTCTACATTTCCTACAAAGGTTTAAATTATGGAATGTATAAGATCTTTATACTAAATTATATTCAACTTGAAATTTGCACTGAACAATTTTGATCATCTAGCTTCATAAATATCTAAAAGTTTAAGGATCTTTAATGAGATGTGTAGATTTACCAAGGTCAACTATATTAGGGTGAATGCATGGTTGAATGCTTCACTTTTAGTGTCACAATGATCATTTTTGCAAAGTGCATTGTGTTTATGATGAATAACATAGTTTTGAATTTGTCAAAATTGGTAGTATATTAACGTGATGATTATGAAAACACGTGTAAAACTATTTTTTGAAAAGAATGCATTCATTATTAATAACATACTTTTGAAGTTCAAAAATATGGATTGGACAATTGATTAATTGTTAATGAATTGAAGAATTCATATTAATTTCCACTATAAGTTTTTAATAATGATTAAGTATGCATTGAAAAATGAAATAATAAAATCAAGTGTGATTTCTTAAAAGCCTTACTCAAATGGTAATTATTGATTTTTGAAGGATCAAAGTTGGACCTTCTTTTCAATGATCCTTTTGAAATGGATTTTATTGTTATTTTTTTATAAAAAAATGCCTAAGGAACATGTTTTCAAAATCTCTATTGTGGCCTTCATTCATATGGACTTTACAAGATTTTTTTAAGGATTTCCAAGTGGCATCTACCATAACAAATGACATTAACAACTTTTGATACATGTTTTGACTCAAGAGGTTTCATAGGAGGGTGAACATTTGGTAGT
>Ga0116229_10003989_pt1 | contig 24251 bp, 25 predicted proteins | sample S1TSphgellanicum_3_FD_87313 | JGI IMG/M metagenome (GOLD analysis project Ga0116229, IMG submission 87313) | Host-associated microbial communities from peat moss isolated from Minnesota, USA - S1T2_Fc - Sphagnum magellanicum MG | ecosystem: Host-associated > Plants > Peat moss > Unclassified...
AGGAATTCCTGAATACTGGATTATCGATCCAGAACGGAAACAAGTCGCGGTACTGAGGCTGATTGATGGCTTATATGCAGAAGTCGTATTTCAAGGAAGTAATGCGATCGCCTCAACTTCTTTCCCCGAATTCAAATTAACTGTATCGCAACTTTTGGCAGCAGGGGAATAGTTTAACATAGATATTTAAACATGGAGATTTGTGATCGCTATGGTAACAACCACCAAAAAATTCACCTTAGAAGAATACCTAGCTTATGACGATGGGACAGATACCCAATATGAGCTAGTGGATGGAGAATTAATAGAAATGCCACCAGAAGCCGATAAAAATAACCTGATTGCTACTTACCTGGTATCAGAATTTTTCAAACTTATCCCCTTTTACCTCATTCGTCACAAATGTACAGAAATTGTAGTGACAGGTAATCGCCCCTGCGTCCGTTTACCAGATTTGATCATTTTAACTGAAGAGTTATTTGCAGCAATTCGTTATGGTAAACGAGGTACAATTACACAGGATATGCCATCTCCCGCATTGGTGGTAGAGGTTGTCTCTCCTGGTAAAGTTAATCAAGATAGAGACTATCGTTACAAGCGAACGGAGTATGCAGCAAGAGAAATTCCTGAATACTGGATTATTGATCCTGTTCAGGAAAAAGTGACAGTTCTCACGCTGATTGACGGAATTTATGAAGAATCCGTGTTTCAAGAGGACAATTCTATCACTTCAGCCTCTTTCCCTCAGCTTAAATTGACCGCATTACAGGTTTTGGCAGCAGGAGGAGTTTAGTTTAGTATACATTTCTAAAAATGGAGTAGGCGATCGCTATGGTAACAACCACCAAAAAATTCACCTTAGAAGAATATCTAGCTTATGACGATGGAACAGATACCCAATATGAGCTAGTGGATGGAGAATTAGTGAAAATGCCACCGGAAGCCACTAAAAATGGACAAATTGCTGTCTACCTGCTATCACAGTTTTTGAAACTCATACCTTCTTACCTCATACGTTGCAAAGATATAGAAATTGTGGTGACAGATCATCCTGCTCGTGTCCGTTTCCCAGATTTGGTGATTTTAACCGCAGAGTCATTCGCAGCAATTTGTGATGCTAAACGGTGTACTATTACTCAGAATATGCCATCTCCTGCATTGGTAATAGAGGTTGTATCTCCTGGTAAGACTAATGAAGACCGAGACTACCGCTATAAGCGATCAGAATATGCATTAAGAGGAATTCCAGAATACTGGATTATCGACCCTATTAAAGAACAGGTTACATTCCTGAGACTAGTCAACGGACTTTATGAAGAAACTGTATTTCGAGGGAATGATGACATCGCTTCAGCTACTTTCCCTGACTTAAAATTGACTGTATCACAGGTTTTGACAGCAAGGGAAGTATAGTTTTTTCTAAAACTCTAGATGGAAAAAGGCGATCGCTATGACCACAACTACCAAAAAATTTACTTTAGAAGAATATTTGGCCTATGACGATGGGACAGATACTCAATATGAGCTAGAAGATGGAGAGTTAGTAGAAATGGCAGCAGAAGCTGAAAAAAATAGCCGGATCTCTACCTACCTGCTATTGGAATTTGCCAAATTTATTCCCTTTTACCTCATTCGTCACAAAGATACAGAAATTGTAGTGAGATATAATCCCCCTCGCGTCCGCTTCCCAGATTTGATGATTCTCACTGAAGAATTATTTGTAGTATTTCGTGGTAGTAAACGGGGTATTATTACTCAAGATATGCCATCACCCGCATTGGTAATAGAAGTTGTCTCCCCAGGTAAAGTTAATCAAGAGCGGGATTATCAATATAAGCGAACAGACTATGCAACAAGAGGAATTCCAGAATACTGGATTATCGACTCTGTTCAGGAAAAAGTTACAGTTCTCACACTGGTTGATGGCCTCTACGAAGAAGCTGTGTTTCAAGGAAGTAATTCTATCGCCTCAAATGCTATCCATGAAATTAACCTGACCGCATCGCAAGTTTTAGCAGCAGGAGATATTTAGGTTAGTATAGATCAAGATCTAATAAGATTAATCAAGTCTTTGCTACTTACCTCCTGCCTTCTGATCAGCCATTGCTCCCTTACCTGCTTAAGCTCCCCGCGATAAGATCACAAGTAATCCTTGCTGACCTAGAAGAATTTCTCTGATTAGGCTCAGAAGCCCAACCCAAATAATTGGGGTAATATCCACTCCGCCAATGGGTGGAACTAACTTGCGTAAAGGCAGTAAAAATGGCTCAGTAGGCCAGGCTACTATACTATAAGGTAATCGACTGAGATTCACTAGTGGATACCAAGTGAGTATGATGCGGAAAATGAATAGAAGTATCATTAGTCCCAATGCGGGACTGAGAATCCAGGAAATTAACGTAACATTAGTCATCGGTTTAAGCTACTATCTGTGAAGGAATTAAAATTTGGGCTGTAGGGGCTCGTATGCCTTGCGCCCCTACAGCGTGCTTTCTCTCTAAATTTTAACTACCTCAGGTTATATTTCCACGGGAAAATCAAATTTATTAGTATAATTGAGGGCGATCGCTAATTAATGGCTGCTCAAGGTACTAATACAGGATTAAAATTAGAAGGAATCATCTAAAAAAAGGTTGAGAATTATGACACCATCTTTAGCAAATTTTCTTTGGAGTCTGGTCTGGGGTGCTGTAATCGTAGTTATCCCTGTCACTGTATCTTTGGTTTTCATTAGCCAGCAAGATAAAATTAAGCGCTATTAATACCAAATAGGCTGAGGAATGGAGAATCGGTGCAAGCTATGCCTATTGACCATTCCTCTATTTGGGATGTATATATATGGTTTTTATCATATATTTTAACTGGTTAAAGTAGAGATATTTAGGTGTAAGTCGCTAACATAGAATGTGAATATTGGGAAAAATAGCAATGATTAATTTTGGGCTGAACTCAGCCAGTCTCTTGGCTCAGGTAAATTTTGGAGCAAATTCAGCCAGTATTCTGGGAATTTTCCTGGCTGTGGCTGGGGCAGCACTGTATTTTCTCCGCACTGTGCGTCCTGAATTATCGCGAGATCAAGATATCTTTTTTGCAGCAGTAGGTTTACTGTGTGGCTTTATTCTCATTTTCCAAGGATGGCGGTTAGACCCTATTTTACAATTTGGTCAATTGCTTTTGGTTATTACCACAGTATTCTTTGCAGTAGAAAGTATTCGCTTACGTAGTATAGCTACGCAACAAGCTAAACGCAGTACTCCCATTGTGGATGAAGAAAGGGAAGTCAGTCGCAAATACTCTTATTCCGACAGACGGAACTATCAAGCAGAAATGGATGCAGATTTAGAACCACTACCTTATGAAGAGGAAGAGGAACGTTCACCACGTCCTCGAATTCGTGGTAGTAGAGATGATTGGTCAGAGCGTGATGACTATTACGAAGATCAGTCTCCTCGCCGCCCGGAACGTCGTAGTAGTAGTAATAGAGACAGATCAGAACCTAGTGAGCGCAGAAGACGTACTAGTTCCACTCGTCCCACAACTCGCGTTAACGATAATTACGAACCAGAAAATTGGGGTTCTTTTGCGCCATCAGAAGATAGTTGGGGAAATTCAGAGGATGAGGTAAGAAGGTCTCCGCGTCGAGGTGGTAGTAAACCTAAATCTTCAGAAAATTTTGAGGAGAATGTTCCTCCAAGAACAAGACGACGCAGCCCTAATGTTAATTCGGTTCCTGCTAGAGAATCTGATGATGAGGTGATTTCTACAGATTACTTCCCGTATAATCCTATTGAAGATCCTCAAGACAAACCTAATGATCATGATGAGTTCTAGACGATTACGCAAATTGATTAAATTGCATGTTGAGGTTGTGGGAGATTCCTCGAATGGCTTATTTACTTCGCGGTGTTGATGATAAGCAGTTGACGTGAAAACATTTGCGGTTAGATTCTGGCTCCAAAGACTTATTTGTTGGAGCCTAATTTGTGGACTAATAAGTTTACTTGTATCTTGTACTCCGAGTAATTTGTCAGTGAGTTCTCCTTTGCTCAACAGTCGTTATGGTTCAGCGCAACCTGCTTTCAGCGGAAATGGCAAATTTTTGGCTTTTGTCTCCCATGGGAAAGATCGCCAAAGTCTGTTAGTCTACGATTGGACAAAACGCGAATTTATTCCTACACCAGGTTTAAATCAGCCAAATACAATTGCTGAAAGTCCTAGTCTTAGTTATAGTGGGCGTTATATTTGTTATCTCACTAGTCAACAAGACCAGTTAGTCATAGCACTTTATGACCGCGCTACGGAAACTTCTCAAATTATTACTCCTGGCTATCGTAGTTGGATTAGACACCCATATATTAATCCTGATGGACGCTATATTGTCTTTGAAAGTGCTAGTCGCGGAGAATGGGATATTGAAGTCTTAGACCGCGGACCTACTGTTGAGTTAGATATTCCCAATGGTTCTATTGTGAATGTACCGAATTAGAAATTTGTCCATAGTTTTATTTTTATGTTTCAGTTTATTAACAGGATGCTTTGGTTATCCCCGCATACTAGATTATCCAGTTGAAGGAGGCGATCGCGGTCTTAATAGTCTCTCGGCTGAACTAGACCCCCAAATTTCTGGTCATTATATTGTATTTACTAGCGATCGCCAAGGAAGCCAAAATGTTTATCTATTCGATATTATAAAACGTAATTTAGTGGATTTACCTGGTTTAAATTCTTTAGATACGCTATTTTCCCATCCCAGTATTTCCGATAATGGACAATGGATCGTTTTTGCTGCTATTTATCAAGGACGCTCTGATATTTATTTATATAATCGAGAGACACGCCAATCAGAGAATCTCACTGCTCACTTAGCATCTGAAGTACGCAATCCTACAATCAGTGCTAATGGTAGCAAAATTGCCTTTGAATACAGCAATAATGGACATTGGGATGTTTTAGTCTATGATACTCTCCAAAAGCAATTCCATAAAATAGGAGAGCAGTAGTTTTAGGGTGCGTTAATCAAATGTAACGCACCATAGGTCGCGAAATTTCTATGAGTTTACATGTGTTTCTGTCTCTTGTATCGATTCAATGAGCGATCGCACCTGTTGAGTTCCCTCTGAGGACTCAAAGGAGAGAGGAAACTTACCTCTGACCAACATGCGTAAACCAAGGGGTACGAGAGAAAGTAAACCTTGGAGATCTTGCAAGTAATTACCGACTACTTGTAAACCAAAGCGGCGTTCATCAATCCAACCACCAGATTTAACCAAATCTATCAGGACTTTGCGATGACGTACAGCACGGCTGTCACTGGCTGATTTGTGGTCGAGAATTTCTTGTTTAATTTTGGTAATTTGTTCTAGGGGAGCTACACCCATAGGACAAACTGTATCACAGTATAAGCAACGAGTACAACCCCAAACTCCTTCAGTACCTTGGCTATAAGTTTCCAAGCGTTCTGCATAATTACTATCGCGGGAATCTTCTAACATACGATATGCTTTAGCAAGTGCATGGGGTCCGACAAACTTGGGATTGACCTCGCGAGCATTACATTCAGAATAGCAAGCACCACACATAATACAGTTACCTGTTTCATCCAGGCGCGATCGCTCCTCGGGAGTCTGTAAAAACTCTTTTTCTGGAACTGTTCTGGCTGCTGTACTCACGTAAGGAGTAACTGCTGCTAAATTATCCCAAAAACTACTCATATCCACCACTAGATCTTTAATTACAGGCATATTGCCCAAAGGAGCTACTGTAATTTCCGGAATTTCAGCCGGATTTCTGCTATTTAACCTGGAAATTTGCTGTAATCTGGCTAATTCACTCCCAATATTTTCCTTGCAAGCTAAAGCTGAACGCCCATTAATCCGCATAGCACAACTACCACAAATGGTATTGCGACAGTTTTTGCGAAACGCCAGAGTACCATCTTGTTCCCATTTAATTTGATTAAGACAGTCTAAGATTGTAATACCCGGTTCTACTTGTAAATGATAAGTTTGATAAACTGGGGTAGAGTTTTGTTGCTGTCGAATAATTTGAAAAATTACTTCCATTGCTACACCAAATCGGCTATGTAGGTAAATTGTGAGAAAATAGATGTCTAATTCACTTCTTAGGTCGCCTCAGATATGAATAGACTGCTATCTAGGTGACGACTAAATAAATTATCCAGCCGTTCATGACCAAGGGAATTCTAGCTAAAGAAGTACGCTAGATATATTTTATCAACTCAAGTCACCTCTCCTATGGGATGGAAAGCTTTTTATCTGATGCTAATAAACACGCCACTAAAAATCCCCGAGGGATGATTGTCTTCTGGACATATCAAGCCAATCTAGGTTTACCAACTCTTGGCGACTTACTATTGCGCCTCAATTAGATGAATTTTCTTACAGGTCTTGATATCAGAGTCATCACAAAATCACAAGGGGAGCAAATTTCCATTGCTTTTACCCTCTGGGTCGAGGAAATTGCTAAAAAATTTACCGGAATTTCCATTTAAAATTCAAAAAATATTTTGCTATTATTAATTTGTGCTAGCATTTGATATAAAATTACGAAGTAACAAAATCAGTAACCCCAGTCAGACAATTTTGGCTAGTACTACTTTGTTTATTCGGATGTGGAGACCCGATAAAAAAAATTTTTAAGTCTCCGATGTCAGGACAAAAAGGTGTATCTCTATAAGGCTGTATGCAAGTACTACGCTAGAATCACCGAAACAAATATTTGCGATCTGCGTGTCCTCTAGAATTTTGTAGATAGCGATCGTGGAGGCGTTTATGGCTTCTGTCTTGCCAGAATTCAGCCCAAGTCCATTGGGTTTTGTGTCTAGCTGTATGGTAGCCCAAAAGCCAAAAATAGAGGATAAAACGACATTATTGATCAGCTTGGAGAGATTAAGGAAATTTTGAGCATAATGAGTGAAACTGCAACTGCCCCGTTAACAGGAAAAGCACTACTTACCAAGGTAAAAGAGCTTTCCACATTACCGCGACGTGAAAGAGCCAAGCAGTGTGGCTATTACACCATCACTAAAAATAATCAGGTTCGTGTTAATCTCACAGACTTCTATGATGCTTTACTGTCAGCTAGAGGGATTCCCCTCAGTCCAGAAGCACCAAAAGATGGACGTGGTAGAGAACCAACATACCGGGTTAGTGTTCATCAAAATGGTCAAATTGTCATTGGTGCTACTTATACCAAGGCTATGGGTTTAAAGCCTGGTGATGAGTTTGAAATTAGACTAGGTTACAAACATATTCACTTGATTCAACTGGGAGAAAGTGATAAAAAACTCACCCAGTCAGATTTAGACTCTGATGACGATGACGATTTGGAATATGACGAGGAGTAAATCTGTTAATCTGAGGGATAAGTTACTCATAAACGCTGGATAATTTATCCCTAGCGCTGCAAGTAATACCAATAAAAGCCTTTGGAATTAACAGTCAAGGCTAGTAGACTGTTCTGCCGATCTGGTAATATCAAGTGATTGTGATCATCATAGCTTTTTTCCTCGCTTGGATTGTGTGCTGGTTGCCATTAGCTGCCATATTAGCCATAATACTTAAATGGCAACCCAGCCAGCCTTTACAGCAGGATCAAAAAGTCCCTTTGTTAGTATCTCTCTACTTATTAGCTCCTCTGCTTCTCTGGGTAGTTAATTTGCTAGGAATCGGATCGTTTGCTGATTATGGTGTACAAAATATTGCTATTTTCGGCTCTTTATTGCTAGGTTTTGGCTTTGGTGTTTTGAGCTTGGCTATAGTGTTTATTTGCCAATACTGGCTAGGTTGGTGTTGTTGGGAGAAACTAAATATTCACCTAGTGCTACCTATTTTGGGTCCTATTTTATTCGTAGCACTATTTGTGGGTGGGATAGAGGAGTTGGTCTTTCGGGGATTTATCTTAACTGTATTAGAGCGAGATTACCCTACTTGGATAGCAGCGCTGATTTCTAGTTTGATTTTTGCCTTACTCCACTTAGTTTGGGAGCAAAACCAGACCATACCTCAACTCCCTGGACTTTGGCTGATGGGGATGGTTTTAACATTAGCCAGGGTCGCTGATGGAGGTAGTTTGGGTATGGCTTGGGGATTACATAGCGGATGGATTTGGGCGATCGCGATCATGGATACAGCCCAACTCCATTCCTATACAGGTAAGGTTTCCGAATGGATTACAGGTAAAAACAACAAGCCTTTAGCTGGTCTGGCGGGAATTACCTGTATCCTAACTACAGGAGCAGTTCTCTGGTTCGTAGTTACGATTTAGCACAAGTCTAATTAATACTCATCTAAAGGTAGACAGGAACAAACAAAATTCCTGTCACCAAAAGCAGCATCAATTCTACCCACACTAGGCCAAAATTTATGTTCCTTAGTCCAGGAAGTAGGATAAGCCGCCTGTGCGCGAGAATAGGGATGAGTCCATTCACCCGCAATCAGACTTTGGGCTGTATGAGGTGCATTCTGCAAAAGATTATCTTCTATATCCGCTTTACCCGACTCGATCTGGGCAATTTCCGTACGAATGGCAATTAGTGCATCACAGAAGCGGTCTAATTCTTGTTTGGACTCACTCTCAGTTGGTTCTACCATAATTGTACCGGATACGGGCCAAGAGATAGTGGGCGCATGAAAGCCATAATCCATCAAACGTTTAGCCACATCGTCAATTTCGATGTTGGCGGATTTTTTGAGCGATCGCAAATCCAGAATGCATTCATGCGCCACCAGTCCGTTTTTACCCTTATACAATACAGGGTAGTAAGGGGCTAACCTGTGAGCGATATAGTTAGCATTGAGAATGGCGACCTGGGTGGCTGTTGTCAAACCAGTAATACCCATCATAGCAATATACATCCAGGAAATCACCAAAATACTGGCGCTTCCCCAAGGCGCAGCGGCGATCGCCCCCACACTTTGCTCAGAACCAATTTTCCTCAATGGATGTCCCGGAAGAAACGGAACAAGATGACCAGCAACACCAATCGGACCCATTCCCGGACCGCCACCACCATGAGGAATACAAAAAGTTTTGTGCAAATTTAAATGACAAACATCCGCACCAAAATCTCCGGGACGACAAATTCCTACCTGAGCATTCATATTAGCTCCATCCAGATAAACTTGTCCGCCATGATCATGAATTAAAGCACAGATTTCTTGTATTCCTTCCTCAAACACTCCATGAGTTGAAGGATATGTAACCATCAAAGCCGCAAGTTCATGGCTGTGTTTTTGGACTTTTGCTTTTAAGTCATCTAAATCAATATTACCCTGAGCATCACAAGCCACTGCTACCACCTTCATACCACACATCACAGCACTAGCTGGATTAGTTCCATGAGCAGACTGTGGAATTAAACAAATATGGCGATGTCCTTCTCCCCGGCTCTCATGATATTGGCGAATTACCAAAAGTCCTGTATATTCACCTTGAGAACCAGCATTTGGTTGTAGAGAAATACCAGAAAAACCCGTAAGTTCTCCTAACCAGGTTTCTAGTTGTTTAAACAGGATTTCATAGCCTCTAGTTTGGGAAGGCGGTACAAATGGATGAATATTAGCAAATTCAGACCAACTCACTGGTAGCATTTCAGCTGTGGCATTCAGCTTCATCGTGCAAGATCCTAGAGGGATCATAGAAGTAGTTAAGGACAAATCTTTGCTTTCCAACCGATGTAAATACCGCAGCAACTCAGTTTCCGAGTGATATGAGTTGAACACGGGATGAGTGAGATACTTGGTTTGACGACGGATGATGGGAGAGGAAATATCCGATGCTAGCTCTTGAGGTGTAAATGGTAATTCATCTTTCAGCGCAAAAACTTGCCAAATATTAATTAAGTCTTCTACCGTAGTCGTTTCATTTAAAGAAATACCCACAGCAGTTTGATCGAAAATTCTCAAGTTAATATTTCTAGCTGCGGTATCTGAGATCATCGACTCTAAATTCAAAGCGCTATTACCATTACTGTTTAATTCCACGCGTAGCGTATCAAAAAAAGCTTTATGGCTGATGTTGTAACCCAAACGCTTAATTCCAGCAGCCAGCATCAGAGTTAAATGATGAATCTTCTCAGCTATTAACCTCAGTCCCTCCGGTCCATGATACACAGCGTACATACTAGCCATCACTGCTAATAATACTTGTGCTGTGCAAATATTACTTGTAGCCTTTTCTCGGCGAATATGTTGCTCGCGAGTTTGCAAAGCTAGACGTAATGCAGGTTGACCATGAACATCTTTGGAAACACCCACAATTCGCCCTGGAATTAATCGCTTATATTCCTCCTTGGTCGCAAAATAAGCAGCATGTGGTCCGCCAAAACCCAAGGGAACGCCAAACCTTTGAGTACTACCAACAGCAATATCAGCCCCCAGTTCTCCCGGTGGTGTGAGTAAAGTTAAGCTAAGGGGATCAGCTGCTATAGTGACTAATGCTCCTGCTTCATGACATCGAACAATAAATTCACGGTAGTCATAAATTGCGCCATCACTGCTAGGGTATTGTAGGATAGCCCCAAAAATGGGTTGCGTAAAATCAAAAGTTGGGCGATCGCCTACAATCAGGTTGATTCCCAGAGGTTTTGCTCGCGTTTTTAACACCTCAATGGTTTGAGGATGACAATCATCAGCCACAAAATAGTGGGTTGCGTGATTTTTACATATGTTATAGCTTAAACTCATAGCTTCTGCTGCTGCAGTTGCTTCGTCAAGCAAAGAAGCATTAGCAACTGGTAAACCTGTCAAATCAATGATCATCGTCTGAAAATTCAGCAATGCTTCCAGTCGCCCTTGAGCGATTTCTGGTTGATAAGGAGTATAAGCAGTGTACCAACCCGGATTTTCCAAAATGTTACGCCCAATCACAGGTGGAGTAATACAGTCGTGATACCCCATACCAATAAATGACCGATAAACTTGATTCTTCAGAGCAATTTGTTTTAACTTAGCTAAAGCAGCGTATTCACTTTGGGCTTGTGGTAGTTGTAACGATTGGTGTAAGCGAATTGACTGTGGAACTGTTTGGTCAATTAGATCCTCTAGGTTAGAAAAGCCTAATACTCCAAGCATTTCTTGAATATCATTAAATTTAGTTCCAATGTGTCTACTAGCAAAGTCGCTAGAATTACAGTTATTTTTATCCAAATATTTTTGCTCCGATGTAATATTGGATTTTTCGCTTACCACAGTCTACTCTCCAAATGTTGCTACATTAATATTTTGCAATATTTAATCAGATTTAATATTTATTCGATGTGAGACTAGCAAAAAGATAGAAATAAATTTTTGACTCTTAAGATCCTATTGCGTTTTAGCGTCTTATATATAATCACGCTAAAACGCAGTTGGTAGTACAAATTAATTAGTACCCGCTAGGTTCCTTCTACCTGTTCGCTATACTCTTGTGCTGTCAATTCATCATCAATTTCGCCAGGATCGCTAACCCGCAATTTGAGTAACCATCCCTGTCCATAGGGGTCGTCCGCAATTTGCTCAGGAGAGTCGATTAAAACATCATTACGTTCAATGACTATACCTGTCATTGGGGATTTCAGGTCTTCAACAGCTTTGACTGATTCAATCGTACCAAAGGAATCTCCTTTACTCAAGGAATCTCCCAATTCCGGTAATTCCAAAAACACAATATCGCCTAATTGATCCACAGCAAATGCTGTAATACCAATAGTAGCAATTTCTCCTTCTAGGCGCACATATTCATGGGAATCTAGGTATCTCAAATCTTCGGGATATTCAAACATGCGTAATACTTCGTCTAATGTTACTTAGGTGTTAATGTAACTTAAAAAACGGTTTTTTTAAAACCGATTTTTCGAGCGATAGAAGGGACGTTTAACCACAACTGCTGGGTAAACTTTACCGCGAATTTCCACTGCTAAATTTTGGTTTATCGTTGCTAATTGAGTTGGTACATAAGCCAAAGCTAAAGGATAACCCAGGGTGGGAGATAACGTACCGCTAGTTACTATCCCCACCACTTCATCCGATGATAATACTGGATATCCGTGTCGAGCAATATTACGTCCTTGCATCCGTAAACCAACTAATCGACGCTTAACGCCATTAATCTTTTGCTGCGTCAAAATTTCTCGCCCAATAAAATCATCTTTACTATCTAGATGTACTAACCATCCTAAACCTGCTTCCCAGGGAGTAGTTGTTTCATCTATATCTTGTCCATAAAGCGCCATTGCAGCTTCTAAACGCAAGGTATCTCTAGCACCTAATCCACAGGGTATGACACCAGCACGAGCCAGACTTTGCCATAATTCTATTCCCGCAGACTCATCTACTAGTACTTCAAAACCGTCTTCCCCGGTGTAACCTGTACGAGCCAAAAATGCTGGCTGACCAAAAAGTGTTGTTTCTAGATGACCAAAGGACTTAATTTGCGTCAAGTCCTCTGTGACAAAGGCTTGTAGGTGACTAGTGGCTTTTGGACCTTGTACAGCAATTAACACTTTATCCCTTGATATATCTTGAAATTCTACTTGTTGGGAATCTAAGTTTTGCCATAGCCATGCTTTGTCTTTTTCTGTAGTAGCTGCATTAACAATAATCAATACCTTTTGTGTACCACTTGCATTTATTCCTTGGTAGTAGATAATAATATCGTCGATGATTCCAGCTTGTGGGTTTAATAAAACCGTATATTGAGCTTGTCTTGGTTGTAATCTATTTAAATCTGAGGGAACTAAACGTTGTAGTTGGTCAATCAAATTTTCCCCTTGTAGGGTAAATTTCCCCATGTGGGAAATATCAAACATCCCCGATGCTGTTCTCACAGCTTCATGTTCGTGGCTAATACCACCATATTGTACAGGCATTTCCCAGCCACCGAAGCTGGTAAATTTGGCTTTCAGTTCTACACCCATTTTGTGTAGAGGGGTTTTTGCTAAGGAAACAGAGAGATTTTCTTGATTAGCCACAGTTTTTTATGCGATCGCACCTCAGTCTATACTACACTACGCAATAAAAGCTCAATTGGTAGAGAATGGTTAACTACTCTGTTGTCATGTTAAATAGTTAATAGGAAATGATTGAGATTTATTCAGTAGGGACGATGAAATACTGGCGGATATTAGCAAGTTTAATTTTAGCGATCGCGGTTTTTGCCTTTCCTTTATCGGCTGAAGCTGCAAGTTCTTCCAGCATTACACGCTCTGTAGGGAATGCACCTCATGCTGAAGATTATTCTGGTCAAAGTTTAGTGGGAAGAGAGTTTACCAACGTTAATTTCTTGAACACCAATTTTAGTAATGCTGATTTACGTGGTGGTGTATTCAATGGCGTTGTATTGGAGAAAGTAAATCTACATGGTGTAGATTTTAGCGGAGGTATTGCTTATCTGGTGGAGTTCAAGCAGTCTAATTTAAGTGATGCGATATTTACAGACGCTCTCTTGTTACGTTCTAAGTTCAACAATGTAGACGTTACTGGTGCTGATTTTACCAATGCTGTGTTGGATGGTCTGCAAGTTAAGCAGCTCTGTCTGCGGGCTAATGGCGTAAATTCTAAAACTGGTGTCGATACTCGTGAATCATTGGGATGTAGATAAAGACATAAGAGCAGGGAGCCAGTCATATCAGAAATAAGCTAGAATGAATTTCATCATCTTGCTGAAATATGGTAGCTGTTATATGACTATAGCCAAGGAGCAAAATTTCCCCATCAGTATATCTGAAGATATAGTCTTACCCGCAAATGGCATATATAGTAATGAACCGCCTTTGGAAACTCAACTACATTTAGAGCAAATGATGCTCTTAATCAAATGTCTACTCTGGTTATGGCGGGATAGAAGGGATTTCTACGCTGCTGGAAACTTAAGCATATATTTTAGTCCCCAGCAACTGAAATCTGAAGACTTTCGCGGACCAGATTTTTTTGTCGTCCTGGAAACGGAGCGAAAAGTGCGTAAGAGTTGGGTAGTCTGGGAAGAAAATTATCAGTATCCAAATCTAATTGTGGAAATTCTTTCACCCACCACAGCAAATGTAGATAAAACGCTGAAGAAGGAAATTTATCAAAATACATTTCATACACCAGAGTATTGTTGGTTTGACCCGCAAACCCTAGAATTTCAAGGTTTTAGGCTAGAAGGTGGAGAATATCAATCAATAGAACCAAATGCTCAAGGACATTTATGGAGTGAGCAGCTAGGATTATATTTGGGATTACATGAGGAGTTTGTCAGGTTTTTTACACTATCAGGAGAGTTAGTACCCACACCAGAGGAAAGTTCAACACGATTACAAAAGGATGTAATGCGGTTGAAAGGGAATATGGTACGGTTGGAAGAAAATGTAGTGCGATTAGAGCAAAGAGTTGCTCAGGAAACTTTAATGAGGGAAATAGCTGAACAAAGAGTTGCTCAGGAAGCTTTAATGAGGGAACTGGCTGAACAAAAAGCCGTTCAGCAAGCCATAAAAATGGAAAGATGGGCGGCTAAACTGCAAGAGTTGAATATTGACTTAGATTCAATCTAGTGTATATATGATAAAATTAATCAGTTTAAACACCAAATGGAACGCCGATTTTTTCTCTGAGGGTGATTTTCTCAAAGATGAAGCTTGATCTATCCCCAAGATATCTCAAGAATAGGGTACCCCAGTTGATCTTCGCTACTCTGTTTACTTGTTTGATGATATTATTATTCCAACAGGTCAACGCTACAACTTTAGATTACTTGACAGATTCTGGAGCTCTATTTCAGCAAGTTTTAACTGCTGCTAAGTTAGCTCCAGAAGAAGTATGCTTTGATCGCTCTGACATGGGATTATGGGGTGGTGACAAATATCAATTTAAGCTACTAGACGTATTTTTTAATAACCCTTGGAAAATTAGCCCCTATACTCGTCTGATCAGTCAAAACTTCCTTGACTACAAATCGGACTTAGCGGCGATCGCCAACAACGCCTACAAAATATCAGATACCGCTGGTTTATCTCCCCAACTCAACCCTGACTTATTACAAAAATTTCAACAGCAAGTGAAAAAATTAGATGATACCGCTTTAGCTGTTTCCTTAAGCCAATTAACTGGAAAACCTGCTAATTTTTGGCAAAACTCTGCTTACCAAAACTTACCTCCTCAACTACGTTCGGCGATCGCCCAGTTTTTATTTGCTGTTTCCGATGCAATGCACTATAGAGATTTGGCATTACAACTAGTACTAAAAAAATTACAATTAGACCCAGAAAGTACTTATAAAGATGTAGTTAACTATGCGATTTCAACTGTAGAAGAGAACGCAGAGGATTTAGATGAAGCTCATCCAGAACGAGTACTTTTTATAGAATCCCTGCTAGATAATCTCAATTTTCCCTTGCTCAATACGGGAGGGATAATTGCTGTCAGCGCTGCACAAGAACTACAACAGCAGTTGAGTAAATTACCCATCAGTGTACTTGCAAGTGATTATGATTTTAATCTTAACACACCATTGGGACGTATAGTTTTGAGGGGTAAAGGTAATCAAGCATATCCTGCTGATGACTACTTGTTAATTGTGGATGCTAGTGGTGACGATACCTATTTTGGTGGTGCTGCTAATCGGAATATGGCTCATGGGATGAGCTTACTGTTGGATTTATCTGGTAATGACCATTATTCTCATGTATCAGGTAAAATCCCTAGCTGGGGAGCAGGTGTCTTTGGCTATGGAATATTGATGGATTTACAAGGTGATGATCAGTATTCAGCTGCATATGCTAGTCAAGGTGTAGGCATTTTTGGTACAGGGATTCTCTATGATGCTCTAGGTAAAGACTCTTATATGGGAATAGGCGATCTCCAGGGAAGTGGTATTTTTGGTACGGGAATATTAATCGATCATCAAGGGAGCGATCGCTATGCTCTCTATCAATATGGTCAAGGTTATGGCTTTACTAAAGGAGTCGGATTATTATTAGACACTTCCGGTGATGATCGATATATTGGTTTAGAGGATAAATATCCTAATGGCGGACCTTTTGGACCGAATAGACATGTCCACTTTGCTCAGGGGGCTGGTTTTGGTAGACGTGGAGAAGAGATTGATGGTCATAATTGGGCTGGTGGTGTCGGGATGTTGGTAGATGGAGCAGGGAATGATCACTATGAAGGCGATGTTTTTTCTCAGGGAACGGCTTATTGGTATAGTTTAGGCTTTTTAGTAGATAAATCTGGAGATGATTATCATCGCACTGGTGTTTATAGTTTGGGTAGTGCTCCTCATTTCGCTGTGGGAATTTATCAAGATGATGCTGGGAGCGATCGCTATAAAGTGAGAATTAGCCAAAGTTTAGGTAAAGGTCGGGATTGGAGTATTGGTTGGTTTGAAGATAGCGCAGGTAATGATTATTATCAAGGACATCATGGTAATTTAGGTAGTGCAGATGCCAATGGTATTGGTGTTTTCTGGGACAAAAAAGGCAATGATACTTACATATCTTTTGCTGATTTATTTAATGAAGAAGCTTCCTATGGTCAATCTAAGGTTGATGCTACAGGATTACGAGAATTAATGCTGACATTAGGTTTGTTCGTAGATGGAGGAGGTAAAGATAACTACTTAATCGTACCCAAAGGATACAAACAAGGTAAATCCCTGGATGAAGATATCAATCCACAGATACTCATAGCCAATACTGCTGTAGGGAATAACAAAATTTGGTGTCGTCCCACGATTCCACATAATGTTAAAAAAGCATACGGTTGCGGTATTGATGCTGATAGTAAATTAGGAAGCAGGGAGCAGGAGAGAAGAAAGTTCTAGGCTTATTTATTTTTGTTCACATACTTTGGGTTTATTTTACCCATATATAGCTTGATTGCTTTCAATTTAACCAAGATTAACTATAATTCTCTCGAAAGAGAGATAGAGATAAATGATTTTGCCCATATATTAATAGTAGACAAAGTTAAATAATGCGCCAGTTACTTCAAGTCGGCAAAGCCGCCCAATGCACTGGCTTGGGAGTCTGCCTTGTTTTTAAAATTTTGCTCACACTCCCATTATTTGAAAGTGTCAACTTTATCTTCCTCGAATTTACCCTTCCTTGTAATCTATCCCAGGTCAGATCTTGCTCGTAATCAGTTGCTGCGATCGCTCAACCCAACTTTTGGCGTAAAACTTCATCTTTATCCCGGAAGCCGACGATAACTGCTACTCCCCCCCGAACAATTAAAGGACGCTTGATCAGCATAACATTATTAGCAAACGCTTCGATCCACTGCTCATCTGTCCAATTTTTCCTATCAGGACTTAAATCACGATAAGACTGACTAGATGTATTACGCATAGGGCTAGACCCTAGAGATTTCACCCAACTTTCCAGCATTTCACGATTGGGGGGATGCTGTTTCAGATCAATAAACTCATAGTCGATACCATTCTGTTTCAACCACTGGATGGCTTTTTTACAGGTTCCGCAATTAGGTATTCCGTAAACTTGGATGGACATAGCGCTAAATTTATTTACAATGGAATGATTAACTGATATTCAAAGATTAAATTTAAACGAATTCTATCATCATTGATGTTATGTTTATGAAAAATTTAGACTGAATAATTCTGATTATTCTTGCTTAGTTACTCTGAATTCCTGAATTGGCTGTTTGTCTTCATGGCTAAAGCTGCCATAATAGCATGGAGAGTTCACATATGTAGAGTAATTTAACGTTTGGTCAAGGGCGGAGTAAATCCCGCTTGGTTTCATATTTCCAGATCACCCAATTTATTTTCCTAGTTAAAATTATGCAGGTAGAGTCACAAGTAAGCGGTATTGATAATTTTCATTTCTCTTTTGCAGGGGAAATGAGAATTCCTCAAGCTCCTCCTGACTTTAAATCTGGCTTTATCGGCATTATCGGTCGCCCAAATGTCGGTAAGTCCACTTTAATGAATCAATTAGTAGGGCAAAAAATAGCTATCACTTCACCAGTAGCACAAACAACTCGTAACAGATTAAAAGGGATCTTAACTACAGAAAAAGCACAGTTGATCTTTGTAGACACGCCAGGAATCCATAAACCTCATCATGAATTGGGAGAAGTATTAGTCCAAAATGCTAAAATTGCTATTTCTTCTGTGGATGTAGTTTTATTTGTAGTTGATGGAACGGTTCCTTGTGGATCTGGCGATCGCTATATTGTCGATTTACTCAATCGCAGTCAAACCCCAGTCATTTTGGGAATGAATAAAAGTGACTTACAAACGCCAGACTATCAACCCATAGACGACAGTTACACCCAGTTATCCCATAGCCATGAATGGCCGATGATCAAATTTTCTGCCAAAACAGGGGATGGATTAGCCAATATTACAGACCTGTTGATGGAAAATTTAGATGTTGGTCCAATTTACTATCCACCGGATTTAGTTACTGACCAACCAGAGCGGTTTATCATGGGTGAGTTGATCCGTGAGCAAATTCTGCTGTTGACCAGAGAGGAAATACCTCATTCTGTCGCGATCGCCATTGAGCAAATTGCCGAAACTGCCAATATTACCCGTGTCCTCGCCACGATTAACGTTGAGAGAGATTCCCAAAAAGGGATTTTGATCGGGAAGGGAGGAATGATGTTGAAAGCTATAGGTAGTGCTGCGAGGGAACAAATTCAGAAATTGATTTCTGGTAAAGTTTATTTAGAACTATTTGTGAAAGTGCAACCCAAGTGGCGACATTCTCGGCTGAAATTAACAGAACTAGGGTACAGGGTAGAGGATTTATAAAGGAGGGAGTGGGATGATTAATGATGAATGGAGTAGTTTCCCGCTCAATCTACCGTCAGAATCGGCTGAAAAATTGCGTGTACTCATCGTCGAAGATGACCCAATGATGCAACTTGGCTTAGAACAGTTGTTGATGGCTCATCCGCAATTAGTCATTGTAGGACAAGCCGAAGATGGCTATTTGGGTGTACAAGCAGCATTACAATTAAAACCCGATGTAGTTGTTATGGATATTGGATTACCTCGGTTAGATGGAATTGCTGCGACACAACAAATTAAAGCAGCTTTACCAAAAACTCATGTAGTGATGTTGACATCTCATCAGACAGAAACAGAAATTATTGCAGCCCTGTCCAGTGGTGCAGATGCTTATTGTATAAAAGGGGCTAGTATAGAAAGACTGTTGAGTGCGATCGCTGCTGCGGTTGATGGTGCAGCTTATCTCGATCCCCAAATTGCTAGGCGCGTGATTGACAATCTCAAACCACCAGCTAACACCAGTCAAGCCAATCTTTCTGCTCGCGAGTTAGAAGTTTTAAAATGGATGGTAGAGGGTTTGAGTAATCCAGAAATTGCTCAGAAACTTTACCTCAGCACCAATACCGTAAAAACCCATGTCCGGGGTATTATGAATAAACTCGCAGTCGATGACCGCGTCCAAGCTGCTGTCGTAGCTCTCCGTTCTGGATTAGTTTAATCCTTGGCTAGACAATACAACCCACACCGCACTGCTTAATCTGTGTCATGTTTTCTAGAGAACCCACCTATTACTCCTTGTTGGGACTCCATCCCTCAGCCACAACTATCGATATTCGTCGAGCTTATCGGGAGTTGAGTAAGCGCTATCATCCTGACACCACAGAATTACCTGCTAACATTGCTACTGGGAAATTTCAGCAAATCAATGAAGCTTATGCTATGTTAAGCAACCCCGAACGTCGGTTAAGTTATGACTTAAAAATTGGTTATTTTCGGGCTGGTATGATTCAACCACCCCCAAATCTCCATCATGGTTCCCATCATTCTGTGGTTAAACCTGATCATTGGTCTAGGTCAGCTTATCTGGATGGGACTGAACGCCCTTTATCCTCAGGAGAAATATTTGTTTTGTTTATTTTGGGACTGACATTAGTGGGATGTCTATTGTTAGCTATTTTCATTGGCTTAACTCGCCATGAAACTACAGGACTTGCACAGTTAAACTTGCTCTTATGAGCATATGATCATATAAAATAATTAGCTAAATTCATGCGTAAATATCTATGTTAATTCTTCCCGCCAATACGCCCCTTTATAATCATCCTTTACCACAAATCGAAGAATGGTTAAAGGAACAAGGATGTCAACAAGACGAAGCTGAACTACATTGTTGGCGATTAGAACGATCTGACTGGTCAGCACAAATTTGGTTAGACATTGAACAACTGACTGTTAGGTATATACAAGCTGGAGAAAATGGTCAAGATATCCAACGTTCTTTTAAATATTCTTTAAGTCGAGAAGATATAGAACAAGCAGTTTTCTCTGGTCCGTAATGGGATTAAGACTCACGTAATTTGCCAAATCGCCGTTCTCTCTGTTGATAAGCATATAGGGCGCGATGAAATTCAGCGCGGTCAAAATCTGGCCAGAGAGTGTCAGTGATATAAATTTCCCCATAAGCCATTTGCCAAAGGAGGAAATTAGAGAGGCGCATTTCTCCACTAGTGCGAATTAATAAGTCCGGGTCAGAAATTCCTTCTGTATATAGGTGTTTAGCAAAAACTTCCTCGGAAATCTCGTGTAACTGTAGTAAACCTTGCTGAACTTTTTGGGCGATCGCCAGACAGGCTTGGACAATATCATGTCTACCGCCATAATTAGTCGCCACAGTGAAACAAACACCTCGATTGTGGCGAGTTGCTTCCATAGCTTGGTCAATTTCTGTTTGGAGAACTGGTGGTAAAGCCAGTAAATTACCAACGAAGCGAATTTTTACCCCTTCTGAGATCATTTGAGCCAGTTCTTGGCGTAAAACCCGCCCAAATAGAGACATCAAAAAATCTACTTCCTCCTGAGGTCTCTGCCAATTTTCTGTAGAAAAGGCGTAGACAGTCAAAGCTTGTACCCCCCAATCTCGACAACAGCGCAACAAATCCTTTAAGGTATCTACACCACGTTTATGACCCATAATTCGGGGTAAACCTTGGCGTTTTGCCCACCGACCATTACCATCCATAATCACTGCAACGTGTTTAGGCAGTAATTCTCGGTTTAAATCATCAGGTAAATATTGCAGTTGCGTTGGTTGTAAAGTCATTTTTTCTGGCGAAAAGCAGTCAATGATAATCTGAGTAAACGAGGAATTAAAGCGATTGACTTAGGAGTAATCTGACGGATCAAACTGAGAATACCTGGAGATACTACTGGGCGATCTACATTTGCAGATAATCGAGTATCTAAGGACTCTTTTAACTTTTTAATTGTAAGTGGTCTGTAGAGAGTTCCCCGTTCTGCTAAGGAAATAGAACCTGTTTCTTCCGAGACAACTACACAAATACAATTTTCGACTCGCTCGGTAATTCCCATTGCTGCTCGATGACGTGTACCTAGTTGACGAGAGGCTGTGCGCCCTGAAAGTGGTAAAATTATACCCGATGACATAATTCTCGATCCACGAATCAAAGTTGCTCCATCATGTAACAGCGTTTTTGGCTGGAAAATTGTTTGGATGAGTTCCTTAGATACTTCCGCATTCAATTTGACCCCTGGTACAGAAAAGTCCCGTTCATCAATAGAACCGGTAGTTTCTAAAACTAGCAAAGCACCAATCCGATTTTTGGATAGCTCTTTCACCGCTTCAACTATTTCGTCAATTACACTATCAGATTTTGGGAGTGTCAAACTATCTGGTTGAAATAACTGCCAAAATTCACCCCGTCCCAATTGTTCCAAGAAGCGGCGAAATTCAGACTGTAAAGCCACAGCCATAGCTACCGCGCAACCAATAACCAATTTTTCCAGTACGAAGTTGAGTAGAGGTAAACCTAATGTGTGGCTGATGGCTGAGGCTAACATCAATAGAATAAAACCTCTCACCATCCATAATGTGCGGCGCTCACTAATAATTACCAGAATCATATAAGTTAGCGCCAGCACTAACACAATATCCAGTGTCCCAAGCAGCAAGGACTGTGACCGTCCCAGGTTTGTCAGCCATTGCTTCCACCAATCTCTCATGACATCTGGATTACCGTTTCGCCTCTAAAATAAAAACCCCAAAAATCTGGGTTGGGGATCAAAGCATGTTTTACCAGTTACTTTAATCTTTCCGGTAGACAATCTAGCCTAACTAAATCTTGGTAAGTTTCACGTTGCAAAATTAGATTTGCTTCGCCATTCATGACTAAAACAGCTGCCGGTCGGGGCAAACGATTGTAGTTAGATGACATGCTATAATTATAAGCTCCTGTTCCCATAACTACGAGAATATCTCCTGGTTCAGTTCTGGGTAGTTGAGCATCTTTAATGAGGATGTCGCCTGATTCACAATGTTTTCCCGCTACAGTTACTGTCTGGGACAGGGGAGCAGACATTTTATTGGCTACTACTGCTCGATAAACTGATTGATAAGTAATCGGGCGGGGATTATCTGACATTCCTCCATCGATCGCTATATAAGTCCGAATTCCGGGGATAGTTTTAGTTGCTCCCACAGTATAGGCTGTAACTCCTGCTGTTGCCACAAGCGATCGCCCAGGCTCGCAGAGTAATTTTGGTAAAGGGAGATTTTCTGAGGTACAGGCATTTTGCACAACTTCACAAATCGCCTTGATCCATTCTTCTATATTAGGGGGATCGTCAGACTCTACATATTTCACCCCTAAACCGCCACCCACATTTAATTCTGTAATGTTTAAGCCATGCTTAAGAGACTCGCGTAACCACTGCACCATAATAAGCGCTAAGTCTCTATGAGGTTGACGCTCAAAAATTTGGGAACCAATGTGAGCGTGTAAGCCAAAGCAGTTGAGTCCTGGTTGTTGACTGATGAAAGCGAAAACTTGCTCTAAGTCATTTATGTCAAAGCCAAACTTACTATCCAAATTTCCTGTACGAATGTACTCATGAGTATGACACTCAATCCCAGGAGTTAATCGCAGCATGATGCGAATTCCGGGATTGCTAGTAGCTAATTCAGCTAAAGTACGTAGCTCCAGCCAATTATCCACAATAATTTGGCAGTTAGACTCTATCGCCAGATTGAGTTCTGTGCGAGATTTGTTATTGCCATGGAAATATATTTTACTGGGACTTACACCTGCCTGGAGTGCCGTGTACATTTCGCCACCGGAAACTACGTCTATACCCAGTCCTTCAGAGGCAACTATAGCGCAAATTGCTAGGCAATTCCATGCTTTAGAAGCGTATAAAATTTGAAATTCCCCTTTATAATATTTTTGACATGCTTCCCAGTATTGTCTACAAGCTACTCGGAGAGTTTGTTCATCTAAAATATATAAAGGAGAATCAAATTGTTCCACTAGAGTTTTGACATCACATCCGCCAATTTCTAGGAAGTCATGATGATTGACTCTCGCGCTCATTGGCAAAAGTACAAGATTCGGCGAAAGATTTATGCCAGAACTGCTAAGTTGAGGCAAATATTGACTACCATGGGCTTGAATAGCAACAGGCTGAGTTGATACCATAACTGAATCCAAGTTTTCCTTTTGTGAAAATCGTAAGTAATTTTAATTAATTTACCGATCCCAGTCTACAAAGGGAGGCAGAGGGCAGGAGGCAGGAGGCAGGAGGTAAATCCAAGACTTGAACTTTTAAATCAGTAGAAAGACGCAAAAAACTGAAGTATGTAACTAAAAGTTAAGTTAACTAAAAACGTCTTACCTCCTGCCCTCTGCCTCCTGCCTCCTGCCTTCTTAAAAAATGTTTGTCACCCTATTCCCATAACTGTGAGCTTATTAGAATTAAAAATTAAATCTTTAACTCTGGATCACCTGTCCGCACTGTTGGAATTAGATAAAGCTTGCTTTAACGGTTTGTGGACTATGTCAGGTTATCATCGAGAACTCGCCAGCCCTAACAGTCATTTTTTGGGTTTAGTATCCCCTTACTCTAGCTCCAATCTTTTAGCAATGGGTTGCTTTTGGTCAATTTTAGAGGAAGCCCATATTACGCTTTTAGCAGTTCATCCCCAATATCACCGCCTCGGTTTAGGGCAAGCTTTACTGTATTCTCTGCTTAAGGGAGCTAGTGATCGTGGTTTGGAGCGAGCCACTTTAGAAGTTAGAGCTTCTAACCAAGGTGCCATATCTTTATATCAAAAATTTGGCTTTAAATCAGCTGGTCGCCGACCAAATTATTACAAAGATAATAGTGAAGATGCTTTAATTCTCTGGCTTTCTCATTTACAACAGCCTGAGTTTAGGCAAAATCTCAGCCAATGGTATGAGACTATCAGCGATCGCCTGCAACAATCAGCTTGGTTATTA
>Ga0116229_10003990_pt1 | contig 24250 bp, 19 predicted proteins | sample S1TSphgellanicum_3_FD_87313 | JGI IMG/M metagenome (GOLD analysis project Ga0116229, IMG submission 87313) | Host-associated microbial communities from peat moss isolated from Minnesota, USA - S1T2_Fc - Sphagnum magellanicum MG | ecosystem: Host-associated > Plants > Peat moss > Unclassified...
CCCTTCCCCCCCCCCCCCCCCGGTAAATAACACCGGAGGAAAAGAAAGGGGTGGTAGGTATTCTTTCCGGACACTACTTGGGGTTTACCCTACCTACACGGTTAATTTTTAAAAAGCAGAATCTGTGAACAAAATTATTGCTTGTTGGATGATATTCTTCCACTTGGTGATGATGGATGAACAAATTATGGCTTCATCAACTTAGTTTGAAAGGACCAGATTTTCCAGTCGAAGTGGACAAAAGGACTATTTGACCATGTAGTTTAGTATTAAGGAAATAATAATAATAGGGCCTTAAATACCATTTTGGAAGGGTACCTATTTTAGTCCCACTTTGAAGTTTCGACTATGGAATGGTCAAGCCCGTCCCATTTCTATGTGAGTCGCTTAAGGTGAAGCTCGGCTATGCACCCCAACATAATTAATTAGTTCATGGGTGCGCTCACACTTAAGGTGAAGCCGAGTGATGCACTCAACATAATTAATTAGTTCATGGGTGTGTGCTCACACTTAGGGTGAAGCCGGACAACACACCCCAACATAATTAATTAATTCATAGGTGCGCTCATGCTAAAGGCGAAGCTAAATGACACACCCAACATAATGAATTAGTTCATGGGTGCATTCACACTTTTTTTTTCCCCCATTTTTCTTTTTTTTTGGGGGGGAAGGGGCCATGTTGATTGGCCCCATCACCAAAAAAAATAAAAAAATAAAAAAATTGGAACATTGGACACTCCCCAATAGAAGCACCTCTTTGAACCACCCCAATTGCAAAATAGAAACAAATGTGTTCCCCATGGCCCACCCTTTTCAGTTTATATACATGAGAGTTGAATTTTGGGCAAACCATGTGGAAGAAAAGGGAGGTGCTATTGGGAACTACTTGGGGAACCCTTTGGGAACTTCATGGGAACATGATTGGAACAAGGGGGGAAAAATTTTAAAAAGCAAAAATCAATTTCCCCAAACTAGACCCCTCAAGAGTCCATGTTGAGTCTTCCATTTACAAAGTCTATTTGTTAATTATAGCCTCCTTAAAATGTAAACAAGCAAGGACTTTTAATAGTGGATCCCACAAACCTAGTTTAAAGCAAAAGCTCATGTTACTTAAATATAAGTCAAAATGGAATCTAGGGTTTGGGGACTTGGGCCATGGATGGTGAGTTTTAATGAGTTTTAATGGGGCTAACTTGCTCATTAACAATGCTTTACTTACAAAGTGTTACATCTATGTAGTAGGTATTGGGTAGGTAGTGGTGAGTTAAATTGCTTGTAGATATGAATTTTCTAAAAAATACCCAATTTTTTTGGGTGCAAATTTTTCCAAAATTAGAAAATGAAATTTTTTGTCACAATATTTCCTTTTTTTTTAAATCCACAAATTTCTATTTTTTAAAATTTGTCACATTTGGATTCTAATTTTAGTTTGGTAGCATTTTTGAACTAGTTGATTTTACTACTTAGACAAGTTCTAAGAACCTAACATCATTTAATGCTAAGTCCTTCTTTGAATGCTAGCCAATGATGCAACATCAAAAAATTGAATATATATATCACTAGATCGAAACCTTAATGAAATTTTACAAATTTTGCTAGGGAGAATGTAGCAACATTAGTTATGCATTTCAAAACTTTCCATAGGAAATCTTGAATTGTATTTCCAAGAATCTACAAGCCCACATTTTCTCTCTAGCAATGTTTTAAATACAATGCATGGACTTTGGAGTTTATTAAAGTTATGCATAAAGTCCAACAAACTAGGCATCAAAACATCAACCAAAATGCCCAAGGTGGCATGCAAATTTAACACATGAGATGTAAACTTGTTTTTGTGTTGTAAACAAGTTTGGTTTCAAGTTGGATTCGTTTATGGATAGCATGTTCATTCTTGAGCTTTGCAAGAGCTCCAAGTACATTCTAACTCATTAAGAAATGTTGCAACATCTCTCCAAGGAACTTTCTTTCTAATGAAAAGAGAAATTGTTCTTGCAAAGTTTATGTTGCTTACACAAAGCCTTGGATTTTTCAACAAGCGAGGAAAGGTTTTTGGTAAGATCTTTTTTTTCAAGTTTTTCTCTTTCTTTGTTCATTTTTTCAATGAAGACTTGGCCAATTTGTTGGAGTAAGAGAGAACCTTATTGATTTCACCATAGTTTTCTATTTTTGTCCCTTATGTGGGTGGCTTTTAAGGGTTCAAAATTCAACATGAACATGAGATGGCAAAGGAAAAGTTAAGACATGATTTTTTGAAGATAATTTTATTATGCACAAATTGAAAAAAACTCATTACATATTTTTCTAGAATTTATGTAATTGTAAATTGACATCCAACATATGGTTCGTCTATTTAAATCATTGAAAAATTAGATATGAAAACATGATTATGAAAGCCTGAAAGGTCATTTCTTCTTAAGGGAAATGAACGGGGCATGTCAAATAATGCATAAAACACTAAGGGTTATTTCAACTTTGTGGGAAAATAATTTAGTGTGTGAACAATCATGAAATTTTCTTGTTTAATAGTCCAAAATTTCCCACATCTTTATTAATCAATCTTTTGTTCTACTTAACATGATTCTAAGTTTTTAAAGTAGAATTAGTGGTAATATTTAATTTCATTTTAAAGACATAAATTTATCCTTTATATTTCATTTCATACCCTATACTTAACTAACTAGAACCCTTAACAACCTTGTTTATATTTTTATTTTTATTTCAAGACATGTGTGATTATCCTTTATCCCTAATTTCACATCTTGTACCAAAATTGGTCAAATACCCTAGACAACTTAATTCCATGTCCTAAATTGTATGCCACATATATCTTAAGCATGTGACCATGGCCATCATATCCATACCTTGGGAAATTTTGCCTTTTTTTTTTTGGAGTCCATTTTTTATAAAATTAGATTGTATTTAAATTTATTGTCGAGGCATCAAATTATCTTTTATCTTTGATTTCATACCTCATACCTTCACCAATCATATATCTTAAACAACATTGTTTATCTAACATTAATTTCAATGCATGAAATTATATTTTACGCCTAATTTCATGCCTTGGACCTAATCAATAATATGTTTTACACAACCTCATTCCATATCCTAACTCATATATCATATATCTTATATATATATTTGACCATGATCTTGAACAAAAAATTTATCAAAAATAAAAATCAAAGAAATTAAAAAATGATAAAATCCCCATAATAGCTCAAAGCTTAAAGGACTAATGAACAACAATATAATGGCAATCCATGTGAAAAAAATTTAAATCTCATGATTGATTTTGTTAATATTTTTTTGGGGATATTCACCTATGTGTGGATACTTAAAACACGACCCCTTGGCAAAAACTAGTAAATTAAGTGTGTATCACCATTTTTGGCTACAAAACCAAAATAGTTGGATAAGTGCTAATAATACAAAAAAAAAAAATCATGTTGATCCAACTCCCTTTGAATTCGACTATTAGAACTTCCACCAATAATATGGTTATTAGAATTCTACAATCACCTTGTGTTGGATTGGTTTTGAAGTTTAACAATTAGTTAATTTGATAAAATTTTGTTCTTGTATATAAATATAATTCATCTTTTTTTCTAGATTAACTATGATGCCATTACAACATGATTTTTTTTAATATGAACAAATTAAAATATGGATAAACCACAACATGCACAAATTTGATTTTAAACTTATATATATCATATATCGAACATTTAATCCTCGATAAAAAAATAATAATTAACTTTACATGATACTCCACACTTCACCAAAAACATGGACCTACGACTACATCTAAATAACTAAATTTGTGGTCATATATATGTGACATAGATGACTATGACTCCATAATCAATCAAGACCAATTATTTTTACCACAACATATATGACTACAGGGACATGTGAGATGACTATAAAGTTTGGAGATGGGTTTGTTTGCATTAATTTGTCCAAATTTTGAACAAACCTAACATGTTAAACTATTTTTTTGATTTTGATTTTATAAAGAGGGTCAATATTACATGTCCTTGAGCTATAGTTTTTATATTTTTATATTTAAATGTGCTTGGAGTTTTCAAAAAATCGTTCATTTTTGTAATTATAAACTCTCATTTTTTTAATTTAATTTATTTCAATCAATTGGTGTTAATATGATTAATTCTCAAAATACTTTAGCCATTTGGTTTCAATCATGATTACACATGAATAACCTTAATCAACATGTAGTCCCAATGATGACTAAAAGAGGGTGTTTAGTTGAAGTTTTAACATATGGTCAATATGAATGCTAAATTAAAAATATTTTACAATGTGTATGATCTACAAAATTCATTCCCATGGGAACATACATTACACACATAAGTGTTTATGAAATTTACATATCAACATGGCAATCATTAATTATAAGCCCTAATTGAACCACATGTAGATCATAATTAATGTATCATATCTAACCTTGATAACCAATCCAAAAACAGTTTTTGTGTAAAAATACTAGTGAAATTACATTGTTTCATTTCATCTTCCCTGTTAACTTACATGTTTGCATATGTATTGCAGAAATATGATACATATTTTCATGTGGTATTTATGTTATTGTTTATGCAATCCATATAACATTAAAATTCCAACCTCAATATTCAAAATATATGAAGTTACAAGTGATTGTGCATACTAGGGAATATTTATCATATCAATTTCCCATACCATACCCAAAAAAACTAATTTAAATTGTAATCAAATTAAAAATCATTTCCCATTGATCTTTCATTTAACATTACTTTGCTAACCTTCCAAAAAATAAAGATAAAATTTTAATATCTAAATTTTCATGCAATTAAAATACAAAACTTGTGTAAAACTTTTAAATAATACAAGTAAATTACCTTGAATAGAATCAAGAAAATACCCAAATTCAATATATATATGAAATGTATGGCATGAAGTTTTAGTAATATATAAGATTAAATCTCATTTCATTTTATTGCCCTTGAATTTTGTGAAATCCATATTACATTTCAATTGGTTTTTTTCAAAGACTTGAAAGGCATGAGTCATTAATAATGGAACAATATTTAAATCACATTTAATTTCAATGATAATATTATTTGCTAGTAACAAAGTAGTTGACATATTAATTATTTGTGTCTTCCAATGGTTTCATTCATTAAATTATGTATCAATATCTTCATGACCCAAGGGTTAGTATTTGAATATGTGTATGTGTAATAGAATATGTGTGTGATGATTAAAAGCTCAAAGGTTTAAGGTTGAATAATTAATGGCAAGAAAAAAGATTAAGGTCTAGTATCTGCAATTACAAAAGATCACATGCTTGTGACATATATTACAATGAGTATTGGAATAAAGGTCCAAGGTCAACTTGTATTGAAAGGGGTGACTTTACTAAAGGTTTAATTTGCTTAGGCCAATGGCACAAAGGCCCATCACAAATGTTTTAGGCCAAAAATTAGGAATAATCTTTACACAAAAAAATAAAATCATAGGTTCCTACTAATTAAACACGAATGTCATGCATTCCAAATACATGTTAACCATGTATAAATGGGATGAAGCATTTCCACTTGCAATAAAATCAAGTATCTTACTTATATGTGTGTTAATGGGAAAAAATTGTCCTATGTTAGTTAAAACACCATGGGTGTTAGAAAACAGTGGTATTGTCATTGGATGGTAATTATCATTAGATGGCAAAATAATCTCAAAAGAATTTTAAAGTGAAAGTGTTTTGTGATGGTAGTACCATCAATATATCGAACTACCTTCTTAGGACAAAATAATCAGAAGTTAATTATGGGAGGAATTTTAATAAAATTAAAATTAATTATTAAAAATAATATCTTAGTCTAGTTCACTTAGAAGGGCATCCTACTAACTATTTAATCACTAGTAGTAAATATCTTACTTACGATTTTCTATTTATTAGGGGGTGAAGCCATCTAGGTTAATTAATCTAAATGAATAAGGGATGGAAGGATTTTGTTTAATTAGGATGTTTGGAAGGGATTAGAATAAAGAGATCTAGAAAGATAAGAAAATATTGGAAGGTAAGGAGTCAACCTTTGTGTGGTGAATATGCGTTAACCTAATTTTTCAGTATATAGTGACTAATTAAAACCAATTGGTAATTAGTGAAGCACTATAACCCCAAAACTATTTTAGTTTTTGGATAACAAGTTTTAAGTTAACCAATTTGTTATATGAACTCGTAACCGATTTGTTGTAGTAACTAGTGTTAACGTAATAGGTTGATTTAAACTTGTGATTTATAAGTTTGTTACTTTGATTTTGAAGTTTATATTGGCTAGTGATTGTTTAAGTTGAAACAACATTAGGAGTTGGTATAAACAGGAAGACTTATAGTTATATCAAGAAACATTTTGATTTTTGTAACTCTTGGAGAGTTTTTGAATTCTAAACCAATTTACTTTTATTATCTTTGAAGCTTTTCATTTTTGTTTTCTTTGGAATGCCAAATATAGAATAGTTTTGTTCTTGACAAATAAACAAGAGACTTCAATGCTTCTTGTGTTTTAATATTTTAGATTTGGATAAATAAACCATACATGTTAATATTTTCAATAAACTATAATTGGAAAATGGAAGAGAGCATGTACAATTAAAGGGAATATAAAACACCTTTAACAAAATGTTTATTGGGTTATTTATTTATCCTTTGAGGAGAAGGATTGTGCATATCATTCGTTTCTACGATTTTAAATTGGATGTGGTTAGGAGAGTTCTTTAAGGGAAAAAGTGTGTGTGTGTGTGTGTGCGTGTGAGGGGAAAAAAAGAACATGGAAAAATATTATACTTGGTGTTATGTAATGAAAAATAGTTGAAGGTTATCAAGTGCATTATTTCTTCTTGTTTGTATTGACCTCTAAGAAGGTAGGAAAAATAGTTTTTTCTTAGTTGATGTAGATTATTAGTTTCTTAGTTTGGTTCTTATTTCTTTTACAATGAAACCACTTCTTGTACTTGCTACTAGAGTATGAAGGTAGATTTGTTGCACAAGGATAATTGCCACTAGAAGGTAGTAACAAGAAGGTAGTTATTGTGTTGAGGTTTGTAGAAGGTAAAAAACTATTAAAAATAGTAGGTAGCAACTACAAAGGGTTTGCAAGTGTTATAGACTATAGGAAGTAGTTATAAAAGGTCTATATATGGTAGCTTGTAACTATAGGTGGTTTATAGGCACACTCGTTCTTCTTTTAAGTTTATTGAAAAAAGTTGTTGTTGTAGGACAATAGCCCCAACATGATGGTAGGCAAATAGGAAAAAAGTCCTACTTTCATGTCTTTTCATCTTTTTCTTATTCCTTTATTTATTTGGCAACCTTTTCCCTTTACGGTAACTAGGTTGCTGAATTCCACAATTTAACAACCTAACCTAGCCAAATATCTATTAACCTAACTTACTACTAGCTATTAATTAACCTAGCCTATTAACTAACCTATCCTATGTGGCACCTGGGCTTAAACCACCTAAGCCATGTGGCACTTAGTTATAAACTTATACAAACATAAACCATGCCATATGGCACATAAACCATGCCTTGACCATGACCTTGACCATGCCACCTGGCAATTAATTTAAACTAACTTAGATTTAAACCAAATTAGACTAAAAATAGCTTATGTGGCATGTATAGGTTATGCATGTGGCTAAGGCATGTGGCAATTAAGCCATAACCACATAGGTCACAATATGGCACCTAGGCCTAATCCTAGGAGACATGGCATTAAAGCTAAGTTTACACCTAAGTCATGTGGTATATATATATACATCATAAATTAGGTTATTTATGAAATCACCTAATCACTTTAAACAGGCATGACTTGTAACATAATTAAAAAAAAACAAAACATTCTTGCAAAGTTGATATGAAGTTGTGATAAAAAGGGAAAAGATAGTCACACCAAAGTTGGGCACAAGTTGCAAATTTGTGCATAACATTATATCCAAAGTTCCAAACTTGTGCACAATGTTTCATCCAACACTAATCTTGGATTACCAAAGTAATCAAACTATTGACTTGTTATGATGCCATGTCACTTGGGAAACATGAGATTTGATGATGTCATAATGCCAAGTTGACCTTTCAACTAAATTCCAACTTAGAAGTAACTTGATGCTAATAATACTTTGGAGACCTTGCCCCTCAATCAAAGATTATTTTCAACTTTCCACAAATTGGTAGGTAGGTGGATTTATTTGGCATCCAATATTAAATAATTTCAATATAAAAAACTCCTAGTTGTAACTTAATTGAAAATGACATGTAGTCAAAAAAAAATTGTTAAAAAATGGGGGTTTTCTTCTACTACCACCATTAGAAGAAAAACCCCATTTTGTGATTTCAATTTGTGGTTAAAAATTAATCACAAATCATTTTAACAACTAGATTTTTCATTAATTGCATAAGTTTAGATATACTCAACATTAATCACAAATATTGATTCAACATGACATCATCAAAATGCACATGGATGAAATATATGGTCAACCAAATATTCTTTCATTATTTGATTGTGTATAATTACTTATAACAAGTTATCACAATTTGTGACTACATTAAGGAACAATTACATTATCACGTGGCATAATTTTAAATTTTCAAAAAATAAGAATAATAAATCTTCCATGTGGGTTCTAATAACTTATCATGTGGGACTTAGGTTAACCTTAGGCCTAGGGCACACGGCACCCAAGTTGAACTTAAGCCACATGGCACCTAGGGCAGCCTTAGGCCATATGGCAACCATGTTAGACCTAAGTCATAATGAAAATCTTTATATAGGTTAGAAAATTGAAATGGAAGACAAACAACATGGGATAAACATTTTAGTTACAACCTAGCTACAACCTAATTACAACCTAGGCATAACTATTATTTACTACCAATTATTTAACTATTTACCTACATAATTATTATCGAGTTAGCTACCTAATTAACCTATTACCCATCAATCTAACTTATTACCTATTAATTAACTTAACCTGCTGTTTAATGTAACCTATGTGGCACTTAAATTAAGCCCACATATGCCACATGACATGTAATTTAAGCCTTGGCTAAACTTTGGTTAAACATTTGTTCAACTCAAATTTCATTAAACTTTGGCAAAACAAAAATTTGGTTAATTAAACCTTGGTTAAACTTTGACAAGTTAAAAATAATTTAAACCTTTGCTAAATTTTAACAAAACAAAAACTTAACTAAACCTTTGCTAAACTTTGGGAAAACTAAAATTTGTTTAAATTGTAGTTAATATCTAACACTAATATTGGGGTTTTCATAACCATCTCCTTTTGATAGATGTTGGTATAATTTTGAATGGAAACATAATATATCAACATTAAATACAATCACAATATATCTTAATAATACCTAAACATAGTTTTAATAAAAATTTGATATACATGTTGTTAATAAATTCAATATACCTTTAATAACTTAAATACACATATAATAAACCTTATAACCTTAATTAATTTTTAATAATAAACCTTATAAATATATTTAATATAATCAAAATATGCCTTGAAAATTTGTTAAATATAATCTTAATACATTCATCAAAATATACCTTTAACATATTCATAAGAGAACCCAGACAAATTATTTGTAATTACATTTTTGTTATTAATATAACTAATAGGATTTAATAACCTATTTGTGAATGAAATACATTTACGTTTACATGGAAGGATGAAACTTCAAATAGCCGTAATGCAATTGTAGCATAATTTTAGCATAGTCAACTAATTTTCAGAGGTGGTTAATAGTTGGAGAAAAAGATACAAATGACACATAATTACATGTAGTTGCAAATTGACTACTTTCAAAATATAAGATATATTATAATGCACAATAGCAAGTAACCTAATAACCATGTACCATCTTCCTAAATAAGTAATTATGTGTAAGGTAAAGGTCTAGGACGAAGGCATTATTAAAACAAAGGACACACCCAAGGTGGGGATTGAAGCCTGAAGGTGATTCAACATTTTAGTAATGTTTTAGTCCAAGGGTTTTCACCTAACATTAAGCAATGTGTAAATTTTAAAAACCTTATTTTCTCATTTTTTTCATTAAGGAATTTCTTTATCCATGGTGATTTTATTTTAAAATTGATTAAAATCTCATCCCAATAAAAGAAGGGGTTTTTTTGCTTGGCAAATTTTTGCAAAATTGGTAACTTAAGGAAATATTGGGAAATATTAATTCTTGAAGTGTAAATTTGAAAAAAATGCCAAATTCTCAGAAAATAATCAATTTTGTTATGTGATAAAATTTCCAATTTTTTTGAATTTTGAGTTTTTAAATTGTAAATTTGAAAATTTTGACAAAATTTTGGAAAAATTCACCAATAAATTGAAACCACAAATTTGAAAAACCACCATTGAATAGGAGTAATCTTTTACAATTTGCACTACAAGTTATTTAAAAAAATTATCAACATGGATGGAATGGAATAAATTCACAATTATGCTTTAGTCTTGAAAAATGTAGAATTTTGGAAAGAGTACAACAAAACAATGAAACTTACCTATCATTTTGTTCAATGAAAAAACTTTGTCACTGAGTTTTTTTTTTTTTGGGAATATGAAAACAAGACATGTTTTTTTTTATAAAAAACACGAAATATTCTATGAAGTTTCAACTTTCATTCATCAAATGCAAAAAGGGATATGAACCATAATTAAACAAATGTTACAAGCTCTTGAAAGAATGTGCAAGAAATAAACTTCATTGCTAAAGATACATCTAGGTATTCCCATTCTTGCTCTAGCTTTTTTAGTTCACAAAATTGCTTGGAAAAATTAAACCCAATAAAAATGAAAATATTAATTAAAAAATCTAGTACCAAAATATTTACCAAAAAAATATGCTATCAATATAAATTTATTATGTGAAAAAAAAAACACAATATATGAACAATGAATGAAGATTAATTTAAATGTTTTTGAATATGATGTTCAAAATATTACATACACTACATACATTTTCTACACAAGTATCACAATGAGAATGGTCATAGAGTCATGCAATATAGGCAACACATTAACAAGTTGTAGTTTTGAAACCCTAAGCAAAAAAAAAAATTAGACATTGAAAATTAGATCATTTAAGAACAATATTTCAAGTAAGAAAGATTTTAAAATCTCAACTAGGAATTGATGTATCAAAAAATCAATAGAAAAATGAAGATAATAATCAAATGAACTAAATAAATTGCATCATCAATCATGATGTGAACATTGTTGAATGTGGTTGGATGACTTAAGGTAAACGACTGAAGTTCATCAAAATTGAAATAACCTAAATTTAACAAACATCAAACACTTAACCAACATCTAATGGTAATCTAATGGAATGATTATGTTGGATATTATTACTTTACGCATAAATGCACTTTAAGGTATAATTTGACGATTGGAAAGGCTTTATTTGTTGACATATTTTTTTCCAACTCCACCATTGGATTTCATGGATTAAACAAAGTTGAAATCCACCTTGGATAGTTGTGTTGGTGCCTTTTTAAGACATGATTTGTTGTTTCATTGATGATTGGTTGAACATCCATTGTAGTTTTGGAAAATCAAATGTTGGATGGATGTGTGGGAGGTTTTTTTGAAATGCATTGTTGGATTGATGATAAATGGCAAAAAATATATTCAATGTTGATTGACTATGGTTCACCAATAGCGAATTAAATGAAATTTGTTGGTTAAATGCATGTTTGAAAATTTTCCACATCCATTTTGGTTTGGGTCATCCATTGGATTAAAAATGGAAAATATTTCACATTGATAGTTTAAATGCAAATGATGCATGGTGCAATATTGCATTATTTGAATTGAAATTTTAGGTGAAATTAGATCTACTATTATATTGAATTGATTGAATGGTTAAAAACATTGAATATTATTTATAGAAGTAATTGTTTCTAGCACTAAACATTTCATTTGCATTGTGAAGAAGCTTTGTGTGGTTGCAATGGAAATATGCTTCGTTGTTTTGCTTGCTTTCATTATTTTATTTTTAATTTTTTTGTTGTCTTGTAGTTGAAATTTTCATATGTTTTAGCAATTGGTTGTTTTGTATTTTTTTCAATGTGAACATAATCTATAGGGTTCTTTAGTGTTTTTTTTAATATTCATTGTGATATTTGCAAATTGATTGCATGACATTTTGCTATGGCTTGTCAATTTCTTCCATTGTTGATGTTATCAACACATATTGGGTTTTAATTGTTTTGTATGTTTTATTTTTTCCTCTTGTTGATGTTTTAAACTTGTATCACATGCAAATCAATCATGGTGTTCTCACATGAAAATCATTGGTTGTGATGATACTCACCACTAATTTTGTTATTTTTTAGTTTTTATTTGCTTTTTAATTGGTTTGTTTTGTTTTATGTTGATCTTTGGATATTTTTGAAAATAACATCATTCACATTTCTTATTTACAACTTTTAGTTTTTGGTATGCCGTTGCAACTCAATGTTTTTTTGGTAGAGGTAGATTTAAAAATATTTCCACATATGGTGCGAAATTGGAAAAACCATTTAATGTGGAAGAACTTGCTAAAGGTTCATTACTCAATGTTTGTTTTAAGAATATTGATATTGTTGAGTTAAAGAATATGATAGTTGATGGGCATAAGAGTAATCAACATTTAGAAGTATGGGTTGCATCGAATGTGTTCAATGCGTGAAGATGATACACAAAACTATATACATTTATGTCAATTCACAATTTTCATGAATCAAACTTTATTTGTTTGAAATTTTACTTTTTGAATTCATGTTGTAAGTGGTGAAAACGAATAAGATTTAAGTATTTTTGTACTTGTAGTTTTTAAATTTGGGGTGTGATTGAATTGAGGAATGTTATTGATTCCAACTTTTTTTGTTTAATCTAATGAGTTTGGTATATATTCGAAATAACTTGGTCTTTTGTTTTTTTCAAAGATAATCTACATTTGTTAACATTGTATTGTGTGTTGCATATTGTTTTGTTAATTAATGTTTGTTTGATTTTGTTTGTAAGTTTTTATTTCTACAACTATTTTGGTTGGCTTTTTTGGTGTGTTGGCTTTTGATGTTTATAGGTGTATTGTTTTTGTAATTATCTTTATAATTTTGTTTTATAGTCCAAAGGTATCAATAGGGGCTATCAAAGAATTGGAAACTTGATGTTAGCCATTGTCGTGCCAAAGATCATCGCATTGTAGTGAACTATTACATCCATGGTGGTGTTGAGACATATAATGTCAATACAACACAACTTCAATGGTTAAAACGAAGACCTTCTCCTTTTTTTATGTATCAAACACAAAGTTTGACTTAAGTGAACAAGTTTGGTTCAACAAAACACATGTTGGCAAGAACACACTTTGTTTTCTAAATAAATGACTCACATAAAGACATCTCTATCCTCAAAGGTAAAATAATAACAAATAAAATTGGTCATAAAATTGCAATAATGAAGATGACAAAGGCATTAGTTCCCATGGAATATGGGATAAAAGTCACAAAGGTCATCAAGACCCAAAAAACTACACAAAATAAGATATCATTTCCATTTTTTGATTTTACTTTTGATGATTTTAAAGCTTCATTGATATTTGGCAATTATTTGTAAATATGAACCAACGTATCAAAACATTTACATTAGAGTTATGTAGTGCATAATTTTGGGTTAAATTAAGGGGGGTCGCACCTTCATTTATGGAAGAACACGAATTGTTGGAAAAGTTTAAAATATCATGTTTGGTTGCTTGTTTATTTTATTTGAGTTTGTTCTTTAGGGTTTTTTGTGTTCGTATGTTGATTATTTATTTGCGAGACTCAAACATTACAACTCATTTGATTATGGTTGTTAACAATGTTATGGACAACATGGAGTTCTAGCTAATTTATTTTTAGGACTAGATAAGAATAATGTTTGGAATGCCACCGCTTTTTATTTTTGAAGTTTTTATCAATGTTGTATCGTTGTTAATTTTGAAAGGAATATTTGGTTTTGGTTTTTAGTTTTTGAACGTTGTTTCAATAATGGTGAAAAAGTTGAAGGTATTTTGGAATTCTTTTGTTTTTGAAAGTTTTCTCTTCCAAGTTCATTTGAGTTGTAATAATGTTATTTTGAATGTAGTGTTTAAATCTTGCATATCTTTGATTAGTGGTTGATTATCCCACAAATAAAGAAAACCAAAAACCATATGAACATGGAAAGTTTGTTGAAACATTAGTAAACACAATTGTGACCCAGTTGCTAACAAAATTGATTGAAAACCAAGATATTGAATTTTGAAACTTTAATGAAAAGTTAATCAATTGTGAGAAATTTGATGCTTGGGCATGACAAAATGCGAGTTGTAATGACTAATGCAAATGGGAATATATTCCAAAATTTAACTGACTATAACATTACAATTGGTGATCAAATTCTATTGCTAGTCTACAACATAATATGCAAGGTTTTGTAAAGGAGTGATCATCATTCATTTTTCAATTAGTTTTGCACTATTTTCATGCATTATTTTCGTTACATTTAGTGTTGTATTATATTTTGACATTGACATAATTTTTTCATAGTTAACACTCTGAATGATCAATATATATTTTTAATTGTTTTTTTGATACATAGTTTTAATATATTATATATCATGCATAATGGTTGAAATATGCAATTTTTGTTTTTTGATTTGAATGAAAATTCTTGTCATGAGATGAAGAGGTTAATGTCCTTATGTGAGAGAGGCTTTTTTGGAAATACTTATATTGGCCATGTGTGTGATTGGTAGATAAGCTTTATGTAAATTTTTGAATTCTTTTTTGTTCCTCGAGATTGTAAAATATCAATTGTTTATTTGCATTTTTGTTTTGTAAGTTTAATTTGTTTATTTCATTGCATTTAGAGATTAATATTTTACAAATAAATTTTGTGGTCATGAAACTTTGGCAAAAATTTCCTATTTTTTGGCAATTATTTTCGAATTTACAACAAATAAAGAAAATTTCTAAAATTTTCCATTTTTGTTTAGTAGACACACAATGTAAAAAGTTGCCAAATAAAAGAAAAATGACTATTGGTATAGACAAGACATTTGCAGTGTAACAATTTTCAAATTCTTATTTTTAAAATACATTTTACATACGGTGGCTAATTAATGGATTATTTCAACTAAAATGTGGGAATTTTTTTTGGGTTTAGAGATTATTTTTAAGAATAAAAGAAATTAAAAAAAGGTAATTGCAAATTGAAAATTCCCCCATATAATTGAACATCTCACCTAAGAACAAAATATCCTAACTAAGAATGAAAACCCTTTTGTAATGGTTGGAGGAAAATTCCATTTTATTAAACCCACAAAATAATATTAGAAATTTCCATTTAGTGCTTTATGTGTGGTAGCAATGTATAAAACATCAATATAATATTGTGAAATACATTACAATCCATCCATGGACATTCCATTTGCTCCATATGAAAGACATGGTGTGCATGTAGCCAATCCCAAGAGGTGTGCCCATGTCTTGGTTACATGTGGAACAAAAACATACTTAAAAAACCATAGAAGAATCATGGGAACATGATAACATGTCATGGGAACATAGACCATGCCAAAGCAAGTCATAACAATATGGCAACATGTACCATATGTAGGAAGTCATCTCAACATGGAAACATGGACCATGCCAAAACAAGTCATAACAATATGGCAACATGTACCATGTGTAGGAAGTCATCTGAACATGGAAACATGGAAACATGGACCATGCCAAAGCAAGTCATAACAATATGGCAACATGTACCATATGTAGGAAGTCATTTCAACATGGAAACATGGACCATGCCAAAGCAAGTCATAACAATATGGCAACATGTACCATGTGTAGGAAGTCATTTCAACATGGACACATGGAAACATGGACCACATTGTAGGAAGTCATATGAACATGGGAACATAGACCATGCCAAAGGAAGTCATTAGAATATGGCAACATGGACCATGCATAGGAAGCCATTAGAGCATGAAAACATAGGTTCATAAGAACATGGACCATGTGTAGGAAATTGTTAGAGCATGTGAACATGGACCAGACATAGGAAGTTGTTAGAGCATGAAAACATGGACCATGCATATGAAGTCATTAGAGCATGGGAACATGAACCATGTATAGGAAGTATTTAGAGCATGGGAACATGGACCAGAAGACATAGGAAGTTGTTAGAGTATGAGAACATGGACCGTGAGTAGGAAGTCATTAGAGCATGGGAACATGAACCGTGTGTAAAGGAAGTCTTTAGAGCATGGGGAGCATGGACCATGTGTAAGAAGTCATAGACTATTGTGGGAACATGGGGATATGGAATGTGGACCATGCGGACAAAAACGTTAGAGCATGGGAACATGGGAACTTGGACTATGAAGTAGAAAGACATGGGAGCATCGGAACATGAACTATGAATTAGGAAGTCATGGAAGCATGGACTATGAATTAGGAAGTCATGGGAGCATGGGAACATGGACTTGAAGTAGAAAGTCATGGGAACATAAGAACATGGGCTATGAAGTAGGAAGTCATGGGAACATGGGAACATGGACATGCAGCAGGAAGTCATTGGAACATGGACATGCAGCAGGCAGTCATGGGAACATGGGAACATGGACCATGCAGTAGGAAGTCATGGGACCATGGGAACATAGGAACATGGATCATGCAGCAGGAAGTCATGGGAACATGGGAACATGGACCATGCAGTAGGAAGTCATGGGACCATGGGAACATAGGAACATGGACTATGAAGTAGGAAGTCATGGGAACATGGGAGCATGGGCTATGAATAGGAAATCATGGGAGGATGGGAACATGGGAACATGCGTAGGAAGAAGATGGGAACACAGACCCTTCAAAGGGAAGACGGGGAGACGTGGGTTGAGAGCGGGGTCGCTGTTGGTGCGGTGTCGTTGCGCAGCGCAAAGTGGGGGCGGGGGTGGGAATGCAACAAGCGATCGCAGGGCGATGTCCAATGAAGGTGAGCAGAGAGTTACAGAATCCCAAGGGGCCTAATGCTTCCTTTTGTTGTCTTCGTCGTCTTCCTTCACTCGCTACGTTTCTGTTCCGCTTTTGTCTCGTCCGATTTGGTTTCCAGTTGCGAATTTGCGGGGCGGGAGCGGGAGGGTTGTCGCCTTTGGAACCCTTTCCGTCTATGATTTGTTTGCATGCGTGTGCGTGTTACTACGATCGCCGTTTTCCTACAGGACCTACAGGAACAACGCAGAGGCTGGCTTGCAGGGAGTTAAAAAAATTGTTATAGGAGTTGAATAGTCGTGCTTGCTTCGTTTTCGTATCGTGGAATGAGATACTTGTGGCTCTTTGTTTGTTTTTCTCTTTCTCTCTGTTAGGGTTACGATGTCATAGCGAAGTTTTTTCTTCTTGTCTCTCTTAAATTTTGGGTTTCTCTGCATGTTTTATGGTTGTGTGAGTTTTGGATCTAATGGCATGCAAAAACTTGCGAGCTTCTGGACAGGGGTTTCCGATGCCGTGTCTTGTTTTTTTGGTTTTTTTTAAAGGTGTGCATGTTCGGAGCTCCACAATGGTTTCAGGCATCAGCATTCAGCCAATGTGATCTGTATCACCATTAGGAAGTTCGTTGTGGTTCTGTGATGTCTATACAAGTTGCTTCCCTTGCTATCTTTTTTTTTTCCCTGCTGATGTGGGGTTTGGTAACAAGGCTCTTCTTTCCTTTGTGAGTACGTGCTTTGTACCAGGGATTTTCTGTAGTGTCACAGATGTCTGGTCGCTTTGGCTTGATTCCTGTTGCTCACAAGTGGTAGGGTTGATGTGGGAACAAACATTGATATGGGGGAATATGACATATGACCTTGAGAACCCTGCAGTCTCCGGTCTGGAAGCAGTCTAGGGTTTCATGGTGGGATTTAGCCAAAAGGTTTGTCTGATGTGCAATACTGTATTTTTTGTAATATTTTTGATTTGATGTCATTGCAGTCAAGACCTGGCCTAACATGGGAGTGAAAGCCACACCCCAGTCTGCAGGGGCAGCGGGGGATACAGCTATTATTGCAACACCTTATCAGCATGAGCAGATGGTCAGACAGGTTGCAACTCCACCCAGCAAAGTGCTGGAAAAAGCAACCTCATCACGTCGGAAAATGATGGAGAAGAGTGTGCTTGATGACATAATGGGGGACCCCGATGACTTTCAAGATCTTGCTGATTCTGATGCCATTTCTGAAAGTGATTGTGGAAGATGGGAAGATGCAGTTAGAGCGGCGTAAGTAAAAGCGGAGCCTCTGCAATTGCTGCCGATTCTACTCCTGTAGATCACTTGTCTAAACTGATTGTGGTCCTTGACATTGGTTTATTGATTGAATGTGTCAAACATGATCTTCTTTAGGTTATGATCATGTTTGCTGAGCTCCCATGTTGCTCCTGTCATTTGGAGATGAGTTTTGTACTGCACATTTGTGTGGAGCTCAGCGCTGTATAGTTAGATTACCTACTTCTTGAACTTTCAGGCTGTTCAATGGGACTACACTCTCATTTTGCAAACTTTTGTAAGTTATGTGGTTGATTTCTGATTCTTAACTAGGACACGGTTGCTTCAGTCAAGACTATGGACTTAAGAATGTACTCATATCTTGTGTGGCAGTGAGGAAGGCTGCACATGTCAGATACAAGAGGGATTGTTGATTGGAAATGTAATTTGTTAGTTGCCTGCATGTGAGGTGCAGTAATGTTTATGTGGAGGAAAATTTAGAGTGTACAGGAGTGCATCCATAGTTAGCATATACTTTTCCTTAATGAAGGGAGAGACCATTTTGTAATACACTACTTTGGTGTTTTTCTTTCTGTGGTGTTTATCTTTTGTTCGCATTGAACTTTTGAGTTGTGGTACTCTCAGTTCTTGGCTAGAGTGAACAAATTGCAAGATTACATTTGAAGTCCTTGGCACCGTGGTCCAATTTGCAGAATCATAGTGCAAGCAGTACTTTTAGCTAGATCTTTTGCTGAACTGTAATGAGGGGTTGCAGTGTCTTAGTTGTTATAAGGATTGCATAAGTCTTAGTAGAGAAAACCATGGTTTGCAGTGTTATGTTTAGCTGCTGGAGCAAACCCTTTTACTATCACTGTTCTTTGTGGTTGGTTTGATCCAGTGTTGAACTTAAGTCTGTCTTGTATTGAACCACCTCCAGTAGCAAGAGGGCAGGGTCAAATCTAGAACTGACAGCAGTTTTGAGAGATGGAGACTGCATTTTCATCTGAGTTGGGCTGTTTTAAGTGTCAGATCAGGACTTACTTCGGGCATTGCTTTTACATAGTGTCTGTGTAAAGGATCTCAAGATCATTTTTTCTAGCTACATCCTCCCTGTGTCTTGAATATTCCCCAGGGTTTTTTCGTCCAGCATATTGATTCTCTTCCAGGATGTCTTGCTCCTGCATTTCTTTGTCCTAGTCTCTGAATTCTACCAGGCTAGTATTTAGGAGGAATGCCTGAAGTAATCTGCAAGTTCTGGTGAGTGTTTTAATTGGCCTCCTTTTACTTCTTAGTTTCATGTGTAATTTTTCATTTGGGCCCTGCAGTCTTGAGGATGAAGCAGCAGTTGGAGGAGCACAGCAAGAAACTACCGAACCTGAGGTATGTTATGTGCTGTTGGTCTTAAAGAGCGTCTTCTCCCTACCTGTAGCCCTGAGCTTGCCTTTTCCATACATTTCTGCACTTTTTCATATTTGATTCATCAAATATGGAATCTTCTGACATTTGGGGGGTTGTTTCATCAGGATGTCATGCAATGACCTTCATTTGTATGAAATTAGGGCCATTGTCATTGGCAGTTCTGCCACATTTATTGGCTGGGTAATCCATCTTGGGCTTTCCTTGTGGTGGCCTTCTGGACAGGAGATTAAACCAGAGGTGCCAAGGCATGCTGTCCTGAAGGAAGATTGTCCTGCAGATAGTGCTCTGCCTGATCCTTCTCATCGCCCAAATGCCTCTGAGGATGCAGGTATCTAGGCTTCAAAATAACTTCCAGGATAGAAGGTGACTGGTTGGCTGGTGATGAAAGACTTGATTTGATGTAGCTGAAACAGTCCTTGATGAGTGGCCACTACTGGATTAGTAGTCATTGTCTATGTAGCTTCTGGTTCTCATTTTGGGAAAGAAATGTGTTACAAATGGCCAACTCAAAATCATATGGGCTTAGCCATCTGGTGAAGTAGCAATGGAACAAAGGAACAATGGTTGTTGGAGTTGTCAACTTCTAACAAAGGACATCTCTGAAAATTCTTAGGATATGGGTTCCAGACATAGAAAGGTGATTGTAGACATGTCCTGCAGTTTGTTTTTCTGAAGCAGATGATTTTTTGTTTTGGTCTTCCATTCTTTATGATCCAAAAAGTCACTGCAAACTATGAGGTACTCATGGTCTTGCACTGGAAAATCAATTTTGGAACTCAACTACACAGGTTAAACATTTTATTTGGTAGTTTGTCTTTAGATCTCCAGAACTATCAAAAGCCAACTTTGTGAGTTTGAATTGCATGTCTTGATGAACATTGATGGCAGATAGGTTTTGGTGTTTGGTTTTGCAGGAAGCTTTCTGCAGAGTTCAGAAGCCCAACTACAGAATAACGTGAAGGTGGGAAAGAGCAGACAAAATGGTAATGTGGGGACAATGAGCAAAGCTGCAAAGCAACAAAAAGTTTATCACACCAAATATTTCATCATAAAGAGCCTCAATCACCACAATCTAGCCAAGTCCATTGAGAAGGGGATCTGGGCTACACAAGCCATGAATGAGCCTGTTCTAAATGAAGCTTTTGAGGTGAGCACCAGACTTGATCTTCTATTTGGTTGTTGCATATGGTATGTTTTGTCCTCGGAACTGCATGCAGTTGCTTTTCAATTACAGCTTACAAGGGCACAGTTGTGTCCTGTGGAATTTTTTCTCTGCAGACCTGCGAGAGAGTTGTCCTAGTGTTCAGTGTAAACATGAGCAGCCACTTTCAAGGATATGCGCGCATGGCATCTCCAATTGGTCGACGGAGGGCCAATATCTGGAGTGAGGCCAATGAAGGGGCCAATCCTTGGGGTGGGACTTTCCGAGTGGAATGGTTGTGTCTCTATGATTTGCCATTCCAAAAGACAGTTCATTTGAAGAATCCCTTGAACTCCTTCAAGCCTGTGAAAATCAGCAGAGATTGCCAGGTAAGAGTTTGACTGTACTGGAGGTGCAATCCTCTCTCTATCATCAAGTTGTGGACTGAAATATGTTGCTCATGTTGCAGGAACTCACAAAAGAAATTGGTGAGGCGCTATGTGCTCTCATTGATGAGGGTGCTGATCAAGAAGGTCGTCCAAAACGGTGTGCACCTTGCTAACTATTAATGTACCACAGTACTAGACAATTGTACTTTACCAGTAGTTCCTATAGTTGACTGATTGTAATCTGTATTGTGGATCAGGAAGTTAGGGCCTGATGGTATGGTGACCCAAGTGACTAAGAAAACTCGAGAGTTGACAGGAGAAGGGCTGTATGGACAACGCTTACCACCAGCACCTGCAGCTGGTCCTGGACTGCCTTTGATGTACCATCCTCCATCTATGGCTCCACCAGAAGCTTTTACAAGTGCAAGGCCAATAGTCAGGCCATCTGGGAGCTTCCCAAGTAAGCCCATGCAGACATCTGATCATCCTAGACCTTCAAGGTCAAGATCACCACATCTGGCACCCTCTGAGAAAAGAGCCAGAGAGCTGATCAGAGACAGGGAGAGGGGGTCAGACAAGGAACGCACCCGAAGCAGGAGTAGCAGCAGAAGTGTGGATCTAGCAGCTGAAGAAGACTTGCTCAATATGGTGAGAGTTGTTTGTGTCATTCTGGAAACATTTTGCTTATGGTGTAGTGTTGTCAAAGCCCTGATAAGCATTTATACCTGCTGGTGTTCTTTTTGTCAGCTTGGTTATACATTTATCATAATGAAATTGAATTTCCAATAATACTTGGATGCTGTAAGGTGCTCACAGAAAGCACTGCTGTCGTATTGTCTTAAATATCCTGCCTCATGAGACAGGAACTTGTCAAGAGACCATTAGGAATTTTCCCAACTGACTGGATACAGGAACAGTTCAAGTCTTTGACATCTCTCTTGCTTGTGGTCTTGATATCAGAGCATCTGCTCTGGAATGGATGAATTTACTAACCATCTGCACACTGAGGATATGTGCTTGTGTCTACTGATGGCATATTGCACAAAGATTGGGAATGGCTGTTTTTATGTTGTTTTTGTGATCATGCAGACCTATGAAGAGTATCTACAGCGACATGGCCTTGGACACTGCAATGGCTTCAACCAAGTATGTACTTCCTTTACCTTGTCATTTTTCTGTAGCCAGAAGCACACGCCTATATCTTGCTGGGTTTATAGTTCTCTTAAGTGACACTGGAAATGGGCTTTTGTGAGGGAACAATTCAGGTGGGTTACAATGGTCCAGCTGGAGGCCTTGGTTATGGAGGGTGGACAGGAGGAGGGGGTGGCATGGCCTATTCGCCTGATGATCAGTAAGTCACATTTCACTTGTTCTTTGTTATTATCACCAAGCTCATGTACCATACATGTGCAGAGGAGGAATTAGCTCACATCCAATTGCAGAGGTGACAAACAATCTGTATAGTTAGACTAAGTTGAACCATATTTCTTCAGTCATTTGAACAGAGGATCAAAGTCTCTGTCTCTTTCTACCAGTAGAAGCTGTGGTGATCTTGGTCATTTTGTGGTACAGTTTTTGAATCTTGGTTGATATCTCATCCTGACTCTTCAGAAGAGTAAAGTGCAATGCTCCTTTCTGGCAATTCTAAGACCATGTCATTGGTTTTCTTTGGCCTTAAGTGCTGGTGTTACAGCAGTAAATACTTTCTTGGATTTCAAGGAGTTCATCAGCTGAGTGATTGGCATTCTGTTCAGGATCTTTGACACCCTGACATTTTCACTGAAAAGCTATTATTGTAGGACCATGTAATGCTTAAGAATGCATTGCAAGAAGTTATCAGCATATTGAAGGGAGATTGATCTGGTTACTTTCGTCAGAGCATCAGTTTGAAAGCGTCCCTGAAAATCTGGAAGCTATGAAAGTGGGCTGAATTAAGTAGAGTAACAGTCTGTCAACTCTAGCCACTTGATTTCAATTTAGCTCCTCTTATATCTTTTTTGGCTCATGGAGATTGCAAGCTTGTGATCATGAGAACAAGATAGCTATTGAAACATTTGTTCTCAGATTGTGCCTTTGTGCTTTCTTTTTGCAGATATGCCAAATACCTTGCCAACTGGTATGGAGGACAAGTGCCAAGTGACAGATTGCATGCAATGGAGCATGGCTCCCGAGGCCCTGACCCAGGCTGGCATGGTCAGCTTGTTGATGATGGAATGCGACGTCCATTAAGAGATGTTGAAGGGAATGGGAGTGCAGACTTCTGGAAGCATAATGGATGGGTGTCTCACCTTCATTAGAATTGTAAGTAGCAATCATTCAACAGGAGTTGTAAAGAAGGCATCAGCGTAGGTGTATAAAACAAGTCCTGGGTCATACTTCCGCCATCCCATTGTTTACTCCGTAAAAGGCAGCAGCAAACAGTCTGCTGGGGCGGGGGCAAAGTTTTGGTGCTGTAATCTACTCAGATTGTAAGAATTTGTACTTGGACCCAACAACTGGATTCAGGAATGTTCCACATGATTGTGTTGGAGGTAGGCATACCCTGCATAGTTTTTTCTCTTGCTCCTGAAGACTTCTTTCTTTGCCCCGAATGATTGGCAGGACAAAAGGTTGGATGTCTGCCGTTTTAGGCTCCATTGAAGAGCAACCACTCACCATGACCTGGTAACTACTATTTTTGGCCGTTTAGATTTGCTCAACTTTGATTCATGGCCATGTGAGTTAGCGAAGTTGCTTGATCACACATAGGCGCATGTTTTATATGCCACCAGTCAACGTCGTGTGTGACCAGTGATTCTAATGCTGTTAAGGTTGCATTAGTTTTGATTTATATCTATGTAGTTCAACCTCCCTAGGCTAGTCAGCCAGTGACATCAATTTTGGTCCAGCCAGGTTAATTTTGTTTCAGTGGACCATATGTGCTTCCATACATTCCAGGAGCGATATTTTGAGGATTCTGACCCCTCCC
>Ga0116229_10003992_pt1 | contig 24245 bp, 15 predicted proteins | sample S1TSphgellanicum_3_FD_87313 | JGI IMG/M metagenome (GOLD analysis project Ga0116229, IMG submission 87313) | Host-associated microbial communities from peat moss isolated from Minnesota, USA - S1T2_Fc - Sphagnum magellanicum MG | ecosystem: Host-associated > Plants > Peat moss > Unclassified...
AACTTTTTTTACCATGAATTTTGGTCAAAACAACCCCTCGTATGGTTTTTTTGCTTCCATGTCCAACTTGACCAAAATGCCATTTTGGACAAGTCAATTTGGACCCGACCATTTTGATTGGGTCTTTTTGGTTAGTCCTTTTTGATGGGTTTTTCTTAACTAGGTTTTTTTTTATACTAAATCATCATGACAATAATATAATTTGGGTAACAACCAAAAATATATATTATTTAAATTATTTTATTTAAATTAATAAGAAAATATTTATTAATTAATTAATTACCCTACCTACCCTACCTTTAACCTACCTACCTACCTACATAATTAATATACCTAATAATTAATTAATTTACATACTAACCTTATGTTTTAGGCCTCGGCTAAGCCAAGTAGCCTAAGTTAGGTGGTTTAATAGGCTTTACAACCTAGGCTACCTAATTCAATCATTTAAGTAACCAAGGTAGCCTAGGTGCAAGTGTGGGGACTTGAAGTCCTCACCTCCACATTAAGGAATCAAGTCCTTAACCATTGCACCACCACCCCATAAGGTGAATTTTTTGGACAACATATTATAATAAACATGATTTTGGATTGACATATTGTAATCAACTTCCATGAATTGTTTTTCAACATGAATGAACTAAATGAACTTGAATTTTTTACATTACTATGTAGGTTATAGGCAAGTTAACCTAGGTAGGTAGGAGGTACCTATTAATAAATGCATATTCTTAGGTAACATATAGGTTATAATCTATTCAACCTTATAAGTACCTACTAAATCTATGTTTATACCTACTTACAACTATGCTATTTAATAGGTTATGTAAGTACCTACTAGCCTACAATTAATACATCTAGCCTAGGCATATTAAGTAGGTAACTTAGCCTATTAAGTAGGTCTAAGGTTAAGTTACCTACTTAATATTAAGTTAAGCTACCTATTTAATAACCTATGTGGCCTAGGTAGCCTAGGTGAAGCTATGTACCTACTTAGTAAGCCTAAGTTAGGCTAACTTAGGCTACCTAAACTATGTACCTACCTAGGTAGCCTAGGTTAGGTTAACCTAAGTTATGTACCTACCTAAGTAGCCTAGGTTAGGTTACATACCTACCTAAAAGGCCTAGGTAGCCTAGGTTAAGCTATGTATTTACTTAAATAACTTAAGTTAGGCTACATACCTACCTAAGTAACCTAGCTAGTAAGATAAGCTACCTACTTATTAGGCCTGGGTGGCCTATGTTTTTTACCTAGTAGGCCTAGGCTAATAAGCTATGTGCATGGCTAATAGGTATACCTAGTAAATCTAGGTCACCTAGGATACGTACTTAGAAGGCTTACATTACCTAATTATGAACTATTTAATAGTCTTAAAATACATCCTAGGTAACTTATTAGATAAGTTTAGGCTAGGCTACTAGTTAGGTTATTACTTAACAAATAACCTATTAGCCTATTAATTATGTCAGGTTAAATAAATAGTTTAGGCTTAACTTAACCTATTAATTATGTCAGGTTAGGTAGGTAGTTTAGGTCACTTTAATCAAATGTATTGTCCAAATGTAAGATGTGTTTTTCATGCCTCAAACCTTAAATAAAAATGGAGATACCCTTGGGTCAATGTGGACATTTTGGTCAAGTTGGCCTTCTAAAAAGCCACGTTTTCTTGTAATGTATTTAACATTTTAAAATAAATTCAATCAATGGATTTTTTTTTTGTGATTTGGGACAAATTGGCCTTTAAATGTGAATTGAATATTTACTTATTTATTATTTTAGAAAAAAAATTGATACAATAATGTGAGGACAAAGTTTGAAAACTAATTGACCACAATTTGATACATTGATGGATAATATGGAGACAATTTAAAAATTGCAAAACAATGCATTTTGAACAACATTGTTTTAAATTTTATTATTTTAGATATTTTGATACATTAGTGTGAAGACAAAGATCCAAGACAAAATGGCTCAATGTATTCAATGCGAAGACAAAAATTTAGGAGAAACCAACCTCAACCTCTTTTGAATAATAATTATTACTTATTTATTGGTTGAGAACTTGATACAATGGATATTAAATTATGTGAAGAAAAAAATTCAAAACAATATTTATGGCCTAAGTTTAAGTTAATATCAAGTTTTGAAATTTTGTTATTACTTAATAAAAAATTTATTAATTTAAAAAAATTGATATGTTAATCAATAATATGTCGATATGGACAATGTGAAAACAAAGATCCAAGACAAAGTGGCCTCTAGATCTCTTCAATAAATACAAATTATTTATTAGTATAAATTTTTTTTTGAAATAATGGATAAAATTGGGAAGACAATTTAGATTCAAAACAAAGTGGCCTCAACAGGCTCTTTTGAATAATTACTTAATATTATATTAACTTATTATTTTAAAAATTTTGATACAAAAATGCTAGATAATGTGAAGACAAAAATCCATGACAACTTGTGGTTATTAAAGGAACTTTAAGGTAAATTTCATGGTCCATGTGTAGAGTATATTAGTGTTGAAAGCTTGTTTGAGGGTTGTTTTTGGTTGAATCTTTCAACATTAAATTTGCCAAAACTTAGACTAGCAAGGTTCCCCATATTTATAATTTCCAACTTCAAGTCTTTTTTTTCACATGAGTACAATTGTGTATTTGTCCTTTTAATAATTATATTTCTTTTGTTGAAAAAACCACATTGTGTTTTGAAAATAATATATGAATATTATGAATTTAATGGTTTTGATTTACCAATTCCCCAATAATATTATGATGAATAAAGGAATAGTATGAATAATTATTTTTAATTTGATCATATTAAATTATTTTAATTAATATTAATCAAAAATGACATCCTAATAACAATGTATAATTTATTGATTGGCAAAAGTTTCACATCTAAAGTGTGTTTCCAACTTTTTGTAGTTTTTTCATGATAACAATAATTCTTATAATTATTTTGATATTAACACATTGTGACAATTAATATCCAAAATTTTGTAAAATTAATGATGTCAATCAATGATACTAAGACATTGAATAGAAAAGAAGTTAGCTTCTAAGGCTACAAACTATTTCATTGTCCAAGCCTAATGCAAATCCACACAACCATGGCATGGATCCCATCCTAAACATGGTAGGTGAACAACATGACTAGTAACTCCAATATTTAAAGTAATAAAAATTTTAACATGTTTCAGTTAATAATATGGTCATATCAACATATTAAGCGTTCACATTCAAATTATGTTAGATTGTTTGTTATCACAATTGTCTCAACTACCACTTAATATCCATTTTAGTTTGATTACTAGAGTTTGTTAGACAAGTTTGTGATTAATACATATCTAGTTACAACTAAACACATAATCAATTATAATGATTGGATAAAATACATATTAACTACCCAATGTTGGTCTAGAAAATTTACTTTAAATTAGGCCTCCTAAGATATGGCAAACGCCGATTTTATCACTTTTAGCTTAAATTTGGCGTCCAAAAATCTTCCAAATTGGCAATAAATAAAAAGTGGCAACTTGGCTTGAATTTAATGAATTTTCGTGACGTAAGTTGTAAAAGTGTCATTACTTGTTTTATTGGGCCCAATGCCATCATCAAACCCAATCAGAATAGGAATTCCCATCACAACACAACACTACTTGGCCTGAAAGATGCCCTCCAACGTCAAGTTCATCATTAACTGTCGAAAGTCATTTTTTTCCCATTTTAGAATGCTAAAATCCAATTCAACACTTGTTGTGTTGGCGAAAGCATTTGCCAATCCACCACAGAACATTCACAAATGCTCAAAGCGTCCTTTCAAATCATCCCATCCCGTATTGAAGAACGTTGTATGATCATGCTTATCAATGAGGAACTTAAAGCTGGGTTCCCTTTGTAAGCATTGAAGAGTTCCTATTGATGTCGTTCAATGAGATTGATCTTTTCATCGGGCCAAAACTTTGTCAATTGACTTCAATATGGATTGAAAATAGTATCGATAAAATCACATGGTGCCATCTCAACAAGCTGGAACGGCATCACAGGAGGAGCGAGATCAAGCGCAGCCTCGTTATTCAAGTCGCACTCAACCTAAATAGCTGATATACCTTGCACTAATTTCAATCTGAAATGCGCAATCTCCTTTAGGATCGACGTTTGATTAGCCGCATCCAAACCCATAAACATATCGCGGGCCCACGATCCTTGGTTGCAGAGATGGCGCAAAACATCCTCGATTTTTACTCACCAGTGATCCACAACAATGAATTTTGAAGCTTGCATGGCCTCAAATGCATCGTTAGTACCCACCAATTCCATATTCATTGTGCCCACCAAGTGGTCGACTAGATTTTTGATCTCTGATGTTTGCTACGAGAGAATGATATCAAGAGATTATAGGATTACCAAGGTGACATTGATGAGTTTGAGTAATGGCCGAACCCCGACTGTCATCAACCACCATGAATCATTCGATGCAAAAGCAGGTTTCTTCTCATCAATTTAAATCAACAATCGACGGTGATGTTCAAGCATCCAAGATAACATGCGCTCAAGATGAACCCATCAGTTAGTATCTTTAGGGCATGTACTGCCCATTTCTAGCTGCAAATTTTATTGGTGGCACAGATGAACACTGAAATCGTGGGTGGTCTTATAAAACAATCTATCATCCAAGGAATGATTGACTTCATGACGAGATCAATTTGATGAGGTGCACACTAGATGCACATGAGCTTGGTTTTAGACTCGTAATCAATTTTTGTTACTACACCAACATGTCGCCCAATCATCGTGTTCTCGCCATTGGTGCTGAAAGCAATAATCTTATATCGCCAACGTGCATATAGCGCATCCAGAATGCGACAGATCATGGCAATAATGTTCTCTATTATATGACGATCGTCAAAGGGCACTACGATTAGGTGCAGATTTTCCAAGGAGCCAATAGGACAAATGTGGATTTGGATGTCAAGGTACGACACAGATCGATGAGTGGAGCTATTAGCAACAAGCGCGAACAACCACACACAAGGAAAGGTCATGATGTCTGAAATGTGTTGAAGATTGATGGTGATACCCACGCAGACATATTGGTTAGCAATGTGATCGTTGAGGCCCACCAGCTTTGCATTCCCAAATGCCTCTTTGTGTTGATCAATAATAACAGACATTTGACGAAACAACAAACCAATTGAAATGTGATCGAGAGCAAGTTCGAACCGTTTCACATTTTTAAAAATGATGCAATATGAGGTCGTGGTGTTGGGCACTTTCTTGAAAAGCGCCATGGATTTCTCTAAGGACAACGTGTTTAAGTCGTCGTCAAGATGAAAAAATAATTGTGCAATGATGTCTTCCACAATCTTCGAATCCACAATGAATTTGAGGATATCACCATTTGTGTGGATGAAACGTTCAATCAAAACAAATTTCATTGTTTCAAAAAACTCCATTTTTTCTTCCTTGCTAGCTTTTTTGTATTTTTCCCATTCAATAGGGTGTTGACTACTATTGTGTTTTTCATGGTTTTCCTTGTGGAAGGGGGTCTAGTAGTACTTGGTGTTCTCCATTCGTTAACCTTTGGCCCTTAGCTGTTTTGCGCGCTTGAAGCATGCACAAAAGCGGCACATCATTGAAGTGACCAGGGACTTCGTGTCACAACCAGTGATTAGCAAGCCAAACTCAAGAGTGTGAGGGAGTTGGAATTGTGTTTTACGCGACATGGTATGTCAAGTACGATGAGAACACCTCCAATGACATGTTTGCGCAATGTTTCTGGACAAAACATTCACTTCTTATTTTTGGCGTCTAGGAAACCTTATATTATCTAAATGTGGGGTCTAAAAATCGAATGCCACATTTTAGGAGGCCTGCTCTAAATCAATCTTTTTAACGTCAAACTAGATGTTAGGTTGAAATTTCTTACATTTAAAATAGGGCAAATATCATGTACACAATCTATTAAACAAAAAAAATATGTGTTTGAATGGGAAGGATAAAAAATTTAATCAGATTTTCGTTGAAATTGGCAATGTACATATTATATGTATAGAAGATTAAAATGTGTATCTATCAATTATTGTTGAATAGACTGAAAGTTTATGTTAAATCAGCCAAAGAAAGTAAATGCAATTAGTACAAAACGTATTATAACAATTTTTTCCCCTTAGTCTACCCCCTTTGTTTTAGTTGACATGCTTAATTATCATTGTAGATTTAAATATTCAAGAATTTTCCAATAATAAAATGTAATTAATTATTGTTAGACTTCCAAATAAATTTGTTTAATTGATTAGAAATAGTCTACATTGAAATTACATATTAATTTATATACTAGGCTTAGTAAATACTAATTATATTTATATCTTAATATAATATTCATGTAAGTCTAGTTATTTTGCCCTAGGACGTTCATGTGATGCACATAATAAGTCCCAAAATGGTACTATCACTCCACAAAATGATTTTCAATCAGAGGCGTTGGAACACATGGTGCCCATTAAGTTTGCCAATTTCCACCAGCATATCTTGAGAAATGGGATGTAAATTCATGATAAAAATTCCAATTTATATTAACAATTTCCTCATCATTTTGACCTAAAGTTCCCTAATACACATAGTTTCATAAAATATCCATTATGTGTTAAGGGGTAGAAATCTCTAAACCAATTAAACTAAGCCCATATGCATAGAGCTAGTAACTTAGAATAATTACTAGTGGTTGACTTTAAGTTAGTATCGTCCCTTACTAATAATATAAAATTTGTTTAATTTAATTTAATATGATAATAACAAGTTTTTAATGGGCAAATAACTTATATAAATTTTCCCACTGCTTACAAGTCTTCAAAATCTATTTCATTTGAATGTATAATAATAGTAATATCTAATTTATCAAATATGCAAGATAGGTGAATCAAATCTAATATATTGCCAAATTTAGTGCATGGAATCTAAAATTTGAACATTGGAAGAAAGTATTCAATCTAAAGTGTTTATAATGGCTAATGCTAGGTAGGTTTGATTACATGGGGCTTGTGGATGGATAGTAGCAGCAAAAGGTGATGAGCCATGAAAAGGTTGAATAGATGCTATCAAAAGTTTTGTGTTCTTGGGGCAACCCAATGCATTATGTTTTTGAGGAATATATAAGTTCATGTTATATAAGGAATTGCTTAGGTGGGCGGGGGGGGAGTTAATATGATGCGTTGTTCTTAGTGAGGATGAAGTGGTTATGTTGAATTTGGTTTTACACTTTTTTGTAAAACTCAACTTGTGAATAATCCAATTTTTTACACTTAGGTTCATAATAATTATCAATTTTTTTTTGTAATATGTTGAATTAGTTGATAGATGGTGAATGAAAGATTTGGAGTTGGATCCTATTTGTAGATCAATGGTGCATGAGTTGATAGACTTAGAACTGAAATAATTATATCATGTGTATGCTTATTCATAATCATGATGGTTCTGGTCACACGCATGCACATAAAATTTTGACATGAATTTTGAGTGTGGTTTGGAAACACCATAATTCCATAAGATTTTCATATTACATAACACCATGCCTAAGGTGCCAAATGCACCTAATATATACTAGGCTATAGTAGCAAAATGTGGTTTGAAAGCACCAACATTCCATCAAATTTTCACACACAACAACATGTCTACAAACCATTTGGTAATTGTTTAAAAGTTCCTTTTGGAAGTTTTATAATCCACAAGTTTAATCCTTAGAAATAGTTTTAGACTTAAAAACCAAAATCTATTGGTCAATTTATAATATAAAACTAGACTTATCATTTTCAATACTTGTTTAAAAACTAAATGGGTGTATTATTTAGTATCATTTTGCATGACAATAGGTTTTTGCATTGTGCAAATTATTGATATAATTTTCACACTGATACTAGCTTGAAAATGCCACATTGATCTACCGTGAAACATTTTTGATTTTTTGCAGGTCTAGTTGCCCCATAGATTCCTAATGAAGCATAGTGCAAAGATTGGCATGGAAGTGACAATGTGAGGAAGACACATTGAAGAAGTCAAACACATGAGAATGTGTGTTACTAAAGGCAAAAAAATTAATGGGTCACCTAGAATAAACACTAGGACATATGGAAAGAATTCAAGACAACTAATGAGTTGAAAGTAAGGGACCATCTTTCATTGAAAATAGTTGTAACAATGAAAATTTGTAATGAGTTCTTGCATTTTGAAGTATACTAAGTTGAAGGATAACTTATTTATAATTTATTTTCAAATATGATTTAACACCATAGTGTGCATGAAAATGGCTAAAAAAAAGTCACTGTTTTTTAATACTTGATTATAAATGAAAAAAATATTTTTGACCAATATTTGTGAATTAAGGGGCACCCACCAAAATAGTGGGCATTCACACTACAATAGTGGACATCCACATCAAAATAATATACCATGATTGATAGGCTAGTATAATTTAAGTGGGCTTTCACATCAAAAAATGAAATATTAACCATGTAGGCTAAACTATAGTATATTTTAAAGAACATCAATGTGGGAGAAAAGGGATAAAGAGGGATGGTTGCCATCTTGTGTTGAATTTGGAATGTTGGTCCTCTACTTGAGTGACCTTAAGCAACTAACTCAAAATTTAACATGAAAGGACAAAGACAAGCCCAAAAACAAGATGACATAAAAGATATTAAATTTATTATATAACGAATGTTGAGTTGAGTTATTGATTTGTCACTAACACTATAACAAATTTAAGCTAATATGCTATAAGTTGCACAAAAGTGTATTTTAAGGCATGCCCATTGCCATGTGCATGACATTGGGCCTTCATGGCAACCACGTATGACCTTATCATTCACATGTAAATTGCCATGTCATTGCTATGTAGCGGCATGATTCATAATGCACAATTTTTTATGGTCAAATCTCCATAAACAAAGGATATACCACAAAATAAAATCAAAGTGCAAATTTTATTTTACATGTGTTGAAATCTATTATTACACAATTATATTAGATAATTTTTATGTGTAAAAATGAATAAAAATTTTAATTTCAAAAAATTCTTCAGGGCTTGGAAAATATTCTTCATAATTATTACATGCCCCATCTATTTTACCCTTAATTTAAATGGAATAATATTCTTATAATATTATTAGCCAAGGATGAGATATGAAAAATATTCCATGCCAAGGATTCGAGCAAATGTTTATGATAATAGCCATTTTTCTAAATTTTCATAATATTTACATAATTTTGAAATTAAAAAGGGTGAAGAATGTGGATGAAGGGGTCTATTGGGATATTATAAAATTGAAAGGGTAATACTATGTGCACCAATTTTCAAGCTAATTTTTAGTCTTTTTTCCATTCAGTTTGTTTTAGTCTCCTATCTAAATGAAATAACACATGTTTAATTAATTTTTAAAATTACAAAAGTCCGAAAATCCAAACAATAACTTGACAATGTTATATTTATTCAAACTTTCAATTATAAATCACATGGTGAACACCAAGACTAGAAGGAAAAGATTAAAAAAAAGAACAAAATATAACCTTGTGGGTATGTCTTCAAATTTATTCACGAAGGAAAAAATAAAGTTCAAAAACAATAATATGTAGGATTATTGATCATGATTTATTTTAGCAAGAGCAAGATCTGATTTGAAAAATAAAGTGCAAGACTCACATTATAGATTAAATTTAGTGTTATATGATATCAACCTTTGAAAGGAAAAAACTTCAAAGTTGTGAGCTAATTTCTTCTCTAAGGGAAAAGTTGAAATCATGAATTTATGATGATGATGATGAGTAGATTGATGATGAAAATAATAACATGGCATGAGTGTTACAATGTTGATTGAGAAAATCATAGATTCAAATACATGTTAAATTAAAAACAAATCTCATTATGCAAATGTTCTATTTCTTATAGTTGTTGTTGATTCTTCTTGATCAACAACAATTTTGAAAATAGAACATTAATTTTGTATATTTAGATTTTTAAAAATTAACAATGCAATTGAATCTATAATTTATCTTCAACTATCATTGTAACACATGTGTTAGGATATTAGGTTGTTGTATTTAGGAAGAATATATCTACAACCTTAAACCATAACCTCAAACCCCCTAAACCCTAAAAACTAAAAATACTTTGAATGGTACACCACATCCAAACCAAAATATGATTCACTTACAACAACACAAACAATTATGACATGATTGCCATCAAGAGGTTAATTTTAATAAAAGACAAAGTCTTGAAAAATTCAATTAAAGATACAAGTTATAACGTAACAATTTTGATTTTTGTTGGATAACATGCCTTAAACACATAAAATGAAATGCAACAATATATGCAGAAAATTTGTATATTCCTTTTTTGTGTGGTGAAGACAAACATATATATAGATACATAGAAACCATTTACTAATTAGACTATGACTATATGTTTTAGTTTTAAATTCATATTTGAACTACATTGAATTTTTTTTTTTAAAACATACAAACATAATATCCACATGAAACACACACATGAAACACCCACATGAAGCAACATAAACACTTACACTCGCACCTGCACAAAAAAAACACACTAAAATGTGTACCACACCAAAATATTTATGATGTACATGTGATGACCTACAATTTTATGTATCTTTTCAACACAATTTTTCTTTTTATACATATAAATTATAAAAAACATAAACAAACACAAACACACATCACATACATATATATACAAACATATACAACCACACATCAATACGTACATATACATTTATAGATAGATACAATTTAAACTACATGTAAATAAACAAATTTCATAAAATTTACAATTTTACAATGATTTAGTGATCCAAATACAAATTTCATTTAAGCTGTGAATTAAAATATATTAGTACAATAATGATTTTTAAGCAAAATATAACATGAAATATTACCATATTAATGGAAGAAAATTATGTACTTATTCAACCCTGTAAATCAATTTTTGATAATAAACCCTAAATCTAAACTTTATAGATTAAATTCTAAGAACATCAAATAAATATTTCAAATATGAACCACTTAATAAGTATTTTATTACCTTTGAATTATTATCAAAGATTATTGTATCTTTAAATGATAAATTAAATAATTTTTATTTATAATTTAGTATTGATGATGAGTTCATGAACACAAAAAAATTTGATAATTACATAATAACTGACTATTGATGTTTTATTATGTAAAATGAAATTAAATATATATTAAGAAATAACTTGTTATGAAATACTGAATAATCATTAATTAATTCAGAAATAACATGTTTAAAAACTAAATTCATAAAATTAAATACACATTTATTATTCAAAAATAATTATTCAAAAATCTAAAATTAAATAATTAGTATTCAATTAATTTAGATTTAATCCTTTTGTCGCTACAATTTTGCCCTTAATAAGTTTTTATTGGAACAAAAATAAGTGGGAAATAGTTTAAAATGTATTCCTAATTTTCTTGTCTTTTATCCCATTTTCATTTGAAATTATATAGAACATGCGTAATGCATTCCAAAAAACTAAAATTTTAAAAATAAGTCTATATCAAGTTATAGGGTGTAATGTTATCTAATATTTAATGTAAATTACTGTTAGCTTGTTAAATTTTAAGGTTTATGGTTTGTGGTTTTGGAACCATTTCATCCATCAATAATTGCGAAGTGGAGAATCCACTTTCAACATTTGTTGTTACAAATCGTTGAGGGTGGGAGATTCGTTAGACAAAAGTTTAATGCCCCATTTTTGTGATGGGGAGGTTTAAGAAATTGATAGTTTTGAGTTAGAGAGTGAGTTTGGTTTTTTTTCTTTTTTTGAAATAAAATAAAGAGCTATCAAACTCTCCATCAAGAAGTTTTTTCAATGTAGGAGTGAAATGAAGTTAAGGTTTGGGGGAAAAATCCAGAACACCAAGGAGTTGGAGCTTCAGAAAAGATGAAGAATAAGCGAACTGAAAAGATAGAATGCAATCAAGCTCTCCATTAAGAAGTTTTCTTAATGTAGGAATGAAATGAAATTAGGTTGGGGGAAAATTTGAAACACCAAAGAACTAGAGGTTCAAAAGGGATCAAGGGCACAAAAGCTAAGAAGACAGAATGTGATCAAGCTCTCCATTAAAAGTTTTTTCAATGTAAGAATGAAGTGAAATTAGGGTTTAAGGGAAGAAACCTAAACACAAAGGATCTAAAGCTTTGGAAAGGATCAAGGGTAAGAGAATTGAAAAGACAAAATGTGATAAAAATTTCTTTTAGGAAGCTATCTAATGTCATACATATTGTAGGGCTTCAGAGAGAAGAGCTTAAGGGTGAAATTCTGCAATTGAAAGAACTTTGACAAATAGCTTTTGGATATAGCTCTTTCACCATTCCTACCTATTACTCTTTCATTTTTATCAAATCCTCACATCAATCTTGCGATCAATTAACATCACAAGTCTTTTGAAGATTTTAAAACATGGGTTTTCATGTTCAGAAACGTGTTGCATTAACAGGGTTTGAGAATGTCTCTCGATTGAAGAATATTGCTTCTATTTGATCCTACCTTTTTGAAAGGGACAAAACCATCATAAGAAAAAAGGTGAGTACTACACAATTTTCTATTAACATTACAATGATTACATAAATTCACCACTTCCATCATATCAAATCATTCTTATGTTAAAGCTATCACATTCGCATATTTTAATCAAATTATTCTACATGAATTTGATGAATCCTTAGATTGCTACTATTATTTCATCACAATTCAGACATTAGTTTAGCTATAAACCATTAGAAGCCAAAAAAAAAGAAATAACAAGGGATCTTCTAAGATTTCCATCGTTCTTATCCCTCGGAAGATATTTTTGCAACTCGAAATGAAACACAAGAAAACATTCCTTCATTGTAAGGAAAACTATGGACATTATTTTGTTCCAACCTAGGTTATACCAACAATTACATAGTTGTTGTAAAAATATAGTTGCAATATTATACAAAATAGTTGAACCAAATTTCTATAGGATACCTAGTAGCTTTCAAATGGTTCTATTCCATCAATTACCAAATGAAGAAATACCAATTGTTATATGGTCCTAGGGAAAAATAGAAGATGCCTAGTGGCCATTAGGCATTTTCTAACAACTAATTGAAGGAAATCATAAAAAATGCTCGGTAATTACAAGGGATTTTTTAATTCAAGAGTCAATGAGAATTCTTGGTGGTTACCAAGTGTTTTTTGGATCAAAAATCGTACAAAACTCCTAACGGCCGCCAAATGTTTTTTAGTTCGAAAATGTTGGAAAATGCATGGTGGCCTGGATTAAAAATGTTAAAAATGCCTAGTGGCCACTAGGCCTTTTCTAGATTGAAAATGATAACAAACGCTTAGTAGGTGCCAAGCATTTTTTGGATTGGAAATGCTAGAAAACACCTAAAAGCAACTGGTGATTTCTACAATATTCGACTAAGGATAAACATAGAAAACGCCTAGAAACCACTAAGTGATTTTTGTAATTCCTTCTAATTGGAAATCTAGAAATTCCTAATGGCTGTCATTTGTTCTTTTCAACTTTATAAATATGGCGTTTTCTAGATGGCCCCTATGCAATGATCCAAAAATTGTTTTCTAGGCCGAAGTAATCGTGTGAAATCTAGTGTATTTTAATATAGCATTTTGGAAATTACTTCATAATTTGTTGGGTGAAATGCAATCTTTCTTTATGTAATATTCTCAAAAGTTTTTAATAAATGGTGGACATTCAATTGAATTAGTTAAATAAGGATCCTTCCTAGTGGAATAGGTGGTTTGTTGAAGGGTTCGTCATTTTCTGTTCAATTTTGTGTTCCATTATAATAATATTCATCCATAAACTCTATGAACATTGGGTGTTTGCCAGGTAAAATATATTCAAGAATAGTGGAAACATGACTAAAAATATGCATGTTGGTGACATAGTTTCTATTTAGGATTTGAATGACAATCGAAAGGTTCGAATTAGAATAGGATAGTGCGAAGATCCATTGTTGGTCCCAATCTATGGTGTTAGTGGAATGGAGAATTGTATAGTTATCACCATCATATCCATGGTTGAAGAGTTTGAACAACAAAGGCTTTTTTGCCCAACTCCACCTACACAATATTGTGGATCCTTAATGGGAAATGATTGCTTTTGGCCTATAAGGGATGTTTCCATGTTGGAGGAAGAGGTTATATTTCTACTAGAAGAAGGCATTCAAAAGGAGGGTTTTAGCAATTTGTGGAAAAACATAGTGTTTGATAGAAATCACGTTTTTTCTTCATCTTGACAATTTGAGGGATTTGATGTTGATGACGAAATTAACAATACAATGAATGGTACTCCTCAAGACAAGTTCGATGGAACAAATGTAATATTTGTGATAATTCCAACAGTGATGGCATTGTGAGAAGACATTTTTTTGATTCTATGAATGAAAGGTGGGATGAAGAAAGAAATGACAAAAAAAAGTAGGAACAAATTGATAATGAAAATGGAGGAAGGAATTTTCACATCCGTGTGCTTGGTGAGGTGTGCAGTGTGAGCTTGTGGCTAATGTTGAGTTCTTTTGTTGCAAGTGGCCATGTAATAGCTTGTGACCAAAGGAGGTAGTTCTTGATAATTAACTTGGTGAGGATCATGTTAGAGTCAATATTTTGTATTACCCCAATAATAATTCAATGGTTATGAAAATTTGGAGATGGTCATTGGCACAAACCATTGTGGATGGGTATTCCTTGAAACAACTTCTTGTATCTTACAATGAAAGCAACATTCCAACTATTGATGAAGGGGGAGAAATTGGTGTAGGGAAGAAGCAATATACTTTTCAAAAGAGGAAGCAAAATGTTGGATATTTTGATTGATCAATGTCAATGATTAATAAACTACTATCCCAAGAGTTTGTTCAGAATGTGAGTTTCGCGTTATGTTGCGCACAAAATTGCTATCAATGTTTTCTTGGTCAAAAGACAACATTGTTGAGAGAAGAGTTTTGGGGTTTATCCTTTGAAAAATGCAAAGCTTATGGCATGGATATTCCAAGAAGGTTGCATGTGAGAACAAACACAAAGCAACAAAAGTTGATGATGATTCAGGAAATAGACATCTATGAAATGACATGGTATAAGATCATTGGATTGTCTAGATCAACATACATGTTATACAAAGTAGATTCCAAGCAAGGATGTAAATTTTTACCTCATGGAAACAAAGGCTTGCATAAATTTAAAACTCCAACCAAGCAAGAAAAGTCAAATGTTCAATTGTTAATTGACTTGAGTGTTGATATAATGCCACATCAATTGAAAGGAATCAAAAGTGGTAGACAAGATGTTCAATAGTTATTACTTGATACATGGAGGAGCTTTTGAGAATGAAGTGATCAAGCAAGTGATAATGTACAGAAATTAGAAGAACATGCAAGTATGATGTATTTCTTTGAGTTTAGTTCTCAACATCAAAAATTGTGATACATTTGTAATTCGATCACTTTTTTAAATTACATTTTTGTAAATTAGTAATAAGTTAAACACTAGACGTATTTCGAAGTTTGCGATGAACAAGTTGAGGAAGAAACACCATTTCAATGTTGATGTAAGAAAAATAGGCTCTACTTTTGCAAAATGTATTTTGTGCGAATCATTGAAAGATGTAATATGAAAATTGGGAAGGGATAATAGTGATGCAAGAGAATATGAATTGAAGTTGAAAAAACACCTTTTACATCAAGAATCATGTAGAAGCTTGTACCATACTTGGAGGTTTGAGTGTGTGTAGTCCAAAGATGAATTCTTCTGTGTCATCCATGACAAAATGGATCATGCAAAAACTACATTCCTAAGGTTGCAAGTGGCGAAAGAAATGATTTGTGGGCTTAGACAATTGCCCATTACATTGACGGGTATGATAGCCCATGGTCATGGCAATGAGAAATATTCTAATGAGTTGTGGTTTAATGATCCCAATTTTATAATTGGGTCATTGTTGCAAATTCTTCAAACTTTCGAAAAGGCTCCAACTTGTGAGTCCAAAATGTTGTTTGAGCACCCTCCCCAAAACACCCTCTTTGCAAATCTTTTTCAAGGAAAATCTCACTGTATAACTAAATTAAAGACACCAAGTGAAAGTGTGGGCCCCAAACTGTTGCCAAAAAAGTTCTTGCTTCAAATGGATAATTATGTGAAGGACAATAAAAGTAGATATTTGTTAACATATCTTTAATTGTTGATGGCTAGGGAAGTTTCAGGAGGTTAAGCTGGGATTCCTTGTGGTTGGTCATACACATGAAGATATTGATGGATGTTTTGGATATCTGTCCAAAAAATTGAGAGAGCAGAATAATTATATTTTGGCAAGTTTGATGAAGGCTTTTCATGGTCTTGTAGGAAAGACCTTTCATTTTGTAGTTGATTCAAGAAATTCCAGATTTTAAAACTTGGGTCTTTGGTTGTTTAAAAGATGGTTCAGAAACCTTAGTAGGGCAAATTAATATGCATATTTTAAAATTTTTTGTGGATTTTTTGTGGATTAATGTTAGACTATATAAATACATGGAATTCTAGAAACAAGGCTTTGAACAAAGCACAACTTATGCAATGAAGATAAGTTCGTATATGGATCACTAGGAAGATATTTTATTACATTTGTCAAACCTTTGCCTGTTCAAGGGTGCACTCTTTTGGAGGGCTTTTGGCCTTCCAACAATTAGAAGTTCAATCATGTGAAAATTGCGTTGCCATCCACAATGTTGGTTGTTGATTCGGAAGATTCAATCATCCACCTTTATTGTGGGCCCAAGAACTTGAAGCTAGTTCTCACATACACCCTATTTAGAGATCTCAACAATGGAGATTTTGTTTTCATGAGGCTTCATGATCATCTCCTTGTCCTTGTTTGGTTGGAAAGAACACAAAGTGATGTCGTCAAGGATGATCAAAATGAATCCTTCAAAATGGTGAGGGTGCAATGGTGGGTCCAATGAGAAAAAGGTCAAATTTGGATGAACGACATTTGTACAAAGATTGTTGGAATGGCAAGTAGAAATGTAATTTGGTAGATTTAAAACAATGGCTTAAAATTGCAATTGATTTTTGTTTTTCCTTCTCGGAAAAATACAACAAACAAAAGTCAAATTACTATTCCTGATAGTTGTTCTTTTTGAGCAAAAGTGAATATGGAGGCTACTAATGTATCAAGTAATTTGTAAAGCATCTTTATGTTATTTAATGAATTTAGTTATAATATATCAAATTTTTCATAATTTTTTTGAGTATTCATAATTAGTAACAATCTATTGATTCTAATTCATTGCTAGCATTAGTGTCTTTTAATGTGTGAAGTTTTTGATAATTGTGTATTTTGGGTGAGGTTAAGAATTGTACCTCTAATTCTTTGCTTTTGAAACCAATAATCTACTTTGCTACACTTGGTGGTCATAAGGACAAATGGTAAATAAATTTTTAATATATTAAAAAAATCATAATGAGCATTATTTTTGGATTTGTAGATAGGCATGGTAAATAAACATGGATTTGTGGGTAATCATAGTTGTTTTTATCTAAAACTCAATGAATTGAATTTTTTTTTGTGATTATTAACTATATTATCAATACATTTTTATTATTTTTATTTGATGTAAGGTGAAAGCATGGTAAAGTATACCAATTGGTGATCCCTACCAACAAGTAAAAATAAATTTGGAATCTTTTGCATTTTAGGCATTTAATTCATGCCATAAATTTTGGGCTGTACTTCTCATATTTAATAAACCACATATGATCATTCTTAATGTATATTATTACTCTCATTAATTAATTTATTTATTGAAAGTTTATTTTGCTAGCTGATATTACACATTTTCCAAACCAAACAATTCAAATGATGTGTTATTAATGTTTGAACCATTATGCACCTTGATACACACTTTTTGGAATTTGAATGTTTGGATTATGACAATGTGAAGCCCTTCAAAAATAAGTTTTCCATAAACTTAGATTTGGCATCCAAAACATGTTTTTTGATATGATACTAAAGTGCGTTGCTTGTGCTTGATTCATTAAATCATGCTCCAAGACCTTCCAAAATGCAACATATGAGTGAAATCTCCAAATTATTATTTTTTGACCTACTTTCAATTTATTTTCTCACAACAGATTAAACTAGCAAATTTTGCAAAATAGATTGAAAGTAGGTTTTTAAAAAGGTTGATACAACTTTTGAAACTTTAAAAAACTTCAACATATCACATTTGATGCCCTCATGTAGTTCGAAAGGACAATCTCTTAAGGCATCACCTACTTTCTAATCTACTTGTTACAAATTTGTGTTTTTCAACCTTGGAGGAGTATTTTTTTGGTATACTTTAGCATGTTTTTCACCCTAGTAGTGGAATAATAGATTTTTGTGTTTTTGTATTTGATGAGGTGTAATTTTGTTCATCGTAAATAATTTCATGTACAATGTTCTTCATAGTCATGATTAGTGATCTTTCTTGTTGCACTTGAACCCTAATCCCTAGTGGCCACTAGGTGTCTATTTTTTCATTTCATGGCATTGACTCCAAATTTATTATGATTTTTTTAATTTTTGGGTTCTTTTGTGTTGGATGTGGCATATTTTAAAACAATGTTATGATCATAAAAAATAATGAGGGGCATTAACATGATATTAAAAAATATGTTTATTACAAAAATTTATGTGTGTATATTTTTAAATACAAGTTATCGATATATTTTTTGGGACCTTAATCGTAATCCCTGGTGGCCACTAGGCATTTACTTTTCTCTTTCATGGTATATATAACAATTTTGGATACATAGACATTATTGCAATTGATGAATTGGCACATGTTGTGCTTAATTTTTTGTTTCTTATGAATAGGAGTACAACTTGACTTCCAACCTTGATAATGAATAACCTATAACTTTCACTTGGTGGACACCAAGCAAAATATTCTTTTCATCATATGAATATATTCATTTTGAAAGTAGCATGTTATATTTGTTATTTGCTTCGTGTCCCTTAATGTATTAAAAAAATGATTGAAAATGTTGTAGAAAAAAATTGGTGAATGTTTTTGAAATTCAATGTATATATGGATGCAAGATTATTGTTTTTACTTGAATGTAAGGTTACATTTTTTAAATCTAGTGGCCACCATGCAAAATTCATACCAGCCATTAGGTTGGGTAAAGTCTTAAATTAACAATTTTGTCTTAAATTAATTAAATATGTGTTATAATTAATGTATTCAAAACTAAGATCAAACTTCACCTTTAGGGTTATAATTGAAATTCAACACCAATTGCAAATGCAATATGACAATTTGAAATTCAAACACCCATAAAGGTTTCACCCCTCCCTCCCAAGGTATATGGTAATGGTTGGTGTTAAATAACACAAGGCCCACACACCTCAAAGGAAAAAGTGAAAATTGACTTGCAAGGTTTACATTTATTACTAGGTAGATAAAATTTTGTTGTCAAATCAATGGTGGAGATTAATCCATTGTCAATTCGACAACCTAGATCCATAGACGTGTGATAACTATAAAAAAAATTAATTGTAACACAATTGGTGATGAAAAATTTTTGGTCACCGCACAATTAGTGATGGAAATTTTTTAATTGCTATAGGTTTAATGACCGAAATTTTTTGATTGTCAACTTGTAGCAATTGTAAATTTTTTGTTGTTAAACCTATGGTAAATGAAATTATTTGATCATTGCAGGCTTTACAATGACCAAAATGAGCCTAATTTTGGTTGTTCATAAGCTTGCCTTGGGTAGCCTAAGAGTCCCTTTGACCTAGGTTGACCCTAAGTTGACCTTATACTAACATGATGCAAGGGTGCATTTACGTCCAAATGCATCCATCGCATCATGATGGATGCACAAACGCTGTGACAACCTTGCTTTGGACATATAACAAGGCCAAACAATATGTGACTTAGACCTACATTGGTTAGCATTGGCCTCTTGCTAGGCTAATGCTAATGATTGCATACAATGTAACCTTTTTGGTTTTAGTGTAAGAATGTATGCTTTAAGTTTCAAATGGTAGAGGTTTGGAATTTTTTTTCATTGTGAGCCCATATGTTTCCAAACAATTAAGGTCGTTTATGGTTGTGCCAAATAATGTATGTTGAGGTCATCCTTCAACAATATGTGGATTAGGTAAATAGTATAATAAAAATCGTTCCAAAATGTTTTATTGTGACAATGTCAACCTATGTGTCAAGATCAATGCAAAAACTTACACGTTTGAACATATGTTGACATGATGATCAACTCAAAAATGGCACATCACATCGTTTTTGACAACCTTGGATGATGTAACATTTGAATTCTTAGTTAAAATATTGCGAGTGTTTGCACACTATGGTGACCTTATATGGACATCACAATGGTATTAGTTGGAATTTGTTGATGACTAACTTGGGGTTCACCAATGTTAGTGTTTGAATTTGGGTTCATTTGTGGGTCCAATATCATTACCACATGGCTTTGACTATAGTATTTGTAGGATGGAAAAAAAGGCCAACCTATGAAATTGATTTGCTTATTAATGTGTCTTGGGTGCCCAATTCCGAAATGGTGATCTTTAAGTCCATTATATGTTCCATTGTTGCTATCATGTACAATCAATGGAACCTATTTCAATTGCACATGTGGTTACTGTTCATTGATTGTTGGGGAATGTACATCCACGCAGGATGCATGGTGGGGTTCAATTTCATGCTCAATGGACGTATTTAATCTGGGGAAGACTTGGAGGTCCAGTTGTTGCACGGTGCATTGTTGAATGGCACAATGGTGTTTGTATCCCCATTATTGGATGCTAGTCATTCCCAAAGTTTTCTAACATTAAACAAGAATATTGAAAATGGAAGGTCAAATTTTCGATGGGTCATTAGTTGAGAATTCGAAGGGTCTTGTTGGTTTTCCTCTTTGTTTGACACTAAAGGGTCATCCTTTGTGTCACCTTTGTTTGAACTTTGGCCAACATTGGACATAAAGTTTTTAAACAAAATATTCTTTTCATACCATGCCATGGGGTTGGAACTAGGGCAATCTCAGAAGAGCTTGTGATTAGTATAAATGTACACCAAGTTTTTGGCCCATTCTATTGTTAATTAGTTTCACACTTTAGGACAAATGAATATGAACTTTAATTCCACTCACACAATGATGTGGAACTCATTTGCAACAAGATGCAACGCGCAATGGGTGCAAATGTTAGTCCAGAAGTTCTGATCAAATCCCACCATTCATATGGGAGTAAATTAAGGTCATTCACTAGGGGAGTGTCAAAAAAAGGCCTTCAATTTTTAACAAAATCAACAGATTTTCTAAAAGTTTGGTCATAGGTTGTTAAGTTACTAGTTTTATTTTGTAACATGTAATTTAATGTTTCCTTTGCATTTGCATCACCATGGAGGTGAATTTCACCTTTAATAAGTATTGATTAAGAAGGGCCCTTGCATAGTGTAGGTTGGACCTTGTCAACATCCTCCATTGATGGTAAAATTGATCTTTCACTAAATTTGATGGTAATGAGAATGTTTAATCTCATAATGATAATGTCGTTAAAATCTTTCCATAACAAGCCATGCCCTCCCCATGATGCCAAATGGGTTGTTTGCCATTGAATGCCTTCAATGTCATTAAGACCTATTCCACCATGTGCTAAAAGTTAGCACAAGTATCCCAAAATTCATCCCTTTTTATGTTAACTTGAAAATATTTAACCTTTGTGAAGAACTTGTGATGATAGGTGTCACGCAATGTGTTGACAAAAATCCTTCCAAATCTAGAACAACTTTTTCATTAACAACTCTTTAGCTTGAACAACCATTCAACCATCAAAAGATTGATTGCAAATTATGTCCCATTCCAAGGTTTGGAAACATTAAATTAATTTCATAATGATTAAATATTGCTAGTGGCACATGGTGTTGTCATGTGAAAGGAACAATAGCTTTCACCCTTTTCATAATTCACTTTACCCATGTTCCCCCACCCCCCAATCTTCGAATAACAAGTTTAAACAATGAATAACACAACCTTGAAAGTAAACAATAGATTAGAAGGTTAGTTGCATTTCACATATTCGAAATATTGTTTATACAAATTTGTGTAATGTTATCCATTTCAACATTTTCAGTGTATCTAGTCAATGCATTACATGTGTACTAAACATTCTTACACTCCCTTATTGTGTTAATGGCATTTATAAATACATTGTTGTTAGGACATTAAGCAGGTATTATGTTCAACAATGGATGTCATGTAACATTGTTCTAACCATTAGAACAAATTGTTGCTCCATGCTTATAAATGGAATTTCGCATCTTCTCATAAATATGTTTAGACACATCAACCTTAAATTGTTTTAACAAATCTATGCGCAATCCATGGTATGATGGAGGTTTGTAATAGGTTTGGGATTTGAAGGTTGGTTTCATAGCTTCTATGAAAATGAAATAAATTGACTACATTTGAGATTAAAATAGTTGCAAACGACACTTATAATAGCAAACAACAAGTCCAAAAATATAATTTTTTTTTTCCCCTCATGAAAGAAAAGCTCCCATCGCACACCCCCAATAACACTTGGATCTTTGTCCTTCCAAGAATTCAATCAATGTTCACAAGAACATTCAAGAAAAATCACAACTAATAATTATAGGTGGCTATTGAAGTCTAGGAATGTAATATTTTATACTTTCATTCTTTTGATTATTCTTGAATTTGTATTGTTCTATTACCTTTTTTAATGTCATTTGCATATAAAAAGACATTTTAGGTTTTTTTATTCTAATTATTTCTAAATATGTCTTCTATTATTCAAGTCTATACTTCTTCACACAATTAGAAAAACTTCAAGATTTTTTTTTTAAAAACACATTTATAAAAAAAATTATTGAAGTTTCCTCTTACTTTTAAAATTCTTTGTAATATCTCTTTTTAACAAAATAATTCTTCTTCAATTACAATGCAAAGATCCTTTTTTTTTAAATGATCATTGGAATGTTTGAACAAGAATGATAATTTAGATTTATTATAGCATTTGGAATGTCCTAATTAGAATTCAAATTCAAACTAATATTCTGACTAGTGAAATATACCTAGTATGTAACTAACAAAAAGAAAAATTAAACAAAAACTAAATCAAACTGGAAAAATCTGATTGACAAAACCAAATAAAGGAATCTGTCCTAACAGAAAGTAAAAACCCATCATCAAAATAAAAACTAAGACTAAGAGACATTGAGAGACGTACTTTTGCTTCAAGGTTTTAGGTTTATGGTCAAAAATTGAATAGTGAAACCCTAAATGGATGAAGGCACTTGGATGAAGAAAATAAATAAGATGAAAAAACTTGCATTAAAAACAACCAACCGAGTAGGTGTGAGAGGTCCCCATAAGGGTAGGTAGAGTATTGATTTTTGTTAAAGTGATGCCTTGGCAATACGGTATTTAAGGGTATCTAAAATCCTAATACCAAGCCGGGTAGGCGATTATTGCTTGTAAATGGAACCAGCAGGTAGGCTATCTGATACCCGGACCTGGGTTGATAACTGGGTCGTTTTTCAATATCCAACAAACACTGTTTTAAACCTGTGTTGCGTGGTTTTTGGAATTTTGTTCATTAACGCCTGGTTCTAGTTTTTTCCAAATTAAAAATTAAAAATGCTGCCGGTTCCTGTGTTTGGGGGGTGAGCACAGAAATAAAGAACATCCGCTTCAGGTTATTTCAAGAACTCAAAGAGCAGGTGTGGTTAGAATCGAAGTTGCTGCCTACATTTTGTAGATCAACTACGTTTTTTGATTAAAAACTGGAGTTTTCAGTTTTTTTCCTTGAAGGCAACTTGGAAAAGGAGTTTTTGTGATTGCCCAATGCGCACGCTTGCACATGAAAGACTATAAATTGTATTAAGTTTTTGACTGTGCTGTGCACATTGAATTAGATTTTCTTTTGTTCATTTTTATTTCGGGTCACTAGTTCACGATATTATGAGTGCAGCTAGATTCTCATTCAATCTTATGCTGGTTCACCGTGTTTAGAATAAGCTTACTTGAATTAAAGTAGCAATATGAAAGACAAAATTGCAACTGAAAAACAAAGATAGCTTTTACAGCAGTTTAAACCTTAAACCTCTCCTCACAACTCATGTAGAAAGCAAGGGA
>Ga0116229_10003993_pt1 | contig 24243 bp, 24 predicted proteins | sample S1TSphgellanicum_3_FD_87313 | JGI IMG/M metagenome (GOLD analysis project Ga0116229, IMG submission 87313) | Host-associated microbial communities from peat moss isolated from Minnesota, USA - S1T2_Fc - Sphagnum magellanicum MG | ecosystem: Host-associated > Plants > Peat moss > Unclassified...
GCAAGCGGCGATCGATCGCGTGCAGGCGGCGCGCCGCGATCGCGCGGGCGTCGCGCAGTGCGGTCGCGAGCCAGGTATCGGTGAGATCTTGCACTGTCGCGCCGTAATACAGCCATTCGCCGCTCTGCTCGGGACAGCGGCGCGCGATCGCGTTGATGAAGCCGAGCGTCGAGTGGTTGCTGGCCTCGAAGCCGCGCCGCACCTCGTCGAGGAACGCGGCATCGACGTCGATGCTCCGGCACGTCCGTGCCACGCCCGCCGCGCACGGCGCGGGGATCACGCCGAACGCGGCTTGCGTCTCGGCGAGCACGGCGAGGATCTCGAGCCACGCGCGCGTGCGCGGCACTTCGTCGAAGAGCGCCCGCAATTCGGGCGTACTCCAGGCGCCGCCGTACACCGCGGAATCGACGAACAGCAACGAGCTCATCGCGCCTCCGCGAACGAGCGTGCGGCATCGAATAACGCGCGCTCGGCTGCGGCCGCGATCGCTCGGGTTTCGTCGCTCCACGCGGCGATGGCCGCAGCGCGTTCGTGCACCTCGGCAGCCATCTCCAAAACGCGCGCGGGCGACGCGCCGCCGGGACCGCTGCGGCGTTCGATCGCCGCCCGCGCGTCGACCACGTCGGCGAGTTCGCGTGGCTGCAGACGAATCTCGCGACCGAGCATCTCGCGGGCGGCCGCGGCGACGTCGTCGACGGTCGGAAGGCAGCCTGTTCGCGACGTGTGGGCGGCGAACTCGTCTTCCCGTCGCGCGCGAGCCAGGCGGCCGACGAGGGCGTGCGCCGTGCGGTGATCGACGCCGCCTTCGCGCATCACGAGTTCGGCGAGCTCCGCGGCGAACGTCCAGCTTCGCTCGAGCGCGCGCCGCGCGGCGAGTTCGTCGAAGCGAAGGTGCCGCACGACGTCGGCCAGGAGCGCTGCGGCGCCCGCGACGGTATCGAGCGCCGCCGGGACGTCGCCGTAAGCCGCGAGCCGGTTGTCCAGCTGACCCGAGGGCGTCCGGCCGGCGGCCGCGATGCCGGCTTGCATGCCGATCGTGCGGTTCGCGACCGCGCGCACGTAGGCGAGCGCGTACGGGTTCTTCTTCTGCGGCATCGCTTTGCTCGCGCGCGCGTGCGCGTCCGATAACGCGACGAACCCGAATTCCGCCGTCGCGAAGAGCGCGAGATCTTCGGCCAGGCGATCGAGTCCGACGGCGGCCGCGCAGGCGACGCCCAGCGCTTCGATCGCGAGATCCGCCTGCCACATCGCATCGCGCGCGTGCTCGACGAGCGAGCCGAAACCGAGCAGTGCGGCGATGCGCCGCCGATCGAGCGGTAAGGTCGACCCGTTCGTGCTGCCGATGCCGGCGGGCGAACGATCCAGCCGCGCCTCGAACTCGCGCGCGCGGCCGGCATCGCGCAATAGCGGGTAGGCGAACCCGAGCAAGTAATGGCCGAACGACGTCGGTTGCGCGGCTTGGAGGTACGTATAGTCGGGCATCACCGTGCGCGCGTGCGCTTCGGCTTTAGCGGCGAGCACCGACGCCGCGTCCGCACACGCGCGAGCGAGCGCGAGCGTCCGCCGCCGGACGCTCAGCGCGTACGCGGTCGTGATCGACTCCCGGCGCGCGCGGCCGACGCCGAGCCAACCCGCGGCAGTCGTGCGCTCCGAGAGCCACGCCTCGCGATTCGTATAGAGGTCGCCGAGGCCGGGATCGAAGGAAAAATCGCGCTCGCGCGCGTGCAGTTCGAGCAGCGCCGCAAGCAGCGCCGCGCCATCGGCGCGCGGGACGATGCCGGCTTCGATCGCCGCCACGACGTGGGCGATATCGGCCAGGCCGGCGCCGGCGAAGAGCGCGCGTTGCTGCGCGAGCTCGCTGCCGAACGCTTCCGCCACGAGCACGTCCGCCGGCGCATGCGCCAGCGGACCGCCTACGCCGAGGACCACGTTCCCTCAACCGCCGCCGCGGCGACGACGCGCGGCAGTTCGGGCTCGATTTCGTCCGGCTTCCAATCGGCGTGGGCGCGGCGATCCTCAACGATGCGCGAGAGCGTTTCGAAGCGCAAGCCGATCCGCAGCGCTTGCAGCGCGAGCAGGTTTTCGGGCAGCACGTTACCGAGGCTGACGGCAGCCCCGAAGCGCGCGACGAGCGCCGCTTGCTGCGCCTTCTGCGGCGCTTCCCAGATCAGCCGCTTGAGGTCGCAGCCGACGATTCCCGCGATTTCCTCGACCATTTCGGCGCGCACCTTGCCCTGCTGATCGAAGATTCCGATGCCCATGCCCGATTCGCGCGCCTCGATCGTGACGAACTCGGCGCCCCATTCGAGGTCTTGCAACGCCAGCTCCGCCAGCTCGCGCGCGCTCGGCTGGGCGTGCGGATCTTTCTTGCCGACCTCGGTGATCGGCACGAGCCCGGCGCGCCGCGCGCAGGCGATCATGTTGCGGCGCCGCTGCGGCGGCAGGTCGATCGTTCCGTCCGAGATCTCGACGGCGCGGAAGCCGAGTTGGCTCGCGCGTTCCATGTAGACGCGACAGTTGTGCTGCACGGTGGCCGCCTCCAGCAAGGTGCCGCCGGGATAGGCGAGGACGCCGTGCCGCGCGATCGTCTCGAGCTTGCGGCCGAGCAATCGCGCCGGTACGAGCGCGGAGGTGCCGAAGCCGAACTTCCAGTGATCGACGTAGGGCCCGGCGGTTTCGAGAAAGTCGGCCGTCGCGCCGAGGCCGAGGCCGGTGTCGAGGATCATCGTGATGCCGGCACGCCGGCCGCGGTCGACGTCGCCGTTCCAGACGTGGTCGATCACGCCGGCCCATGCAAGCTCAGACATGCGCGTAGGCCTTAACGAGGTCGGTCAGCGCTCGCTCGACCATCGTCAGATCCGAGCCCCACGGCACGACTCCGACGTTGCCGTCGCGCTCGGTGTGGAACTCGAGCAGGCAGCACTTGACCAAACATCGATCGCTACGGCCGGCGGCCAGCTGGCGCGGACACATCTCGACGCGCGGCGGCTCGTCGCCGTAGTAGTGACGATGGAACTGCAGGCTGCGCTCGCAGCCGACGAGCGTCCAGTCCTCGCGCTTGGCGGGACGCTGATCGAGAAAGTAGACCGGCGCGCCGAGATCGTCGAGCCCTCCGGAGCGGCAGGGCACGAGGTAGGCGGCCGGTTTCACGGTCGCGCACAGCGCGCGTAGATCGATGCGTTCGAATTCAACGTGGACGGGCGGCAAATCCGCGTAGGTCAGGACGTGTTTGACCATGTCGTAGAGCTTGGGTGGATCGGGTGGCGAGACTTCGATCACGCGCAGCACGATCGGATCGGGATGGTGGATGAAGTTGACGTGATCGTAGCGGCCCCAGACGACCAGCGTGCCGTCGGCGCCGACGCCGTGCGCGCGCGCGACGGCGGCCAGCGCGCTGCGATTGGCGACGTCGGTATCGGGTGAGAACGCGAAGGTCGTCGTGGCTGGGAGCGCGAGCACCTCGACGTCGAGCACTTCCGAAAAGAGCGGTTCGGGATCGCGCTTACGCACCGCGACGACCGCCGTCGGGATCGCGGGATCATCGCCGTCGCCGGCCCGCAGCACGATGAATTCGGTGCGGCGATACGCCTCTTTCCCGAGCAGGTGCGCCTCGATCGCGCCACGAGTCATCGGGCCGTCGTAGCGCTGCATGCTGACGTTGCGGTACGGCAGCGGCACGAGGTTGCGTTCGTCGCGCATCATCGCGCGGCCGCCGTTTCCGGCACTGCGTACGAGCGGGTCAGGTCGGGCTCACGAAGCTCCTTGCGATGGATGCCGAGCGGATCGAGCGCGCGGATGAACGCGACGATCTCGGGACACGGCAGCGGCATCGTTCGTACGTCGGCCGCGACGTGCGGCGCGAACTCCGTGTTCTCCATAACGTCGTCCAGCGTCGTGTCGGGGTAGAGCTCGCGCACGCGCAGTTCGCCGTTTTCATCGACGTCGAAGACGCAGAGATCGGTGACGAGCCGGTCCGGGCCGCCGCCGCGGTGGCCGATAGCGGCGCGCGTGCGACCGTCGGGGGCGCGGTTGCCGAGGCTCGTCACGAAATCGCAGCGGTTGACGAGACGATACCGGCGCCGCCCCTTGGCGTCGGGCGGCGCGCGGTGGCCCGTCGTCCAGAGCGTTACGTTGCGAACGTCACACGAGAGGTTGCAGCCGCCGCCGCCGCCCGGCAGCTTGACGCCGACCTTCGACTCGTCGCCGAGCAACGTGACGTTCGCGTTACCGTAGCGATCGATCTGGATGCCGGAGAGGAACATCCGACCCATGCGGCCGTTCGCGGCGAGATCGAACAGTTCGCCGATCTCGAGGGTCGCCTCCGCGCCCCGATCGAGCGCGCGATCGTTGGTTACCGGCGTTATGAAGAGCGGTGTGGGATTGACGCCGTACGTCGCGCCCTCGACGAGCACCATGTTCGGCGCGTGGCTGCGCTTGGCGACGTGCATCGCGATCTGGACGAGCGGGGAACCGTAGCCGTGAAAGACGAGCGCGCCGTCTTCGATCGTTCGGGCGAGCGCGTAAATCATCGCCTCGCCCATCGTACACTCCGCGGTCATGCCCGCGCTCCCGCAGGCTCGCCGGCCGCCGTGGCGGTCACCTCGAGTGCGCCGTGGTCCTGGTCCTGATAGAGGCGCTGCCACGCCTCCGGGCTTTCACTCCAGCTCGCGATGCGCGCGAGCGTCGCGTCGCCGCCGGCGCGTTCGAGATACGTTTGCGGATCGGCGGCATGGAAGACGAACGGCGCGAGGTAGCGCTCGTGGAACGCTTCCGGACCGGCCTTGGCGGCGTCGTAGTAGCGTGCGATGTGCGCGCGGTCGTAGGCGTAGTCGGGATAGCAGGCCGTCGGGTGCGCGCCGAGCGGCACTTCCGCGATCGCGGTCACGTAGAAATACGGCACGTTCGGGCCGCCTTTGGCCATCAGTTCGTCGTTCTCGACAATGCGCTCGACCGTGACGAGCACCGTGCGCGACGCGCGCGCGAACAGCAAATCGGCGACGGGCGGACCCTCGATGCGCACGTTGCCGTGCCGGTCGCCGTACTGCGCGTGAAGGATCGCGACGTCGGGCGCGAGTGCCGGAACGAGCGTCAGTTCCTCTCCCGTAAACGGGCAGGTCATCGTCTTGTACGACGGATTGAGGCGGCCGATGTCGGTACCGCGGATCGAGCGCACGGGCATGAAGGGCAGGCCCATCGTCGTGGCGCGCAGCTGCTGCACCATCGTGTAGCAGCAGCTGTCCTCGACGGCGACGCTGCCGTCCTCGCACGCGCGCCGGTAATTGGGCGCCATGCCGAAATCCACTTCGAAGCCGACGTAGCTCTCCGCGCTCGCGCGAACCGCGCCCGCGCCGCAGAGCAGATCGACGTCGAGCCCGTGCGCCGAGCCCACGACGCGCAGGTTACGGACGCCCGCGCGCACGAGCGCCCGAACGGCCGCCATCGGCAAGCGGCACGTCAAGCCGCCGCCGAGCGCCAGCGTATCGCCATCCTTGACCATGCTCGCGAGCGTCGTGAGATCCACGCGTTTATCCGCGCGCGTTTCTACCGGTAGCATTGCATTCGCCTTCGTCATATCATCGTGCTCCTCTCCGCGCGCATCAAATCGCCGTCATCCCGCCGTCGACGGTGAAGATCGAACCGGTCACGAAACTAGCTTCGTCGGAAGCGAGGAACAGCACCGCGGCCGCGATCTCCTCCGGTTGTCCGAATCGTCCGACGGGATACTTGGCGATCCGGCGCGCGGTCGCTTCGGGCGTCCCGTCGGCACCCATGAGCTGCTGTCCCATCGCCGTCACAGCGACCGTACCCGGACAGACGCAATTCACGCGCACGCCGAGACCGGAATACTCGGCCGCCATCTGTCTCGTGAGCGAAACGATCGCCCCTTTCGCGGCGCAATACGCCGCCATCTTCGGGACGCCGACGAGCGCGGCGACCGAGCCGACGTTAACGATCGCGCCGCTCTTGCGCGCGAGCATGCCCGGTACGACCGCGCGCGACATCAAGAACGTGCCGCCGACGTTGACGTCGAAGATGCGCTGCCACTCGGCCGGCGCGATATCGTCGATGCTCCCGAATCCGGCGACCCCCGCGTTGTTGAACAACACGTCGATGCGCCCGAACTCGCGCTCGACGGCCTCGACGGCGGCGCGCACCGCGGCCTCGTCGCGCACGTCGGCGACTTGGCCCGTGCTGGAGTTGCCGAGTTCGCCCGTGGCGCGATCGATCGCGGCAGGATCGACGTCGAAGACCGCGACCCGCGCGCCCTCGGCGGCCAAGGCTTTGGCCGCCGCGAAGCCGAGTCCGCCGGCTCCCCCGGTGACGATCGCGTGCTTGCCTTTCATGCGTCCGCCCATCGGTCAGACCGCCGTGATCCCGCCGTCCATGACGACGGTACACCCGTTGAAGTAGCGCGCGTCGTCGCTTGCGAGAAACCAGACGGCCGACGAGACGTCGTCAACGGTGCCGATCGTGCCGTCGGGAACCAGCGCTTCCATCTGCGCGCGCAGGTGTGGCTGGTCGAGCCGCCACTGCGTCATCGGCGTCTCGATCATGCCGGGGCAGAGCGCCGTGGCGCGGATGCCGTGACGCGCATAGTCGGCTGTGATCGAGCGCGTCAACTGCACGACCGCGCCTTTGGACGCGGTGTACGCGGAACGTCCCGGAAACGCCACGAGACCCGCGACCGAGGCGATGTTGACGATCACGCCGCCACCGCGATCGACCATCCCGGGCAAGGCGGCGCGGCAGCCGAGAAACACGCCGCGCACGTTGACCGCGAACACGTTATCGAAGGCCTCGACCGGCGTCTCATGCAGGGTCGTCGCTTGCGGACCGCCCGTGATCCCGGCATTGTTGACGAGCACGTCGAGCCGGCCGAACGCCTGGAGCGCGCGGGCGAACGCGTCGTCGACGTCCTTCTCGCGGGTGACGTCCGCCTCGATCGCGAGGATCCGCTCGCGATGCGGTTTCCAATCGCTCGCGAGCAGGCCGTCGAGCCCCGCCTGCGAGACGTCGAGGGCCGCCACGCGATCGCCGGCTTCGAGAAAACGGGTAGCGATCGCGCGACCGTTACCTGAGGCCGCGCCCGTCACCACGACGGCGCGGCTCATAGATTCTGCAACTGGCGCGCGCCGGCGCGCAGCCGGCAGAGTTGGATGAAGTGCGACGGGTTGAGGAAGAGTTCGTCGAAGTCGCCCATCTGGTCGATCGTCAGGCCCTGCCGCATCAGCACGGCGAGATACTGGAAGCCGTCGCGCGCGCCGTAGCCGACGTGGTGCGCGCCGACGATCTTGCGCGATCCGCCGTCGATGACGAGCTTCTGAAAGCCCGACTTCGGCATCGATTCGAACGCGTAGAGCATCGTGCGATCGCTCGCGGGCAGGCCGACGTTCCAACCGTCCGGACTGTCGGGCGGCATCTTGATGATGATGACCTCGCGGAACCGCGCGCGCGCCTCTTCCTCGCCGAGCCCGACCCAGGTGACCTCGTAGTGGGTGTGCAGGAAGTCGGGATAGTCGGCGGCGCGATACGCGATCGACTCGCCCATGACGTTGCGGGCCGCGTACGTCCCGCTCTTCCGCGCTTTGAACATCTCCATCGGCGCCCCGATCAGGTCGCCGATCGCATAGACGTTCGGAACCGACGTACGCAGGTACTCGTCGACGACGATCTCGCCCTTCGAACCGGTCTGTACCCCGAGCGTGGCGGCCGGCATCTCCGAGTTGGGGATTTCGCCGAGCGCCATGAACACGAAATTGGTCTCGACCCGCTCGACGCCGCCGGGCGTTTGAATCTTGACGGCGCGCACGCGGCCCGTGCCGTCGTCCTCGATCTCGAGGACGTTCGAACCTTCCCAGATATCGACGCCCTCTTCTTTCATGCGCGTCACGGCGTAGTGCCGCGTCTCACCATCGGGCAGCAGCTTGAGCGGCTGCGTGCGCACGACCATGATCGTGCGCCGGCCGGTCGCGCTGAAGAACGAACCGTACTCGACCGCGGTCTTGCTGCCGCCGACGACGACGACCGTCTCCGACGGTTCGTAATCGAGCGTCTCCACGATCGACTCGTAGGTGTAGACGCCCTTGAGGTCCTTGCCCGGAACGTCGAGTACCGCCGAGCGCGCGCCCGTGCCGAGAATGAGATTCTTCGCGCGGAATTGGCGGCCCGCGACTTCGACCGTGTGCTTGTCGATCACGCGGCCCGCGGCGTTGACCACGTACTCGAGGTCGAGCTGTTCCTTACTCTGGTAATTCATGATCGCGTGCGGGCCGACGCGGCCGCGCCGGAAGAGATCGACCATCTCTTTGATCGACGTCGTCACGCCGTCCATGTTGGGGAACCAGAACCGGCCGCTGAACGTGCGCGCGAGCATCAACTCAGCCGCACATTCCGAGAAGACGTGGTGCGGCACGCAGGCGTTGTGCGGGCAGGAGCCGCCCAGGAAGGGCCACTTCTCGATGATGAGCTGGCGGCCGCCCATCGCGCGCAGATACGCCGATCCGAAACGGCCGCCCGCGCCGCCGCCAAGAAAGATCGCGTCGTACTCTCGGGTGTCTTGCTCGTCGACGTTGAAGACGGCCGTGCCGGATTGGGTGTCGAGCAGCTTCTCGATGCGGTGCGACCATTCGTCGATTGACCAATGTTCGTCGCGGACGTCGATGGCGTCGATCGTTTCCACTGGTTACCGTCCCTTCCAATCCCACGTTTCGAGATTGCGCTTGATGAGGTTGAGGAACTGCGCCGCGGTCGAGCCGTCGAACGCGCGGTGGTCCCAGGTCATGCAGAGGTACATGCGATGACGGATCGCGATCATGCGATCGATCACGACGGGCCGCAGCTCGACGGCGTCGGTCGAGATGACCGCGACGTTGGGCGGATTGATCGCCGGCGCCGTCATCAGCGTGCCGAACGAACCGTTGTTGGAGATCGTGAACGTCGAGCCGCCGTAATCGCTTGGCGGCAGCTTCGAATTGCGCGCGCCTTGCGCGAGCCGCGCGAACTCGCCGGAGAGTCCGTCGAGCGTCAGGCGTTCGGCGTTTCGCACGACCGGTACGGCGAGACCACCGTCGTCGAGATCGACCGCGAAACCGAGGTGCACGGCGTCGTGGAAGACGAGCGAAGAAGACGCCTCGTCGATCGAAGCGTTGAGCGCTTCGTGAAAACGCAGCGCATCCGCCGTCGCGCGCGCGATGAACGGGAGATACGTGTATCCGCGCCGTTTGCGCTCGAGCGCGACCGCTTCCATGTCGACCTCGACGACCGAGAAGACCTCGACCGCGCCTTTCTTCGCGGCGGTCAGCCGCTCGATCGTGCGCAAGCGTGAAGGCGAGAACGGCTGACTGCGACCCGTGTGGACCGGAGCGATGCGCGACGTAGCAGCCGACGGTGCGTTGGCCGGCGCCACAGCGGGTGCCGGCGCGGCAACCGGCGGCACTGCGGCCGGCGGCGTTACGGCCGGCGGTGCGGTGGACGCCGGTGACTGCGCGACGCGTGCGAGGACGTCGTGCTTGGTGATTCGGCCGTTCGCTGACGGATGAATCGACGACGCATCCAGACCGTGCTCGCGCAATAGCCGACGAACGATCGGTGACAAGCGTTCCCGCGCGCCACGTGCAGCACCGGCGCCACCGTCGATCCGCGCCCCGTTCGTGGCCACAGTCGACGTGCGTGCGCTTTCATCGGCTCCATGCGGCTGACCACCATCGGCGTGGCCATTCCCGATGCGGGCGACGATGGATCCGACGGCGACCTCGTCTCCCTCGTTCACCAGAATCTCCAGCACGATGCCGCCCGCGAGCGCGGGGACTTCCATCGTCGCCTTGTCGGAGGTGATCTCGAAGAGCGGCTCGTCGACCGCGACGGACTCGCCGGGCTTCTTCAGCCAGCGTTCGATCGTCGCGCTGTCGACGCTCTCGCCGAGTTGCGGCAGGATGACGTCGACGGCGGCGGGTGCCGCATGAGCGGTCGTCATCGCGCCATCTCGCGCGCGACCGTCTCCACGATGCGGTCGACCGACGGGCGCACCGTGTCTTCCAGCGTATCGGCGCTCGGCACCGGCACGTGCGGCGACGTGATGCGCACGACCGGTCCGTCGAGGTCGTAGAAGCACTCCTCACCGGCCAGCGACGCGATCTCGGCGCCCCACCCGCACAGGCGCGGATTTTCCTCGACCGTGAACGCGCGGCTCGTTTGCGAGATCGCGCCTAGGATCGTGCGCGTGTCGAGCGGGACGAGGCTGCGCACGTCGATCACCTGCGCGTCGATGCCCCGCGCCGCGAGTTGCTCGGCCGCTTCGACCGCGCGCGGCACCATCGGTCCGAGCGCCACGAGCGTACAGCTGGACCCCGCGCGCACGACCTTCGCGACGCCGAGCGGCTCGACGTGCTCGCCCTCCGGCACGTCGCCGCTCGTGCCGTACAGTGACTTCGCCTCGAAGAAGAGCACCGGATCGGGATCGCGGATCGCGGCCGCCATCAGGCCCTTCACGTCGGCGGGCGTGGCGGGCGCGACGACCTTGAGGCCCGGCACGGCCATCGCCCAGTTCTCGAGCGCTTGCGAATGTTGCGCGCCGAAGCGCAGCCCGCCGCCGTTACCCGTCTTGATCACGAGCGGCACGGTCACCTGACCGTCGGTCATGTAGCGCATCTTCGCGATTTGGTTGGTGACGACGTCCCAGCAGACGGCCAGGAAGTCGGAGAACATGATCTCGGCGACGGGACGCAGGCCCGTCATCGCCGCGCCCATCGCGGAACCGAGGATCGCTTGTTCGGAGATCGGCGTGTCCCACACGCGATCGGCTCCGAAGCGCGAGAAGAGGCCGACCGTCGTTTTGAAGACGCCGCCTTGCGGCCCCACGTCTTCGCCCAGCAGCACGACCGTCGGATCCCGCTCCATCTCTTGCGCGATGCCCGCGGCAACCGCTTCGCGATACGTCAGTTGCGCCACGCCGCGCCTCCATCGGCGAAGACGTTCGTCTCCGCTTGGTCCGGGTCGGGACGTGCGCCCGCCTTGGCGAACTCCGTCGCGCGGTCGACTTCCGCTCGCGCGAGCGCGACGATGTCGTCGAGTTCCGCTTCGGCGCTGCCCGCGGCGAGCAACGCGGCCTTATAGCGATCGATCGGATCGCGTTTGAGCCATTCCTCGACTTCCGCCTTGGGACGGTAGGTCGCGGGGTCGGCCCGCGAATGTCCGCCGTGGCGATAGGTCAGCGCCTCGATGAGCGACGGGCCCTCGCCGGAACGCGCGCGCTCGTAGGCGGCCGTCGCGGCGCTATGGCATGCCTCGACGTCGTTGCCGTCGATCGTCCACGGGGCGAGTCCGTACGACGCGGCGCGATCGGCGGCGGGATGGTTCACGGCGATCACCGAGGCGATCGGCGTGTATTCCATGTAGAGGTTGTTCTCGCACACGAAGACGACCGGCAGCTTCCAGACCGCCGCGAGGTTGAGCGCTTCGTGGAACGCGCCGATGTTCGTCGTGCCGTCGCCGAAGAAACAGACCGTCACTTGACCGGATTTACGGATCTTCGACGACCACGCCGTGCCGCACGCGATCGGCAAGTGCGCGCCGACGATCGCGTTCGAGCCCATCATCCCGCGCGAAGCGTCGGCCAGGTGCATCGAGCCGCCCTTCCCGTGCAGGATGCCGTTCGCACGGCCGAGCAGCTCGCCCATCATCGTCCCCTGATCGGCGCCGCGCGCCAGGAGATGGGCGTGACCGCGATAGGTCGCGAACGAATAATCGTCCGCGCGGAGCGCGTGGCCGAAGCCGGCCGCGATCGCTTCCTGTCCGAGCGCGAGGTGCGCCGGGCCTTTCCCGAGGTTCTCGAGATAGAGGTCGAACACGCGCTTTTCGAAGAGGCGCATGCTGACCATCAGCCCATAGAGCGCGAGTTGCGCCGGGCGCTCGAGGGGTGCGGGTTCGGATGTCTCGGGGCTCCACCGCGCTACGGACAGGCTCACGTATCGTCTCCCTTTAGGCCCGAGCCAGCTCGCGCTCGGGGGCTTTCGCGCCGAGCTCGGCGCGGACGCGGCGCACCGCCTCGCCCATGTTGCGCAGTTTCGCGTAGGCCACCGTGCGGCTGAAGTAGCCCAGACCGCAGTCGGGCGAGATGAGCAGCCGGTCCGCGGGGACGATCTCGAGACCCTTGCGGATGTACGCGACGATCTGGTCGACCGACTCGACCATCGTGTTCTTCGCGTCGATGACGCCGATGCCGAGGATCTTGTCGGTCGGGAAGTTCTTCAGCGACTCGAGCTCCGAGAAGCCTTTGTTGCACGTCTCGAGATGGATGACGTCGGCTTTTGACCGCGCGAAGAGCGGCATCATATTGGCCGCGTGATCGTCGTGAACGTCGCGCTGGCCGTCGACGCTGCCGTAACAGATGTGCCAGAATTTAATTGCGTCGACGCCGTCGAACATGATGTCCTGGACGTCCATCTGCCACGTGTCGGTGGTGTAGGGCGCCAGTACGTCGATGAGCTGGACCGATTCGAGTCCCATCGAGACGAGGTACTTGAGCTCCTTGTTCATCGCGATGGCGAGATCGGTGGCGAGCTTGATCGGATCTTTGTAATACTGGTCGTCGACGATGACGCTCTGCTGCGCGGGCCCGAGGAACGCGACCTTGAAGGGCTTCTTCGTCGCGTTCTGCATCGCGTAGACGACGGGTTCGAAGATCGGCCGCTTCCACTCGATCTTGCTCGCGACGATCGCCTTGTAGAACGGCTTGTACTTCTGGCCGTCGCCGGGCGGTCCGTACGGCGTGAAGCCGCCAAGATTCTCCGGGATGAAATGAAAGATCGGCTCGAGTTGGAAACCGGGCGCCTCCCATTCGTAGTACTGGGCGCCGTCGCACAGGATGTCGAGACCGGCTTCTTCTTGTTCGTGCGCGCAGAGCTTCGAGGCGTCCTCGTAGGTGACGCGCAGGTTGTGGCTGCGGTACACGGGCTCGTTCAGCGAACCGAGCACGCGCCCTTGCAACCAGTGCGGTCGTGGAAACGCCGAGACCGCCGACGACGGCAGGATGACTTCTTCACCACGGATCTTCATCGATACGTTCCTTTACCTTCTCTCTTGCCGGCGCGGAGTTCGCGCGGCGCAGCAGTGCGTGATGTGTCGTGCGGCGTGCGCGCTACCCGCAGCAGTCGCAGCCGGCGTGGTCGGGGTTCTCCCAGGGATGTATCTGGCGCGGCGTTCCGGGCTGCTCCACGGCCGCTTCACCGCGGCAGTGCGAGCAGACCCAAATCTCCGGCGGCTTCGTGCCGGCGAGCACCATGCCGCGGAAGACGTGACCGCAATCGGGGCATTCGAGCGTGAGGACGGGCATGCGCGATCTCTCGCTACGATGCTCGCGGACGCAGCGATCCTTCTTACGCGGTGACCAGCTGGTTGGTCTTGAGCTCCTCGCGCACTTTCTGCGCGCCCATCGCCAGGGCGTGCAACTTGGTTTGCGCGATGTGGCGCTGGAGCATGACGAGTCCGCAGTCGGTCGTGATGCCGAGTTGCTCGGGCGGCACGAACTTGAGCAGACCGCGGATGCGTTCGGCGACTTGCTCCGTCGTTTCGGTAATCGTCGTCTTGACGTCGATGACGCCGGCCCAAAACGCGACGTTCTTCGGCACCGGATACCGCTTGACGATATCGAGGCCGCTCAAGTCGTCGGAGCGGCGGCCCGCGCTCTCGACGTTGAGAACGTCGACCTTCGCCTCGTATGACTTGGGAATCACGGACTCGATCGCGCCCGGTCCCGCGCTGCGGCGCTCGGCCAAGTCGAAGATTTCACCCGCTTGCGCCGTGCCGTCGGCCACGTAGGCCGGCGTCCCGCCCCAGTTGCCCCAACAGATGTGCACGATGATTTTGGCGTTCTTGACGCCTTCGACGGTACGGTTGAACGCTTCGATCGCCCAATCTTCGAAGCCGTAGGGCCACGTGAACTCGTCGATCTGGATGAAGTCGGCGCCGAGCGCATCGACCTCGAGGATGTCTTCGTTGAGCGCCTTCGCGATGTCCATCGCGCGATCGCGACTCGACTTGTAGTGCAAATCGTTCGTCGCTTGCGCGAGTACTTGCGGACCGGTGTACTGAACCTTGATGGGCTTGTCGGTCGCGTTCTTCAACGCGCGCGTCTGCTCGACCATGATCTCGCCGTGGCGCCGCACCTCGCGGAAGACGGTCCCGGCGTGGAGCCGGCTATAGATCGGGAAGGCGAGGTACGGACCCTTGATCTCGTACCCGAGCCGCTTATGATAGTAGTAGAGAGCCTGCTCGGCATAGTTGTCACCCTGCACCCGGCAGTCCGTGATGATGTCGAGCCCGGCTTTTTCTTGATCGTTTGCGAGCGCCGTGATGACGTCTTCCAGTGCCTCGCGCAGGAACGCATCGGGCGACAGCTGGTCGCCCGCGAACTGCCGGACCAGCCCGGCGTCCCACCAGCGCGGGTTCGGATAGTTGCCGACCATGCTCGTGGGGATGAGGACTTCTTTACCGCGAATCTGCATGTGAACCGCTCCTCTTCAAATGGCGCGCCTTCCGGCGCGCGACGATGTGAACGGGGGTCGAACGGCGCTCTTAGCGATTTTACCGTTGGCCGGCAGGGCTAGTGAGCGTCGTGGTTAATGCACAAACTTATTCTTAGCTATCCGTAGGTACCCGCTGGTACCCCATCGTTTGGCGAAATCCTCCAAGCCACCGATAAAAGTCATGGCATTCTTAACCACCAGATATATGGAATTTGCGAATGGACCGTGAACGACTCCTAACCATCGACGAGGCGGCGCGCTATCTGAACGTCAGCAAGACGTCGCTGCGCCGCTGGACGAACGCGGGCAACCTGCCCTGTCACCGCGTCGGCGTGCGGGGTGAGCGACGCTTCGCGGTCGCCGACCTGGCTTCGATTCTCGTGTCGTCGGCTGCCGTAGCAACGAAGGACACCGCGCCCGGGGCTGGGCGCAAGCGCGGCGACGTTGGTGACGCCGGCGCGGCGACGCCGGGCGTTTCGCCGATGACGCGCATCGACGCGGCGGCCGAAGCCGGCGGCTCCCGTCACGTCTGTTCGCACTTTTCGAGTCCCGACGAGTGGTGGCGGATGTTCCGGCCGTTCGTCGTCCATCACGCCGCGCGCGGCGCGCCGATCACCTATCTGTACGACGCGACGACGCCCGAACGATTCGGCGATTTGCTGCGCGCCGAAGGCTTCGACCCGATTGACCTCGCGCGGCGGAAATTGCTCGAGTTCGTCCCCGCACCCCAAGCCTATCTTCCGGACGGCCGGTTCTCGGTCGAGGGCATGCTCGCGTTCGTCGAGTCAGCAATTCTCGGGCACCTGGCGCGCGGTCACCGGACGATGCTGATCGCCGGAGAGATGACGTGGTCGCTCCGCGGCGCGCCGGGCTCGGACGGTATGATCGAGTACGAGGAACGGCTCAACGAGGTGATGGCGCGCTATCCGGGCGTCACCATCAACTGTCAGTACGACATGGAACGCTTGGGCGCGCGGATCACCCTCGAAAGCATCTGCGTCCATCCGTGGGTCCACGCGCCGCAGGGACTCTTTCCCGGATTCTATCGCGGCTCCGCCGCGCTCGCGCAACCCGCGGCGATGGAGGCTTCGCGATGACGACGGCCGCTTCGATCTCCCCTTTGCTGCGCGAGCGCGCGTACGTCGGCGGCGCGTGGATCGCCGCGGACTCCGGCCGGACCTTCGACGTCCGCAATCCCGCGACGGGAGAGCATCTCGCGAGCGTTCCGCGGCTCGGTGCGGCTGAAACCCGCCGCGCGATCGACACGGCCGCGGCGTCGTTCCCCGCGTGGAGCTCGCTGCTCGCGAAAGAACGCTCGAAGCTGTTGCGGCGCTGGTACGACCTCATCGTCGAGAGCACCGATGAGCTCGCGCGCATCATGACGCTCGAGCAGGGCAAACCGCTGGCCGAAGCGCGCGGTGAGATCGGCGCCGGCGCGGCGCAAGTCGAATGGGCCGCCGAAGAAGCCAAACGCGTCTACGGCGACGTCATCCCATCGGGCGCCGCGGGCAAGCGCTACGTCGTGCTCAAGCAGCCGATCGGAGTCGGCGCCGGGATCACGCCCTGGAACTTCCCACATTCTATGGTGACGCGCAAGGCGGCTCCGGCATTGGCCGCCGGTTGCACTTTCGTGCTCAAGCCCGCGGAGCAAACGCCGCTGTCCGCGCTCGCGCTTGCGGCGCTCGCCGAAGCCGCCGGCATCCCGGCCGGCGTGTTCAACGTCGTCACGGGCAATGCCGAGGACGCGCCGGTCATCGGCGCGGAGCTGACCTCGAATCCCACGGTCCGCAAGCTCGGCTTCACCGGATCGACCGCGGTCGGCAAGCTCTTGATGGCGCAGTGCGCGAACACGGTCAAGAAAGTCTCGCTCGAACTCGGCGGTAATGCACCGTTCGTCGTCTGCGCCGACGCCGATCTCGACCTTGCCGTCGCGGGCGCGATGGGCGCGAAGTTCCGCAACGCCGGACAGATGTGCATCAGCCCCAATCGCGTGTTCGTGCACGGCGCGATCCGCGAGGCGTTCGTTGATAAGCTAGGCGCCGCGGTTGCGAAGCTGCGCGTCGGAAACGGACTCGAGAGCGGCATCGACGTCGGGCCGCTGATCGAAGATGCGGCGTTCGCGAAGGTCGCGGAGCACGTCGAGGACGCGCGGCGGCGTGGCGCGACGACGGTCATCGGCGGCCGGCCGAGCGCGCTCGGCCGCACGTTCTTCGAACCGACGGTCATGACTGACGTAACCGCCGACATGTTGATGAGCAACGAGGAGACGTTCGGACCGGTCGCCGGGATCGCCACGTTCGCGGACGACGCCGAGGCGATCGCTCAGGCGAACGCGACGCCCTACGGCTTGGCGGCGTACGTCTACACGCGCGATCTCTCCCGGGCGTGGCGCTACGCCGAGGGACTCGAGAGCGGCATGGTCGGGATCAATAACGTGATGCTCGCGAACGAAGCGGCGCCGTTCGGCGGCGTTAAGGAATCGGGCATCGGCCGCGAAGGCTCGAAGTACGGCATCGAAGAGTGGGTCGAGACGAAGTTCTGTTCCTTCGGCATATAAGCGGCGAGAGCTCGTCGTGCCTCAGGTATTGGAGCCGAAACTCACGCGGTACAGGTAGGAACCGGAAAGCGCGTGGCAGCTTTCGACGCTCGATCCGTACTCCGTCTCCCGTGCGACGCGAAGTGCTTCGCGATCGAGGACCACGTTACCGGATGACTGCGCGATCGTCGCGCTCTCCAACTTACCGTCCGGCCTCAAGTCGACGCGCACGAGCGCGTCGCCCGACGCGCCTTCGAGCTTCGCAAGCGGCGGAATTTCCGGAGTTGCCGATCGCAGGATCGAGGCGGGCCGATCCGCCGAAGGGCACGAACGCGGCGCGGCTCCGCCCGCCAGATCGGTCGATGCTTGCGCGCCGTTGGAAAATGCGCTAACCGAGCAGGCGGCAAGCGCTAGCGCCATGAGTTTCGGAGTCCAGGCAAGGCGGTTCGTTACCGTGACATTCATGAAGAGTTTCTCCAATCGTTTGGAACGGACAAGCTCAGGGTGACTCGATCGCATTTCGCGACCGTCCTCACGATGTACGGCCTCGCGAGCCAAGAGTTTCAGCGCCCTTGAGAGGACCAAAACGAGGATTTACCGCAGTACTCCAGAGGTGCGTTCCGGCAACAGCGATATCAAACGAAGTACGGTCCGAGGTCACCCGTCGCTTAGTGAACGGAATCGTTTCGCATGGGCTGGAACCCTGATAGTCGCGCTCTCCTTGACCTCGACTTGGCGTGCGGCTGCCGGCCAGACCGTATACGCCCCGGCGGCAGTCCCCGCGGCCACCGCCGACCCGCAAAGCGCGACGCCGGTCGCGGGCGTGATTCCGCCGACCCTCGGTCTGAGCGTCACCGGTTCCCCGGCCGACGGTGAATTTCTCTACACGCAGATTTGCAACGCGCTCGATCGCGAGATTCGCCCAACGCTCCACCCCGGCGCATCGATACACTTTGGCTCCGTCGTGCCTTGGCCGCTGCTGCCGGTTGCGCCGGGAACCCGCGCCGCCCTGACCATCGGCGTCACGCTCGACGGCGGCAACGACAGCGAGTCGGTCGATGGCTTCACGCAAGTCGTCATCGCGAACGAAGCCATCGCACCGGTGACGCCGTCGGTGCTGTTCCTCAGCGACGATCCGGAATATCTGCGCAGCGAAGGCCTCGTCTTTCGAGGCCGCGTCGACCCGGGCCGCGCCGTGCGGCTCTATTATTATCACAGCGACATCGGCTTGCCGCGCGACGTCGACGTCGTCTTGACCGTCGCCGTTCCTTCGCGGGTCGCGATCACGCAATCTTCAGCCGGTCCGGATCTCGACGCGATGAGCGTCGGCCACACGGTTTCGAAAGAACTGCCGCTCTTCGAGCAACGCAACGAGGGCGTGCTCGTCGACTTAACGCCCGGTGTACCATTCGTTTTGCGTCACGACTTGATCTTCCAGGACGAAGTCGTCGCCGGTGCCGTCGACCTCTATCCGCTCACCGGTGGACCGGTGAAGCTGTCCGTGATCGCCTCGCCCGCGGGCGGCCACCCGGAAACGTACTTGAACGGACCCCGCGTCGCGTACGACGGTCATAACCGGCACGGCATCTTCACGCTGGACGGGTACGGCGAGATCGCGACGACCTTCACGGCCGGCGGTCCCGACGTCGCGGTGAAGTATGGCCAAACGAGTCCGCCGAACGTCGACCCGGCCGACTCGGGCCGCGACTTCGGCGAATACGGCGTCGTGCATCAGATTACGTTCAAACTCGTTAACCCGACCGACGTTCCGCGACTCGTTTACCTCTACGAGAAGCCGCTCGGGGGATCCGTGCGCAGCACGTTCTTCGTCGATGGCCAGCTCAAGGAAGTCGGTTGCGCCCGCGTCGAGCAACCCTATTGGTTCATGACTTATCAGATGCCGCCCCACTCCGTCAGCGCATCCACGACGCGGACGATGACCGACGGCGGCTCATCCTACCCGCTCGAATTCGGCACGACCGAGACGCGCCCCACCGTCTACACGCCGCCGCTCTCCGCTGCCGACGGATGTTCGCCGCCGAGAGCCGCGCCGCCCGAGGCCGACGCGGCGTCCTAACGTACACGCATTGGCCCAGAGGGCGAGCGGAAGCCACTCAGTCGCCGAGCGGCCGCAGCATCATTTCATCGGCCGGTTCGAACCCAAAATCCGCATAGAGCGGGCGCGCGTTTTCCGTGGGATGGAGAACCAGCGACGTCAGCTGCTTGCGGCGCGCGAGGTCGACGATGTGTTGCACGATCGCGCGCGCGACGCCGCGACGTCGCGCGGGAGGCGCGACATACACGGACTGCACGCGTCCCCCACGATCCGATGCAAAACCCGGGCGCGGAATCGTCAGGTAGACGAGGAGGCCCCCGCTGCCGATCGCGGTTCCGGCTTCCTCGGCGATGAAGGCTGCATACAAATCGTCCCGCATGCAACGGATAAAGAAATCGCGCCAGACCGGAATCTGCGTCTGAAGTTCCGCATCGCTCCAGTGTTCGGTTTCCACCCAGACCGCGGCCCGGTGTTCGGCCAGCAGTCCCGCATCAGCGTCCGTTGCGCGACGGATCGTCACGAGCAGGCCGGAAATTGACGGCGCGAAGGCCCTGCGCTTCGCGGTGCGCCTAAACGGCCGCGGCGCCCAGGCACTCGGCGACGCGCGATAAGCACGAGCTTCATTCTTTCTGAGAACGCCGGCCGAGGTTGGTCGCCTGGCACGTGGCAAGTGAGGCCCCGGCGAGCCGTCCCGCCAGGTAGGCGAATCGCTCCGTCGTTTGGGCAACAAGCGCGCGTGCCGAAGCTCTGAAACTTCATCACTCAATAAACTCTTAAGTTGACTAGATCCTACTCTTATTTATTGGTGTGCGCTACGACTATGACAAATAGCGCCCGGATCATAGAACCGGCGCAGCACTGAGATCAGATTAACCCTTTATGCGCTTGCTCGAAAATGGAGGGGACGGCAACGCTCCCGAAGCGCGTCGCACCACGGAAGCGGTCCTGTCTGGGAAAGTTCTCAGAGTGCGCGACCCTCGGAAGGGAAACGCACTCGCTCGGCGGGCGGAGTTACTCGCCGCGCTGCCAGCGGCGGCCGACCCCCTCGCGTTTGAGCAGCAACTCGATCTGCCTGGGAGATTTGTCGTCGAGGAGCTTGCTCACCGCGAGATTGACTAACCCGCTCATCGGAACGTCGTGGCTTTCGGCGGCAGCCTTGAGCGTCTTGAAGACTTTCGGCTGCATCGTGAAGGAGGTCACTTTGAATCTTGCACGTGTTTGCATATCCACGCTTATTCACACACCGCGGACAAATTGCCTCTTATTTTGCGTTCTCGATTGCAAGATTTAGAAGAACCCTTGTTAGCTCCGACTAAACAAGATTCTTAGCAGCAATTCCTAAAGTCGCAAGGACCGCAACTCCTAAATCGCCCGGGGCGCGGCGTTCGACGGATTGCATCGCGCTGCACGTTTCCGGACGCGAGCAAAGTCGCAACTAAGCCTATCGCTACAGGCCCCGTCGACGTGCTCCGTTGCCGACCGAGTCGGCGCGGACCGTTTGCCGACCGAGTCGACGCGGACCGTTTGCCGACCGAGTCCGCGTTACGGACCGTTTGCCGACCGACTCGGCGCGGACCGTTTACCGACCGAGTCGGTGCGGATCGTTTACGGACCGACTCGGTGCAGACCGTTTGCCGACCGGCTGGGCGGCCATGGCTGGCGATGGCTGACGAAACGGGCCCGTCTTTGGAGTAAACCCGTAAAGGGCGGCCGCCCCGGGCGAACGGCAGGAATCAAGGGAGCACCCGGTGTCAGGGGGCGAGCGGTGGCCAGCCTGCGAAAACGGTTGCCGTCCGCGATGGAACATGGGAGGGAACCACTTGCAACCATCGGTCGTCTCGTGGTATCTCATAGCATGGTCTGGACGGCCGGCGGCGTCGCCGCGTCCGGACAACGAGCGTTTCGTGTCCCCGTAATCCCGCGTCTCACGCTTCTCGATTCAGGAACATCGCGCGTCTCCACAAACCCCGACGCTTGGAGAAACTATGTACACTGACGAGAAGCTGAGCTGCGTCGACTGCAGCGCGCCCTTTAATTTCAGCGCGAGCGAACAAGAATTTTTCGCTTCAAAGGGCTTTACCAACAAGCCGAGCCGATGCCCGGATTGCCGTGCGGCGCGCAAAGCGCAACGCGGTGAGGGCGGCGGCGGCGGCCGCAGCGGCGGCTATTCGGCCGGCGGACGCACGGAACGCGAAATGTTCCAGGCGATTTGCAGCACGTGCGGCAAGACGGCCGAAGTGCCGTTCAAACCGCGCGGCGACAAGCCGGTCTACTGCCGAGACTGCTTCCGCCCGCAGCAATCCTACCGCTAACGCTTAGGAACGCACGCACCGAAGAGGATCCGAGCAATCGGGTCCTCTTTCTTTTTCAGATCCTTGACCGTCGTGACACGTCCCACGAGCTCCCAGGATTGCGGCCGGCTTCGCCGCCCCGGCCTTCCGGCCGCGGACTCCCGCGGCTCTCCTCGGGCCGATACCTCGGTTCCCCCGGCGGGACGTCAAGGTCAGGCGCTTTGTGAAGATCCGCAGAACCGCCGAACTTCACACCGAATGCACTCGACCCCGCTAGCGTTACGCGAGACGCACGTAATCGGAGGGTCCCATGACCGAACTGCTCGAGAAGACGACGATCGCTTGTCCGCTGGCGCAGGCGGCGAACCAGATCGACCGCTTCTTCGCCCATTTCGCCGATGGCGATGGGAACGCTCACGTGCCGTTGCGGCTCTCGCTCCACCTGCCGGGGCGTTCAGAACCGCTCGTGTTCGAAGCAAGAGTCATCGCCACGCTTGCCGCGCGTCACGAGCCCGGCCTGCTCGCGCCGAGTTACCGGCTCACCTGGACTCCGGCCGATCACGTCGATTCGTATCCCGCGTTCGAGGGCGAGTTGCGGGTCGAAGGTGAGGACTACGAGTCGTTCGATTTGGCGATCCACGGTCAGTACACGCCGCCGCTGGGAATCGCCGGAGCCGCCTTCGATTTCGCGGTCGGTCACTTCATCGCATCGGCCGCCGCGCGCGATTTGCTCGAACGCATCCGATCCGACGTCGAGTCGGCCTTCCAGGCGGCCGAACTTCGCAAGCGCGAGCGCGCCGCGACGCACCTCTGAACTACTCGACGGGCGCGACCAGCGGCTGAGCCAACGTTTGGGAGAGCGCCAGGGCGTCGGGCAGCGGCGGTTCTTCATCGAGCGGTCGCTGCAACGCGAGCATAACGCCGCCGGGAACCGCGGACATCGCGCGGATTTCCCAACCTTGCGAGCCGAGCAACGCGAGCGTCGGATCGACGCCGCGCTCGAGCTCGGCCTCGCTTATCGAGTGAAGGATGAATTCGAAACGGGGTCGCATGCGCACGTGCTACCCCATTTCGGTTTCATCTCGTCGCGACGAGATCGCGCTGCTTCTCCAGATCCGGCGACCACTTGCCCTGCGCGGCCAGCGAGTTCAATAGTCCGCGATGCGAGAGCGCCGCCTGCGCGGCTTCGACTTTCGCATCGTCGCCGAGCCAGAGATGGAGCGCCGGTTGCTGTAGCGCTCGGCCGTAGGAGAACGTCAGCGGCCACGGAGCGTTCGCACCCTTGCCCAGAACGTTGATCTCGTTGAGGTGGGCCGTCGCTTCCTCGTTGCCCTGCCCGCCCGAGAGAAATGCGATGCCGGCGACCGCGGCCGGAACGTAGCGCAACAACGTCGTCAGGGTCGCCTGGGCGACGTCGCGCACGCTCGCGGTCTGGCCGGATTTCTGACCGGGAATCACCATGCTCGGCTTGAGGATCATCTCCTCGTACACGACGTTGGCACGGTGCAGTTCGTTGAAGACGTGGTGCAAGGTTCGCTCGTGCACGGCGAGGCTCGTCTCGAGCGACTGCGTGGCGAGGTCGCCGTCCATCAACACCTCGGGCTCGACGATCGGCACGAGCCCGCCGGCCTGGCAGATCGCCGCGTAGCGCGCCAGCGCGCCGGCGTTGGCATGGAGACAGGCGTCGCTCGGGCTGCCGTGCGCTTCGTCGATCGTGATGACGGCGCGCCACTTCGCGAATTTCGCGCCGAGCTTCACGTACTCGTCGACGCGCTTGGCCAGGCCATCGAGCCCTTCGGTAATCTTCTCGCCCGGGTTGGCGAGCGCCAGTTGCTGCGGGCCGGTATCGAGTTTGATGCCGGGGAACGATCCCGCCGTCTCGAGGACGTCGACGAACGTACGCCCGTCGCGACCGTTCTGCCGGATCGTTTCGTCATAGAGGATAACGCCGCTGAAATACGACCCGAACGAGGGCGCGGTGAAGAGTAGATCGCGGTAGTTGCGCCGCAATTCTTCGGTCTCGGGGATGTTGAGGGCGGCGAAGCGCTTGTTCGCCGTGCCGGTGCTCTCATCGGCGGCGAGGATTCCCTTTCCGGGGGCAACCAGCGCTTTCGCGACCGCGGCCAATTGGCTGCTCATGACGTTGCGTGCTCCTTGAGGAGAGTCGTTACAGTAAGTCCATTGACGTTTGAGAGGTTAACGAACGATTTCAGGTCGTGCTTGCCCTCGACCATCCGCATCGTGTCGGTCAGCGAAGAGATGATGATCGATTGAGTGTACGCGCTCCCGCGAACGTAACTAACGCCCTGCAAGAGTTCGCCGTCGGTCACGCCGGTGGCGGCAAGCATCGCGAGGTCCGAGCGGCAGAGGTCGTCGAGCGTCAACACCTTATCGGGAACGATTCCCTCTTCGGCCGGAATCGACGCCTCGCTGTCGCGCACCCAGAGGCGCCCCTGCATGTCGCCGCCCAAACACTTGATCGCGCAGGCGGCCACCACGCCTTCGGTGGCGCCGCCGATGCCCATCAGGATGTCGATGCGGCTGCGCTCCTCGAGCGCGGCGATGATGCCGTTGGCGATGTCGCCGTCGCCGAAGAGGCGCACCCGGGCGCCGATCTCGCGCAGTTGCCGCACGTAGTCGTCGTTGCGGGGCCGCTCGAGAATCGCGACGGTGATCTCGTTGACCGGCCGGCCCAGCGCGGCGGCGACGGCCCGCACGTTCTCCTCGACCGATGCGTCGATCGAGATGACCCCCTTGGCGGCCTTACCGACGATGATCTTGTCCATATATGCGATGTGCGTGTGGAAGAGCGAGCCGCGCTCGGCCGCGGCCACGACC
>Ga0116229_10003995_pt1 | contig 24241 bp, 7 predicted proteins | sample S1TSphgellanicum_3_FD_87313 | JGI IMG/M metagenome (GOLD analysis project Ga0116229, IMG submission 87313) | Host-associated microbial communities from peat moss isolated from Minnesota, USA - S1T2_Fc - Sphagnum magellanicum MG | ecosystem: Host-associated > Plants > Peat moss > Unclassified...
AAAAAAAAAAAAAAAAAAAAAAAAAGAAGGAGAGGGGAGAAAAAAAAAAAAAAAAAAAAAGAAATCAAAAAAGAAATAAGGAGGGGGGGGGGGGGGGGGGGATGGGTGAGATCTTGAGAAACTAAAAATTGACAATGAATAGTTAGGAAGGGGAAAGATCTTGAAAAACCAAGAATTGACCATAACATGATGATGAACAATTACACTTGGGGGGATCTTGAAAAACTAAGAACCACTAGAACATGATGATGAATAGTTGGGAGTAGCAAGATTTTGAAAATCCAAGAACATAAGAACATAATGAAGAACAACTTATAAAGATGGGGGATCTTTAGAACCTAGGAACACAAGATTAAAAGACAATGATGAATAACTGAAGAAGGGGGGATCTTGAAAATATAGGAGCATAAGGAACATGATTAAAACATGACAATGAATAGTTCATGAAAAGGAGTGGGATATTTAAAAACCAAGAACATAATAACATAATTAATACACAAACTTAAGGACATAAAAATTTATGATCAAAACACAATGATGAAAATTTGAAAAGGACAAGAATAAAAACTAAGAGCACAAAAGTTCATGACTAGAACATAATGATGGAAAATTAAAAGGGGGGATATTGGAAACCCAATAATAAGGATGATAAACATCACTTGTATTGCATGACATGCCCACAAACACAAGCAATATGAATTCACCTAACCAACAAAGTGTGGTGTTCCAAACTTGAATCACACACAAAACCAAATAAAGAGCATTAAAAGGAGCTTGCTTGGAATTGATTGAAAAAAACACTAGGAATCTGAAATTGCATCAAAGATGAAGATGCATTAATAATGCAAGGACAAAACTCCATCAACTAGGCAAGGATGAGGCAATTGGAAGTGATTGGGATGAGAAAAGGAACATGAACATGAAGATTGCTCCATTAGCTGCAACTAATGTCAAGGCAAAACTATCTACACTTCATTAAAGAAGAATAGAGACCAAAAGAGGAAGTGGGAAAGTCCCATTAGATGATGCATAGTGGGGAGGTCAAGCTTAACATGGTGGTGTCTTTGATGAGGTGAAAAAAATAGTTTAGAAGAACACAACTTACCTTATCACTATGGATGGGAAAACATGTTTTTCCAAGATTTGATCCCAGCCATTGTTGGTTGATGAACATTTTTACATCAAAACAAGTTTGGCTTTCATCTTCATTCGTTTTTCTTATGTGATAAATGTTGTCCATTTGTCATCAATCCAATTGTTGATCATAGGATGCAAGTTGTCTAGTGATAGGGTTGGAGTACATGTGTTTATTAAAGATTTTTTCCAACCTCTAAGGGTTCTCACCTTTGACCAATGAGATCTCCCTCATTTCTGAACTATGTTGGGGGCATTTAGAGGCACTCTACAATCTTTCTTTAAGACTCCATTGCCAACTAAACTGATGATAGAATGACCCTTCCTTCTAAGCCCTAAGTGTTCCTATTACCAACTTGTCTACCCTTCATAGGAACATAAAGCAATTAGTGAGGTGGACATTTAAGTAAGACCATTTTCTTTTACTAAGAATACATAAAAGCTCTAGATTATAGGTTTTTTTTTTTTTTGCATGTAATTATTGAAAAAAAAGATTAATTGATTCAAAACTCTGCAACAAATCCACTTGTTTTGGATCAATTTTTTTTGGGCAAAATTTCACCAAGTGGTGATATCCCAATGGTTCATTCTACCACCCTTGTAAAATCAAATGGTTCTTTTTTACAATTTTGCCATAATCCTAACCATTTGATCAAAGGTTAACCATGGGTATGATTGATTAGGGTTTAGAAATTGTTGACATCTCCATCTAGAACCACTTGAGGTTACCAATGTTTATTGCTAATCTTGTCAATTTCAACAATCAATTACCTCCCACCCACCTCCATCACCATAGCTACTCCTCTTTTCCAAGGTTTTTAGCCAACCTAGTTCTACTTTTTGTGAGGTGACATCGCACTTTATTTGCACATGATGTCCATTTTCATCACAAACATTCCCTCATTTCTTTCTATGAGTTGCCTTTACATGTTTATACAGAAAATTGCCTGGTCTTTTTGTTTTTAGTATGTTGTAGTGAGTTGTTGTTACATTTTTTTGGCGCCATTGTTAACAAGGTGACATAACTTGGAGTTGCAAGCATTCAGTTTGTAGAATTGATGGTTTTGTAAATTTATGGCAAAAGGCAACATATGGAGATCTTCACTTTCATGGAATTGGATAGAAGGCCATTGGACTTAGAGATGGAGCACAAAAGGAAAGGAGGTTGGAACGCATAAAGGGCGTTTCAACATCCAATTAAACTTACTCCTTACCTATTTAATTTGCAAATCAAACTTTATTTCGAGATTTTCTAAGTTTTTACATTACAAGCTCTAGAGATACTTTGTTTTATGCTCATTTCTTTGTTCATTGGGTTGCATTTTGTTTTGCATTGTGTGTTCATCATGTTATTCATTGTTTGTGAACTTTTGTTGTTATGTTCATTATGTAATGTGTATGTTCACTGTGCTACCACCATTCTAAATTAAGGTTTAAGGATTTTGAAATTTTGAGTTTTTTATTTATTTGTTATCATGTGTGCTTAGATTGTGTTTTAGGTTAGATTGTCTTTGAGCTTCATGTCTATTCAATGTTTCCATTGTGTTGGTTAGGGTTTAAAGATTTTGAAGCTTTGAAATTTGTTTATGTTCATTGACATGTTGGTTAAGGTTTAGGGTTCTTGAAGCTCTAAGCTTTGTTTCTACTCATCGTATGTTTAAGTTTCATTCAATTTATTCATTGTGTTTTAGGAATTTTCTTTAATCTGTTCATTGTGTTTAAGCTTTTTTGGTCTTTGTTCATCATGATTATTCATCACATTTAATTAGGGTTTAGGGATCTTGAAGCTCTAAGCCTTTTTTAATCTATTCATCTTCTATGATCATGTCTGAGGTTGTTTTGGTGTGCTCATTGTGTTTGCTCATTACATTGCCATCACATTACTTTGAGTTTTTATTTGTTCTTCAAGTTACAATTGAATTCTTAGGTATAGTCTTGTTTGTTCATCCCTTTATTCATCACATTACCATCACATTGCTACGAGGTTTAAGGTTCTAAATTCTACCTATTTCATTTTTTCTTCATTTAATTTCTTGTGTTTTCTCCTATCCATTTTTCTCTTCTAAGTTTTCTTCTTACATTTTTTGTCTTATCATCTTCATCTCATCATGAATCCATTGCAGCCACAAGTGGGCTACAAGATGTTTTTTAGTGTTAAGCCTTTGTCTTCTATAAACATAACTTCATCATTTCAAACTCAAATCCATAACCTTGTTTTTCCTTTATCACCATCATCTTCATGATAATTTGGTTTAGTTTCAAAATTTTGATCTTGATCTTCTAGCTATAATTTTTGAACCTTCAAAGAATAAACATAAAAAAGGGAATGTAAATTAAATTGGGTTTCCAAGAGGAGCGGGTTACAAATTTACCTTGGGTTAAGGTTGTGGTTGGGTGTGATGGGAAGCTTAACATGGTTCATTGCAAGATTTGCAATGAGTTCAATGGGAGGGAAAATTTATTAATTCTTGAGTTTGATAGTTTGTAGAAGCATGCAAGTAGGAAGAAATGTAAGGTTGCATGTCTTGGACTTATTATGGGGCAATATTTTATGTCTATTAATAATCAGCATGCCAAGAATGAACGAATGTGGGCTAGTAGGGGTTAGAATACTATTGCTTAAATGGTGATTGGTTCTAGTGTAACTAATGAAAAGAAGTGTAAGTTCATTCAATTTGTGGCCATCTTTTGGCTCTTGAAACTTGGCTAGCCTATGACAAATTTTGAAAATATGAAGGAACTTTTTGATATTTTGAAGGTGAAGAACACTTCGCATAAACATTAATCTAATTCCATTGGTTGGTAAATGGTTGAAAGCATGCATTAGATTGTCATTGAATTCACTATAGTTGTTGTGCAAAAAATTAAATAGCTTGCTATCAGCTATGATGGTTACCACAATCGACAACTAGTCTTGGTGGGTGAAAGCACGATCAATTAAACAGTTCGTGATACTTGTTTGGATAAATGGAAAGTAGCCATAAAATACACTTTCATATAATAAATTTTAAAATATTATTTATTCCAATGATCAATATGGGCATGTTCTTTGATTTTATGCCAATGATAATATAAAAAAACATGTTTAATGTCCATTTAAATAGATTTTTCAAAACTACAAGTAGATTTTTTTCTACTTTCGAGGCATTTGTTTCATAAAATAGGTTTAAAATAGGAGATTTGTTTTTTGGGGTTACTTTCTTGGATATTACTACTCTAAAATGTATTTATGTGCTTTAATTTTTACTTTAAAAGTAATAATATATCAAGCTTTTTAATGTAAAAATATTTTTGAACACATTTTGTTTAATATGTTTCAAAAATGTTTTCAACCTACTTTTATTATGTGAAAGTTTTTCAAACTTTGTATACAACAAATTATAAACCCATTATTGAACAACATGATGGTTTACTAATAATGATTAAAAACATTTTGACTTTTCTTTTTTGCATTTATGTGCAAAAATATGATTGCATGAACAACAACGTTTTGTGTTTAATTGATGATGCTTTCAGCTTGGTGAAATGTTCATGCCTATGTTGTTGACAATTTTAAAAGGATTCCATTACTGTTGAATTTGGAAAAGGTGATTGGTGGGTAATGTTAATAATTTAACTCAATTGATTATAAGGTCTTTCATGGAGTATGGGGGCTTGACATTTGATTATATTGGCAGCAAATTGATTTATTTTGGATAAGATGGAGTTGTGGGAAAAATATCCTTGGGTGATATCACTAAAAACCACCACAAGGAATGGTTAAGGAACAAAAAATAACCAAATCATTTTCTTGGGGACATTTACTTTAAATGTTTTCACAACTATAAGTTATTTTTTTCTCATGTTTATCAATTGCATGCACTAATATATGGCTTGAAATTTATTACGGAATTAAAAAATTATAAATTGTTAAAAAATTGTATTTTAAATTAAAATGTCCCCTTAAAAATTTGATAACCTTAACTTTGAAAATTCATAACAAATTTATATTTACTTAATCAATTGCCTAATAAAAAATTGAAAATAAAATGATTTCCAAATTACCTTGGAAAAATATTCTCAAAAAAATTCCCAAATTATGTTCAAATTTGTATTCTTGATCAAAAAGTTCAAGGAAAAGAACCAACATTACATTCTTGAATTTTTTTCTAAGTCCAATGATTAGAAACATAAACAATACACAATAATCTTGATATTATTGAAATTTCAAAATCCATGGAACCTAATAAATGTATTCATTTAAAAAAAATTATGAAAATATTTATTTAAAAGTTATGATTTTTCAAAGTTCGATGGGTCCATGAAAATGTGTTTATCAAGTTTGCATAAGCTTGTGACACATTTGTGTGATTTTGTTAATGTTGTGAAAATGTGTTGTGTTGAATTGTATACACTACAACAAAAGGTGTCCTTGTATGTCAAGTGATTTCATTAAATTTGAGTGAATTCACTAGTCTTAGTAAACAAAAATTAGTTGGAAAGTAGTGAATTCATTGGTCTAGTGAATAGGACTAGTGAATTGCACCCACATTTTGTAGTAATGATAATTTGATTCAAATCCTCAAAAGAAGTATAATGCAGAATAATTCAAAATGTTCTTGGACTTACATGAAAGCAACAATGACCAATTGTTGATAGCTTGGTGGACCAATTTTGCAACAAACATCCAGTTTGTGGTTTTTTATTTTATGGGCAGGTAATACCAATTGCATAAAGAATGTCCTCTTACTAGGGTGTTTATTCAAGCTACACATGATGATTAGATATTAACTTTTGAAGTTATTAAGGTGCAGTGTTCACATGTTGCCATATTTTTTATCAAGGAATTGAAGCGATGGTTCCCCAGCTAGGAATTGATGAATGCAATAGGTAGATCATCTATCCTCAGTGTTGGCTCAAACTTCTTGCTAAGGAAACATTTCAGGGACATTTAGCCTTATCAAAGGTTTAATTTTGTTTTGAAAAGATCATTGGTGCAATGATTCATTAGGTGAAAATCTCAACCTTTTTTAATGAAACCAAGCTTGATCTTGGAACTTCCTTTTTTTAAATCACTATGTAGAGCAACCATGTTGTTGCTCTAGAACCACCATTGGTTTGCAACCCTATCAACCAACTTTAATCTACTTTAGCATCCAACAATATCTTGCAACACTGACTATCAAAGTACTTTGCATTGGTAGAGTTGTCTATAGCTATGATTTTAGGTAGTTTAAAAAATGAATGTTGTTTTTCCACCTTGTCTTTCCTAAAATCCAAGTTGCGCAACCAATTAACTAAACATCTAGATTTGGTTGTTAAAACATTTGCACAAGATCATTACACGTTGGATAGTTTTCCTTTTGGGGATGCCATGAAGGATTGGAATGTTAATAAGGTGAGATATGTAGTTCATTGTTGGATTTTTTATGTCTTCTACTAATAGCTCATGGTGCAAATGTTTTATTGGTTATTGCACTTGTAGCTTATATGGTAGCAAGCTATTTGCTATGGTTGTTGGCATGAATATTATAATTGTTGATCAACATTTTAGCTTAGTATTTGATGTATGTTGCTCCTAAGCATTATATAAATTAATGGAGGTTTGGATTTCCACCGCAGTTCTTTTTCATTGAATCAAATTGTGTTTCTTTCAATTTCTGTACATTGCATGTGTGCTATTTATTTTATGTTATTGTTGCATTGTGGGTGGGTGTTGTACAAGTGGTTTTGTTGTGATGCATTAACAACTTCTTATTAATGTGGGCATGTAGGTATGGTTTTAATGTGTGTGGCTTGTGTAGATTTGGGTTGGGTTGCAATGGGCAAGATCCTTAAGGATCGGGATTCAACCCCCCCTCCCCCCCCACCTCCCGCCCCTCTTTTCCCCAAATCCATTTGTTATTTTGTTTTTGCAATTTCTTTCATTTTGTTTCTTTGTGTCCTAATATTAAACAACCAAGATTGCTAATTGGTCGCCTACAAAATGAAAATGATCATCATGTTTCTTACATTTCCATCTCCTTGATCACCATACAATCTTTCATTGGGAACAATGTTTTGCTAACACACTTATCATATGTTACCTTGGATCACATCTAATTTTGAGTGCTTAAGTTCCTAAGGAGTGAAAAGGGACAATGTTTTGCCAACACACTTATCATATTTTGCCTTGGATCATCAACTAATTTTGAGTGCTTAAGTTTCTAAGGAGCAAGAAGGGACAATATTTTGCCAACACACTTACCATATGCTGCCTTGGATTGTCACCTAATTTTGAGTGCTTAAGTTCCTAGGGAGTGAGAACATGCCTAATTAAAATAAAAGGTAGCCACAGCCACTTACTCCTCACCTTTTCAAATTGCCATGAATAATTCATGAATAATTGCATATGGGTTTGTATTTTACCTGCCAAGACACCTTGGTATTTTGAAAAAAATGAAATTGCGGATTAATGGAGGATATGAGGTATATGCATTATTCTACATTTAACCTGTGGTTTTGTGAGGTCCTTTGGGTTTTCCTTTCCTTGCAATTTTCTCTAAAGAGGTTGCTAAACCTGTACTTCTGTGGTCAGTCTTAGAAAAGAAAGAAAGAAAGCCAAAAAAAAAAGCTAAATCCCTTTGCATTTGCATGCAAAGTAAATAGAACTGGAGGACTTGTGTTGCCAGACTTTGAGGAATAAAGGTGTGAAATTCACTAGCTTCATACGATGATATTATTCCTTTAACGTAAGATTATAACACAATTAAATCAAAATTGCACAAGAACAAAATAATAAAATGCATATTAATGGAATACATCTTTGATGGGAGTGGAATATCAATCATTTACATCCCTTTACATATTTCTAAAGCTTTAGATCCAAAATACTTAGTCTTTTCAACTATGTTTACCTACTGAACATTTTACATGCCTTTGTATTTAATGGTCATTTATTTAAATTCATAAGGTGCAAGCTACTTCTAGTGTTTGGGTGTTGTAGACCCAAAATGAATGCGTAGTCCTTGCCTAAAGGCATGACTCAACGTAGCCCAATTAAAAAGGGCTTGCAGCACCTAGCTCTTTACATGTAGGACCCATTTCTAAATTAACACTGGACCATCACTTTCAGTGATAAATTTGGTCCTACACAACATGCTGAAAGTCCTTTCCTCAAAAGCAACGACACATTAGCCAGTCTCCATTGTTGGCTCAAGAGGGTGCACCTCTGAGCAAGTTAGTAGTTAACAAAAAGGTGCTGAGTGGAATTCCGGTCAAAAAGGGCGTTCTCTTCTACAACCAAATAAGCCTTGACACAAATTATTAATCTGCTGCTCAATGGCTGACATTCTGACAGAACTCTTACCAAGGGTCACATGTCCAAAATTCAAACCACTAATGGAAGTCGCAGCAAAACATTATTTACTAAGGACATTTAGTTACCCTAGTAGCTAAGGCTAAGACGCTAACAGTGATTTTTTCATTGGCATATTTTTGCCAAATTTAGACCTGAAAAATATGATTTCAACCCATAGGAAAGATTGGCTCAATTTCGCCAGATTTCGATTTTTATTTTCTCAAATTGCCACCAGATTTTTACAATAAGTTCTACTACATGTAGCCATGTAGCCAAGAATATATAAGGATGCTATTTTTTTCTTTTACTTTCATATCTGGTACATGTAACCAGATTTGGTTAAATTATTTCCTAGATGATTGACACTTTTGCTACAACAAAAAACCCTTAAAAAACCCCTAGAACCCCCTCTACCAATGTACAGGGTGGGGTGTCAGAGTCGCCAACTGTCTGCTTTGCACAAATCTAAAAACACAACCGATAATCCGAAGCAATTCCCTTCTAAAAATCATCTCTGTTTTAGCTGAAAGCAGTACGCAATTGGAGATGTCAGCAGTAAATCATCAATGAAATGGTAAACTCGGAAAATAAGGTAACATTAGTACTCTTTCTCCAATCGTTGATCTGGAACGCGCCCAATTCCAATTTGCCAGTGTGTATCTTTCTAGTTTCTTTGAAACCCCCCCCCCCCCCCCCCAAGATTTGTGCTTGTCACTAGCGGTGATATTTTTATTTACTCAAAGTGAGGATCATCTAGAAAAGTACTTACCCAAAGTAGACAACAAATCAGATATGAAAGTTTTTTTGAAAAATAAGAATCCTTCTATACACTTGGCCACCTAATGGAACTTACCATAAAAGTCAGACGATTTTATAAAAAACAATCCTTGAAATCTCAAGAATTTGGGTCATTTTTTGGATCAAAAATTGTTGGCATAGCTTGATCATACTTTTCAGGTCAAAATTCGGCAAAATTTTGTCCCAACAAAAGATCACTGGACCCAACTCCCTGGTTATCCCAAGTAAGCAACCAAATTTTCCCTTCTGTTTTGGGCAAAAGCTATTTACAGCAGAATATTCCATTTCTTTTTTTTTTGAAATTTTAAAGCCAGGGTGATACGAAAATTTCCCGCAAAAAAAACCACGGGTCCCATACATCATTATCAACTTTTGAATACTAGAAGCTTCAATCGAAAAAGGTGTAAGCTTTAGACTTCCTGCCTGCCGTAGTCTAAAGCACCAATGGACGCCTGGTAGTGGACCCTTGGCTTGAATAAATCCATGAAATCGACCAAACCCAGAAGCAAGCATTCAGGTTCAGAACTATTATATAACAGTCCTCAGCTAGTAATGTTCATCTCACAATCATCGCTTGCATTCAGAGCCGGGGTCAGTACTGCACAGGAGCGCCATAGCTGATCAGATCAGAGAGACATCCTTTCACAACTGCTGCGAAGTCCTGGGTCTAGTGCCAACATCTGCAATAGAGTTCTGATTAGGGCAGATCATATACTAAGCTCTACTATTGTAGTGCAGCTGGATCTGTGAGATCGACCTAGTTAGTCATCTGTTTCTACATTCATCTCCAAGAGCGGGCGGTTGGGTTTTGTAGCTGCGTCATGGCACCAAGTGGAGATTTGGTGACATCGAATGTCATCAGCGAGCATAATGGTCTCCAGCATCTGAGCGGCAACGTCGGGAGATCGTTACAGATGCCGGCCAAAGGGCCAGCAACGATATTGGCGATGGATATTGCAGTCCCACCCACGTATTACCTTCAAGACACCTACCCAGACTATCTTTTCAACCTCTGCAACCTCAACCACAAGGAGAAGCTCAAGGCCAAGTTCAAGTTCCTCTGTACGTCTTTTTAATTAATCTCTCTTTGCGGTTTGTCACCTGAAACTGACATGCTTTGCCCTCTCGGGTCCGACTTTCCTTGAAATTATTAATTGAGCTGGAACGTGTTTCTTTGCTTAGTTCTTGGGTTTATAGGATGGAGACTCACGTCTTTTTTGATCACTGAATTTGGTAATATTATCAAGCTGCAGTCTGCGTCAATTCTCATCTGATGCGTCTGCCCAACTGAGTTCATATCCAAGTACATCCATAATCTGCTAGAGCAGCGAGACTTTGCGTTTCTGTTAGTCCCGATCGTCAATTCTTTACCACGATCAACTCAGTTCGTATGACGAGTGAATTGCGAATCAGTGAATTCATGCAATTCCAGGTTCCACACTAGTCAATCTTCCTGTTGCATCGATCTGTAAGGTTCATGCATCGTGCGAACTTGTTGCTGCCATGGCGATAACGAATGGCGCTCTTAAACCAAGCTGAAGCTGATCCTGAATTGGCCCTCAAGCTAGCTAGTGTAGGTTGAAAACCAGCTAGAGTGGCCGGACCAGAGCCTACTTCTCGGAACTTAACAACGAATTCTTTGTGTTGTAGGTGATAAGACGGGGATCAGGAAACGCCACATGATTCTGACTGAGGAGGTTTTGAAGGCAAACCCGGAAATCTGTACTTACATGGCTCCCTCTGTAGAGACGCGTATCAACATGTCTGTGGTCGAGATTCCGAAGCTTGGCCACGAGGCCGCACTCAAAGCCATCAAGATTTGGGGCCATCCCGTTTCCGAGATAACCCACTTGGTGTTTGGAACAACTAGCTCAATAGATATGCCTGGAGCGGATCTTGTACTCTCGAAGCTCTTGGGTCTCAACCCTACTGTTAGACGTGTCATGCTGTACATGGGTGGTTGCAACGGTGGTGCTGCCGTCATGCGCGTCGCCAAGGACCTGGCAGAGAACAATAAGGGCGCCAGAGTGTTGGCGGTCGTTGTCGAAAGTACGATCCTCGGTTATCTAGCACCGAATGAGAACGAAATCGACGAGCTGGTGGCAGCCGCACTGACCGGAGATGGAGGAGTAGCTCTCATCGTCGGCTCTGATCCCGAGCCCAACGAACGCCCCCTGTACGAGATTCAATGGGCCGGAGAGACGTTCTTGCCGAACACTGAACACGCGATCGTTAGGCGTCTAACCAGAGCTGGATTGAACTCCCATCTACTCAAGCACGTGGCGGGAGTAATCGCGGCTAACTTGCCGAAATTCCTAACCGAAGTGAGGGAGGTAGTGGGCGGACCCAGTTGGGATGAGATGTTCTTCGCAATGCACACCGGAGGCAGCGCACTACTAAACGGAGTCGAGGCATCTCTCAACTTACCTAAAGACAAGATGCAAGCAACGAGGACCGCACTCTCCGAGTACGGCAACTTGCAGGGCGCTTCCTTACTGTTCGCGCTGAACGAGGTACGGTTACGCTCGGAGGAACTGGGCTCCAAGACTACTGGCGAGGGATGGGACTACGGCTATCTCCTGGGTTTTGGCCCTGGAGTCACAATGGAATGTTTGTATCTGAAAAGTTGTCCTCGTTAAAACAAAAAAATTACTGCAATCTCCCAGTACTATTCTGTAGACTAATCTCTTGCAAATAACAATCTAGATCAATGTCTAGTACTATCCCAAACTCAACATTGTAGATTAGCCCAACTTCTAGATTACTAGATCAGTAATCTATAAATCCATACAACGATTAATATAGCAGGATGTCCAATAGACTTAATTAACTGTGAAAGTTAGGTATAATTCCAATCTAGAAAGATCCGATTAAGTTTGGGTTAAGAACATCTTTCTGTTTGGCCCCTATGATCACAGATTTTGCTCTAACAATAAATTTCTATTACATGTTCTACTCCAGCCCTCTATGCACAGTCACACCACAGCGTCTGTCAAGCATTCACCAAAATGCAGAGCTGTGAGAATTGAGTCAACCTAGGAATCATTCAAAAGTGACAACTGTCATCTCTTTTCGCTGGAGCAATGCCAGTTCATTCAAAACTCCTCACAAATCATCCATTTGTTATTTTTCATTTACTGGCAGATTTTCGAAAACAGTTTGTATCAGTCCAGTGAAAACCCTTTCTTCAACAAAGCATTTCACCCAGTTTCAGTTACTTTCCATTGACCTGCTATCATTACAATAGAGAGATCCTCGAATTCACCATGTCTTCACCCTGTCTTTGAGCCTCCTTCCACCCCCTAATCTTTTAGTGGTATCCGTAAAGGAAGGAAATTTTATTAAATCTCAGTATGAAATGCTGAAACTCACTACGAAATGCTGAATCTCAGCAATTAATGCACAAGGTTCGAGAGGAATTATAGTACCTGTAGAGGTCGGAGCAGTGAAAATCTATGTAGCAGCAGTGGAGGCGCTCAGGGAAAAAGAAAGACAAGGTGGAACTCAGGAACTATCAAAATTGATGGCTTTCTAAGTTTCACCCCCCCTTGAATGCTAATGTACTTTTTTGCAGGTTTTTTAAAAATCTCACCCTGTGTATGACCAAACTCAGGGTACTGGTGCTGTCTTTTCCTGACTTTACATATATCTCTAATATGTCATATGCGATTGTAAAAACAGCAATATAATGGGAAAACTCTAATCAGTAGTACAAACTATTACCAAACGTGTCCCCTTTCCACTAGTCATTTCACTCACTTCCCACTCATTTAACCCAAAATGAGTGCAAAATGAGTGACACAAATGAAATGATTAGTGCATGTTTTGTGTAATTTTCATTTAAAAAATCAGATTAGGACAAAGTTAGGTCCATAATTTCCATCTAGAAAATTAGATGAATTTTGGCTTAATTTCTCAGCTAGGATGATCGACTCCTACAAAGTTCAGGATAACCCACATCTAGAATGGTCAGATGAAGTTTGGGAGGATTTCCATTAACGACAGATGAGATGAAGGTGGGAAACTTGGGCATATTATTAAAGTAAATTGTATACTGCACAGCAAAAATGATCTGTTGGAATGTTATATATGAGATGTTTCCATAATTTATTATTGACAGATGTGATAATTTAAAAAGGACTTATTTAAGTTGTATGCAGCTGGGCCGCAGGCTACCTGTTGTCATGTTTGATGTGTTTTTTTCAAGTGGTGATCCTGTCTAGGTTATATCTTGTGAAATCCATTTTAAATGTGTCTTATTGAAAATCCTAATTTTGATGATTTCAAGTGAAGAAAACACATGTAGTTGAAATTAGTGTGTTATTTTTATATTTTGGGTGATCAAATTTGTCATAATTAGTGAAGGCTGTCAATCCTTGACAATATTTATCTAACATATTTAATTTGAATGGGGTTTTTACTCTTGAGTTGTAAAGTGATATTGGACTAGCCCACAAAGGTGTTTAGCAGATCTCAAAAGAACTAAATTTAATTATTTAAAAGGAGAAGTGGACAACTTCTCACACATACACAAAACTTCTGTCCTAGAGTTGAGCTTTAAGGGATCCTGAAGATCATCAAACTTTGCTTGGGTTTCTGGTACAATGGTAGGACATTACCAGTTCAAATTTGGAACTGGATGATCTTTCTGTGTGGAATTTTTTATAAGAAGCTACCATGATTGCACGGTACTCAAAGTTAAAGTTGCGTAAAGCACTGGCCAGGAATCCCTTGTTCTGTGGAGTCGATTACAAGGGCAAGATTAGGGTCCAGGGACCAGGTTGGTGGTGGCAATAGCGTTTTTTTGTGAGAGTTTGTTCACCAAACATAAGATCCATGGTAACTTGAATATCACCCAGTGCTCGGTTTGGCACTTTACTAAATGAAATTGCTCTAACTGAATGTCCGACCATCAGTGAACCATACTAAACCCATAGTAAATGAACTGCCCCAAATCAAGACTAGCTGAACCAAACTGTGCTGATGAACATGTGTGCATGTAGGGTAGAACTGCCCATCATCGATCACTACCTTGTCATCGAACACTTCTTTACATCTTCATCATCTGTGCTTCATTTTGAGTGATTTAAAATGTTACAAGAGTGCTACCTCAAGCTCTAAAAATCATCCTTGAAGTGCAAAGGAGAAGGAGTAATGAAAAAATAGCAAGAAGAAAAAAAAACTTTCCGACTCATAAAACATGTTTTTTTTTGCTTTTTTGCTTTTTTTTCTCTTTGGACCCCTCATATTTTCAAAGCTTCTAGCTTTCTCATTTCTTGTTCATTTTAAATGATTCAAAGTGCTATAAGAGCACCACCTTTAGTTCTACAAATCATCTTTGAACTCTAATAGCAATAAAGCAACATACAAGGAATGTTTTGCATGTTCAAGAACCAGCTTTGTAGTGTTTGGTGATTTTTTTTTTGAGTTCTTTCGCCCCTCTACTTTGGGAGGCCATAACTTTTTCAATTTTTATCTGTTTTTGACAATTTTTAATGAATCAAATGCGCCAATAGGAGGGATTCAAGTTTTTCTTGGACACCAGCACCAACAGAGCCCTCCCCTTGGATCCGGCCTGTCTTGAGCACTTAAGTGTTCACTCACCAGCCGTTCTACCCTAGTAAGACAGTACATTACAGAAGTATCTATTTGCCATGAAATGTTCACAAGAGAATATAAGTTTTGGTCTTTTGGCTAGTGGCCCTTTGTGTAGTGCAAATCCTCACGCAGTGGGCTTTACTAAATAAGGGCTTGGACACTGTCGAGGGAAGTGCAGACCTGATTCTGGTAAAGCTCACAACTGAGGTCTGGGAAGTGCAGGCCTGATTCTGCTTAAGCTCAAAACTGAGGTCTTTACCGAGTGTAAAGACCTGATCTCATTTTTTATTCCTTTTTTGGTGAGTAAAAAAACAAAACAAATAGAGAGGGAAAAAAACCGTAGGTAACATGCCCTGGAATTACACTAGAAAAATGGGAGCAGCTCTTTGCGTCCTATTTTCATTGGACATGAACTTGAGAATAACTGTTTTCTGGACTGAGGGAGTTTGATGAGTACCTATTGGCATGCCTGCAGTACTGAGTTGTGATGAGATTGGTACTTGAAGTCTGCATGCCACCTCCATCCAGAGAACAATGAATGCTGTGCATGGACAGGTGAGACTAAGAGATGTTGGAGGATATTGTCATCCTCTACAGTGTATTCTCTGTTACAATGTGCAGTATACACACATTACATATAAGCCAATGTGGGATATTAGTCCTTGTGAATTTAAAAACAATTTTAGAAATTACTCTTAAAGTTACTCTTAGAGTATGTAGTGAATTATCTTCTATTTTACCCTCAGAAACAAAATGGTGCTCGAATATAGAATGAACAATGTGAATTAATGACAAAAACAAAACATCTTGCTGGCTACAGTTGTGCTTGCCTTTTTTTAGCTATGCACTGTAACACTATCACTAATGAATTTATGTTCTTTTTTGTTGACCATATTAACTCATACATTTCAATGATGGGGATACTCTTAAATGCTTACAAGAGCGAGATGCATTACCGTCATCATTTGCAATTCTTTGTGCAATAAAATTTTCACCCCAAGTTAGGGACAAGAAAACTATTGCATTATTGATGTGGGCAATCACTTTCTTTTTTTCATTTAGAGAAAAGTAGCTCATGGGCCCACTTGGGAGGTGCATGTGGGGGTAGACTAGTTCAAAAGTATACAATGATAGGAGCTCTAACTGGCCTTGAGCTAGAAACTTTTTTAATCTCAAAATGGATATGAGTTAAAAAGGTCACCCCATGGTCATTCATTCCCTAGACCTTTGGCCAAGGTGAACATCCCCTCTAGTTAATTGTGAACATTTTAGTTAAATTGAACCTTTTAAAATGCTTTGATTTCTTGTAATGTTTGCCTTGCCCTTTATTATGACATTTGAAGATTTTTCCAAGGTCAAACAATTTCACTCTTGGGGTTTTGTGTTAGAGATAAACAAAAATTCCCAACGTTCAAATTTGCTTATCTATCATCACATGATCCTAATTGAACTCCACAATAAACATCTTAATAACCTTAATTTGCATTAATAATTTCTTCTCAAAATCTCTTTGCTTCAATGTTGAATAACAAAGGGTTCAAATTGTATCCATTGCAATTTACTCAAAGAGGAAAAAAATGCACCAAGGATTATTAACAACATATAATGTCATGTAATTGATCTATTGGCACATTGACCTATAATTTGCACATGTCATGCCTGATTTCATGAACAATTTTAAAAAGAGATAAAGAACAACTTAATAGGCCAAATGTTGATGGATTTTCCCTTCCTACTTTTGATTGAAAACCTAATAAAAAAACATTCATTTAACCCACACATTTTGAGCTTTTGCTTCATATCATGGTTATTAGTGTTGGCCTTTTCACATCACATTAATCATTTTAATTTTGATGTACCTTATAAGCATCATGTTGTTTTAGTGTTAATGTATAGGGTCAAAACAATATTTTTTTCTGTAGGGGTAAAATGTTTACCTTAATAACAACAAAAATTCAATCATCCCATATTTTTGGGGGCATGGATAACTAGCTAGGCTTGGGTCTTGATCCATATAATGACCAAAATTCAATCACAAAAGAAAAGAAAAATCCATATCATGAAGATGCGGTGATTAAATTTTGGTCACCATTTTAATAATCAACTTTTTTTTTCAATTTTTTTTAACAAACTAAAATTTTGATCACCATATGGACCAAGTTGGACTTGGGTGTGACCAAAGAGTCCAAAAAGACCAATATTAAATCCACCTTAATTATAACTTAGCAATAACTTATTTTCAATCCTAAAATTTAATTAAGAAAAATAAAATCCATTTGATTGTTGAAATGTGGTGGCTAAATTTTAGTTACCATGTTAATGGTTAGCTTAGGATTTTATTTTTTTAAAAATAATTTTAAGTTTTTGCAATTGAAATTCATTCATTTTTATGGACTAAGATGAACTTGGGTGGGATGAGATGTCCACAAAAATTGGGTCCAAACCCACCTTAATTGTACTAAAATATAATCCCAAATTGTTAAAACAAAAAAAACCAAAAAAAAAAAATTCCAAAAATCTTGATCATCAAAATGTGATGATAAAATTTCAATTGCCATCTCAATAGTTTTTTCTTTTCTTGAGGTTTAAATTTCAATCACCATTTGATTTTGACCAAGGTGGAACTAGTGTTGGTATTTATGGAAACCCCAATCCCATGTAGGTCCACCAATGTCCTGGAATCAATGAAATCTTAGTTGCAAAAAATTATTAAAATATATATATATTTGTTAGGAATTTTTTCACTATGAAAAAAAAAGGTGTTTTGCAATTGGCCTTGCAACTCAATTTTTGAATTGGATCGGACACTTACAACTCACCATATATACGGTGTAACTCATTACAACACAATTACAACTTTGTCACAACAATTCCTTTTCAACTACTATGCAACTCCCCTATGACTACAATCATAATGTCATGTTAACATCATTTTTCATCCATTCATTAAAATTTAACACATGGCACTATGAGTATTTTTCATGATTTTTTTGAAATATGGATATCCATTGTCCATTATGATTATTCGTTTTAAGTGATCTTGGATTATGACATGTGCCACAATCAAAAGTTACCATGTGGCATATTAATTGAATTTTGGAAACAAATATATATATGTATTTAGGTAGGTCAATACATAGCCATAGGTAGGTAAGTTGATATAGTTCCAACCTACCTACTTACCTAATTACTTACTTACTATCTAGGTAGGCATGTAGGTAAGTAGGAAGGTAGAATACTAGAAAAATATGTGAACTAAAAAGTAGTCGCATAAGTTTTTGAATTTGTTATGTGTTTTGCTTTTAAGGTTAAGCTTTTATGAGCTCATCCCAACATGGCACATGTATTTTAATGTGAGAATGCAAGAGGAGACACCTCTTTTATATAGTTTGTGAAATGAGATATTAAAGACAAAGCATATAGGTTAAATCTTTAAGTGCCACCTTAGTTGCAATTGAATTGTAATTACAAACAAAAATTCCCACATGCTTTCTATTTGATTTTAAATTTATAATTAATTTGAAATTTTATAATTAATCATCTAACATAATTATTTGGAATTTAATTCTTTGAATTAAATATATGATAATTAATTATCTAGATTAAACATATGAATTAATTAATATAATTCAGATAATTAGTTAGTTGATTGATTCAAATAATTAATTATGTTGATAATTGATGATATGAATTCAAATAAAATTCAATAATTACTCACTTACATTAACAAAGTTTGTTATCTAAAATTATTTTAATTAATTAATTAATTTTATATAATTAGTTATTGAGTTTAAGTATTTATTTATTTATTATCTGAATTAATTATATATTAATGAATCAAATTTGATTAATGAATTCATATGAATAGTTTATTATTTAGTTTACTTAATTAGTTCATGGTAATTAAGTATATTACATATTAATTATTAATTAAAAAATTAATAACAAATAATTCGTTCTGAAATGTTAAATAACAAACATGAATTTGAATAAAAGACATTAAGGTATATAAAGACATATTCATATGTACACCCTTATTGAATGTTTAATAAAATATACACATTGCTTTTAATTTCAATTCAAAAATAGACTTTCACCTTCCATGAAATTTTATGGTTTGATATGTATGTGTACCAACATAATATTGTGAATTCCAATGTAATGAATATTATTAACACAACAATTGAACATCAATCACAAAAAATAGGACTATAATATTTACTACATTATTTAAATTTTAATTATTTAGATAATTATGAAAATGAATTGTTTTAATTAATTAATTCAATTATTTAAAAGAATTGGCTCATATCAATGAAACATTTAATAATTTAGTTTAGAAAAGTTTGAAGTGTATAAGCGATGATATATATATGTACATATTCATAAACACTTTAATACACCATTCCAATTTAATTGAAGGCTTGCATTTACACTTTCAATGAATTGCACAATCTATAAATCTTTTACAAGTATGTGTTGTCACATAGTTGATAATTAATTTTAGATGAGTTGAACACTCTAATTCCAAAATAGTGGACAAGTAATAGTTATGTAGTGATACAACAATGGCACATTTAATTGTAACATAATTGTAAAACTAATCAATTTAGTTGACTCTTAGTTGAAAACAAATTGCAAGTTCCAAATGTTATGGACCTTTACCTAATCGTACACATGGCATGATCGTATGCATCAATGTCATATGCTAGTTATAAAATAATTGTTCATTCAATGCTAAAGCTACACCAATTGCAACACAGTTGAAATTAACCACTTTGCTACAACTTATGATCATGGTCAAACTACGATTGAGTATCATTGTATATACTTTGCATACATATGCTCATATAAAGTCCAAGTTGCAACTAATGTGCAACTAAATTACAATTATGAAATATTATAACGTGGCATTTTAATTATTAATTCATCATATTTCCATATTGTAATTGTACCCTAATTGCACAATAGTTTTTGTGATGATTTAGTTGCATGCCAATCTAGTTTCCATAGACATGATTTCTCACAATGTTTATTGGTTAACACATGTTTACATCTTAGTTATTTTAAGTAAAATGGGGTAAATTGGCTTGGAACCAGTTCCAAAATGAATTTAGTTTTAAATATTTAATATGTGGGAGATAATCCCGAGTTTTGTGAGATCAAATCACAAGTGATTTGAGATTCCAAAACATGTTTTTGCAAGTTTTTATGAGGTTTTATGAAAGTTGTGTCTAACATGATTTGTTTGATTTTCCTTATGTGTGTTTTGGGCTTGGATTTTTATTTGTTACAAGTGAGTTATATTTTTTGAATCACCAAAATCCATTTTTAGTTGTTTATGCTACATCTAAATTTAGTTCTTAAACATGATTTTTTGTTTTGCAAGAAAGTTAATTACAGATGGGGGCATTCCTTGGCTCCTTCAGAAACAAAACACAAGAGGGCCATTATTTCTATCATGGGCCCCCTTTCTTTTCTTTCATTTCCTTTCCTTAATTTCCATCCCTCCTTTCTCTTTTCCTCTACCTCAATGTTTTCGTTATTTAGGGGTGTGCACAAATAGCAATAGGGGGTGGTGATAACCACAACGGCCACCATCATCACCATCAAAGCTTAGAGCTCTTGGTGGGTTTTCAAATACAACGCATCAAGGTGACAAGGGCATTTCCCACCTCTTCTTTGTTGCCATTGTCATCATCATGGTCGTGCGTTCTTAACAAAAAGAAGCAATACGAGTTGCTACCATTGAAAAAAAGAAAGAAGGAGGGTGGCAATGGGAGGAGCCAAATTCCATTGTCATTGCCATCTTGTGTTGAAGCTAGGTCTGAACCTCCTTTGACCTTGCTAAGTTTCATAGGTTTAGGAGGTTTACAAGCCTTGAAGTAAAAGGGAGGGGTGTTGTTAACCTTGGGTTAATCTTTTACCATTTACCTAAAACGTTAATGACTTAGGGGCATCTCGATAATCTTTATTACTAAGAATTGTTATTTCTACTTTTGGGGGATAAGGCCCACTAATCTAGTTAACTTCTAAGGATGGTAGGTAAGAAGTCAACTGCCTACAACTTCTAGAAGGTGGTAGTTGGCTAATTACTTGTTTATTAAGAAGGTAACTTGGAATAAATCTAAGAGGACCAACTACTTCAATGGGATTTCAAATGATAATTTTTTTGGGTATGGACTTGGAGGAGGATTTAGGAAGTTGGAAGGCCCTTCATTTCAAGGCTTTTTTTCCCTTTATTTGGTTTTTGACTTTTTGGTTTGGAGTGTTGTTTTTCTTTTCTTTTTTCCTTCTCATCCTCAATCCCTCTATTTTATTTTTTCTTCTAACTATCATTGTTTTTTCTTTGTTTTCTTTCCTTTTAAGAGAATAGTTTTGTTGATTTTGGAGTAAAAGAAGGGAAGGGATAGTAGTCCTTGGATGTACTTGAATGGGATCAAGAAGATGATAAACTAAGGTGCTTGTGTAAAACCTTTTTTCTTTTTAGATTTATTCGTGAGTTTTTAGTTTCATTACTACAATAGGACAAGAGGACTATGGGGCAAATGGTAGGAGAAAGGTAGAAGGTAGGCATTCTTGGGACAAGTTTGTTTATTTCAAAAGATCCCTCTTTTGATGAACTATAAGTGTTATTACCTTACGGCAATAATTTTGTTGCAGGGTAGAATTACAATCCCTTTATTTACTAATTAGGCTATGGTCATTTCTTTTGATGTAACTAACCTATTATCATGTTAGGATTACTCATTAAGGGAATGGAAATTAGGATGGGAAGGTAGGATATTGTTTACGAAGTAGATTTTTTCTTTTTTCATATACAATTTGTTATTCTTATGTGAATAGTTGTAATAAAATAAAGAAGTTCGTAAATTAGCTTTGTGAGTGTGTAACATTACCTTTCCTTGGCATTAACTTTAGATTATCAAGGACCTAGTTTGGCATTACAAGGGTCCAATCTAAACCTCCTCTTTTCTTGTTTTTTTTCAAAATCTCGAATGTAATAGACAAGTTCAATACCAATCCAAACTTGCCACATGACTATTTTTATTTTTATTTTTTTCAGATTTTCATCCATGTGGAAGTTATTAGTCCATAATTTGGATGTAACATTTTTTTGTCCATTTTTTTCATTCGTGTTAGTAGTTGAACACTAAATTAAATTTTATGTGGGTAGGTTGGTTAAGGATCACTTTACATAAAACCAAATGATAGAGATTTAAACCTTTAAGACCAAACAAGTTTTGCACACATTAAGGCCTATGATTGGACAATATTTGTTTTTTGATTACTTTCAAATTTATTCTTGGAATTAATTGGGATTTTCTTCCAGAATTTATATCTTCCACATACAAAGTTTGATTGAAGTATGGTTTTATGTTGGCAAGTTTTTTGAAACAAAGGTTATACATGGTGTGAAGTTGCAGAGATTTTGGAATCACAAGGTTTGGGAGTTTAAAGGTTTTTCCAATCACTACAACAAAAAGTGTCTATGTATGCCAAGTGATTTCACTAGATTTTGAATGAATTCATTGGTTATAATGAATGGGACCTAATGGAGACATAATGAATTCCTTGGTCTAGTGAATTTAGACATGTAGTTCACAATTATGTGTGAGAATCACAAAAGTGAAATTTGTGTTACATGAACTTATTCCTTCCCACTTTGTGTTGTTCAAAGCTACACTTGTGTTTTAGGAGAATGTTGGCCATGGCTAAGCTTAACGTTCTAAATTGAAATTCTAAGATGCAAGTTTCATATACTTTGAAGCTAGGCTTAGCCTTCCAAAATGAAATTTTGGGCTGCAAATTTTAGAGACCATGTAGATAATTTATATCCCGTGATGAGTTTTCAAGATAGTAGTTATCATGTTGGGGGCTTTGTAAGCCTTGTTCAATTTATGCATTTAATTCACCAATTACCACATTGGGTTATACATTAAAATCACTGATTATGAACATTATAATCATGTTGGGTGATTATATTGATCCCCTAACTATGTGTTTATTACTTATGGTCCCAACACTTGTTTCAACTTTAAGTGCAATTGCGACAATTTCTAATAACAGCTTAACTAACTACAATAAGAATGCCAATGCCAACAAAATTCTCAAAAGTTTTGTAGCCACTAGAAATGGTGGTATCAACCCTTCCACTAGTACTTTGGGTTTTGTTGTTGACATTTAACCTAGTTGTGGAATTTTCTTGAAAGTTATGAAAAAATTAATAGGGGGTTTAGATGGGAAATATATGAAATTTATAAATAGTGAAGTTCAGCTAAGGATTGGTCAACATAGGTACCTACCTAATCTAACATATTACTTAGCATAATTTATTTACATATTTTAGATTAGAATACCTAGTAGCTTAATTTACCTGCCCATATTAACCTACATACCTAGGTTAACATACTTATGTTGCAATCATACCTAGTGCTAATTCCATGGTAACTCAATGTTGTAGTAACAAAAAAATTTGGTTAAATCACACCAAAAATGTTTACAAACATTGGATTTTATGTGTCATCCTATGTGGCACAAAATGTTAAGGTGATGTTAAAAAAATGGTAAGTTGGTGGTAGGTACCATCAAATTTACAAAAATTGAAGACTCTACCACTAAAACACAATGTTAACTACTAGCCCCCAAAAGGAGGGGATAACTCAATGGTAACTTAGCATGCATGTTCACAATATTTGGTTCTCATTCTCCTCTTGTTCTCTTTTCGTGTATTCCCTTCCACTCTCATCTATCCCCCCTCACCTTCAACCTCCTCTCTCTTCTTCAAGTTGCTTGCTATTGTTGCTATAGCCAAGATGGTTGGAATTATAGAATTGTTGTAGGTCAAGTTTACAAGCACCATGGACACCCTATTTGGCAATAGCTTTTCAAGCTTTGATGGTGAACAAAACTTTGGTGAAAAAAATAAATACATTGAAACTACAACTAAAAATCTCTTTCTTCTATGTCTGTAAAATGTTTGTTATATTTATGTTTTATTTACAGAATGGGTACAAGGAAGCTTCGTCGTAACCTTGGGCATTTGAAGTTGTTGAATATTTTCAGTAATGCAAATTTTGATCAACAATATCTTTAACATTTGCACAATAATTCAAAGACAAATTTTGAATCAAGAACTTTCACAAACGAAACTATTTTATCATGGATCCATTGGAATTGATGTGCATTTGTGAATTGCTTCTAGGTCCAGAGGTTTTCATCATTTGTTCATTCCTTGGTGATGATGTTGTTACACCAGTTTTTAAAATAAAGAAAAGGCAAGAAATTTGTTGGCATTAATTAGACTACAGATGGCAATGCCCAAATCCAAACACAAAAAGGTTGCCAATCAAATTAGGAGCACAAATAGATTTTGGCTCTTGTCAAGGCCAA
>Ga0116229_10003996_pt1 | contig 24239 bp, 19 predicted proteins | sample S1TSphgellanicum_3_FD_87313 | JGI IMG/M metagenome (GOLD analysis project Ga0116229, IMG submission 87313) | Host-associated microbial communities from peat moss isolated from Minnesota, USA - S1T2_Fc - Sphagnum magellanicum MG | ecosystem: Host-associated > Plants > Peat moss > Unclassified...
CAAATTGTGTTACAGATATGCATGGAAGTCTATTTCCCGGGTCTTGCAAACAACAGAAGTCTACAGGATAAAGTTCGCAAGACATGCAGATCAATGGGTAAGTTCCAATCTCCTGACGTATGTATAAACCGACCGGTCAAAAATGATGACCCTCTCACTAAACTTAGCTGCAGATCAAACAAAATGGCCGAATCGATAAGCATATTATAAATTTGTGAAGAATATAACCTTTCAATGGTACTATAAATTACTGCTTCTGTTTTCGGGTTCCCGAAGGTTCAACTTCAATCGTCATGCATATTAAATATGCTGGAAACATGTGATAGAGGAGAAGGGACCAGTACTAAGGTGAAAATTCCCGCGTACTTGATTATGCTTGGGTGATCCGACCCAAGCTATACTGATTACGCATTGTCTCCTCAGTGCTGGTCCTTGGTAGTCAGTAGGAGCAGGCTGAGAGAGTGGTTGATGCAGCACCAACCACCTCCAAAACAGAGGTCACCTGCAGCAATAGTAATGGCAAAGCAAAGAAAAAAAAGTCACCCGGGATCCAGCTGGTAGCTAGCGTACAAAATTTCAACTGTAGCAGCTCGCTAGCTTTCAAAATAACCTCCAGATCAAATGGAGTTCTGCTGCAAGCATGGATATAATCATGATCTGATCATTTTGTGTCATGTCATGCCTTATGTTATTGCAGGTTTGGATTATTCAATTTCCGGAAATGTAGTATCCGTGTCAGGCTATCCCTGCTCAGAAGACATCGATGAAGATTATGTGCTCATGGTATTTGAAGCGTTAGACGACAGAGCCAGGCTTGTTTGAGCAGGTACATATCATGGTCAACCTCCAAGCTCAAGCTGCGAGTCCGACTGGACCAATCTGTAGTTAGACATCATTCCTGGACCCTGGAATTATTCTTCTTCAGAGCCATACATCCTTCCCCTGAGATCATGTCACAAAATCGAGGGAGTTTTGTCGTCTCCGACTGAATATACCCACAGTGATCAACGCTGATCAGGCTCCGGTCATAACTCAATCAGTTCAGATTTGTGCGATAGATACTTACAGCAATTTGTACACTTGATTAAAAAACACACATTCGGGGAGCTGAAGTAATGTCCTTACACTGGGGACCGCCCCCTTGAAAATTACTTACTCAGAGGCACTGTACATGAAAGCAGCTAGTCGTGCTGTGACCTATTTTTTCCTGGTTAAATTTAGCCAGTTGGCCGAAATCATTTTTGATTCTGGTGAACTTTTTTTTCCTTAAAACATTCTCTTGGAAGTAAAATCTCTAAAAAGACTTTTTTTGAGGAAAAGTCGCCATATTTCTCTATTGGGTAGCTGGCATGTCGCCTTGAAAATGTGAAGGATGCTTAAACTTTTTTTACTTTCATATCCTGTTCATAGGCAAATTTGGCTGATTTTTTGTAGAGCTGATCGCCAATTCATCCACATCAGAAAAAAGAAGAAAAAAAGAAGAAAAAACCGGGTGTCAGTGCCCCTTGCTGATTTTCATGTTGGATAATACTTTTCCCCAAACTATCCAAACTTAAGAAACTGGGTGCACAGAAATTCTCGCTGCTAGTAGACTCTTTCCACAACATGAACAACATCATACTTGAATTGCCTTCTCTTTTTAACGCTGTCTGTGTACAACACAAAGTGCACAAACACTGCGCTAAAGCCTTTTCACTCAATAGGGTTGCACTATGGCTTGCACACTGTCAAGCTTGGAGGAAACAATGTGGATAGAATCAATTGTGTTTTGTGCAGCTAAGAGGATTACACATTTTGCGTCTTGCACTCCTTGCTGGCTGAGTGTAGTACCACAATACATCTTCTACAACACCAACCCAACACGGTGCAAGCCGTAGAATTCCAACCCCAACACGGTGCAAGCCGTAGAATTCCAGAAGGTCACCCTCACTGGTCTCATCAGAGCTCTGAACTCCCAGGTGATAACCCTCTCCCCGGAAGGTTATCACCCAATCAGGGTCCTTTCCCAAGAAAGACACGGAGCCCCGTTTAGAGTTGCCAGGGAGCTCCCATCACTCACCATGCTCCCCTTCTCTGGATTTTTGACTTCGATTTCATTGATGGGCTTCCTTGGGACCCGGGGGAATGGCACTGGCAGGCCTCCTCCCAAATGGGGGACTCTCCATTCTTTGGCTACTCCGCAAAGCGAGGCTACCGAAACGCAAGGAAACCCACCTAGAGCGCAAACATCTGCTCCTTCATTCAAAGGTTAAACCTTTAGAACTCCACCATCACACAAGTTATGGCTAGAATCTGGCATAACTCCCGACCCCGGAAGGTCGGCACTCTCGTATGGCTCACCCTAAATCGGGGCCTCCCGGTAGGCACCTGGCTGCAATGCATGGGGATCCTCCCCACGTGCAAGGTTTGCACGAAGGAGGCCTCCCAATCCCCTCAACATTGTATTCTTGAATGTCCCTTCGCTAAATGGGCTTGAGAGGCCTTCTATTACGTCTGGCATAAATGGGGAACGCCCAATGATGTCATTCTTTCCTGGCCATTCGTCATGTTGGGTGAAGCTCTCTTTGAGAGAAAAGATGACCCTCCCGGGGTTCAAGGGTACCATGTAGGGGGCTTCTCTTACATCAGACAACCACTTGACATCCTTCGTAGCTTCATCCTCTACTTCCTTTGGTCGGAGAGATGCCGGAAGTATTCCTCTAGGAAAATCTTTTAGCAAGCCTGGGTGGCTACCGTTGAGGTTGGGATGACCACTTGGAAGGCCATCAACTCCCTTTAGTTCACCCGAAAACCTTGTATTCAGGCTAGGATTGATCAGGCCTTTAGGGCGGAATGGTGTCACTTAGGCATCTTTGGGGATGATTACGCCACCATTGTGTGGCACTTCTTGCCCCTTGTGTACCTCCTGAATTTTTTTAATGAATGATGGGGCTGCTGCCTCCCCCCCCTTCTCGAGGTTTTCCTACAACACCAACCCCGATGCCCAGGATAATGATGTAGAAAGAAGAATAGTGGCTGCCAAATAGAATTGGTTACATATTCTATTGTCTTGTCACATAATGGATTAAACAATCCACACTTCTGATCACGGGAACTAACTTGCTGACGTATCTCCTCCTGATTACATGACACATTAATTTGCCTGTATCTCATCCACCATGTGGATGAAAAGTGATTCCTGTCCATTGTGTATATGGATGAAAATTTATTCGCATCCACCTACTAAACATGTTATCATGGATGTAAAAGACCAAATTATTTCGGCTAACCAGCAGCCTTTTTTTTGTTCGTTATATATAGCCAAAAATGATATATTAAAAAATTAAAAGTGCTAAAATTATGCACATTTTGGGATTTTGAATAGCCAAAAGTCAACCACATTTTAAGAAAAATTACCAGATTTCTAAACAATGTGGTTCAAGCACCCTAATACCTTTACCATTCTAGAAATAATTAAATTATCTCCATTAAATACTTTTTTTTTCAAAATTAGCTGTCCACAACGCTGGAAGTTCTAGAAATTATATTGTTGTTCATTGTACATGGTTATTTTGTTCATTGCAAGTCTAATGGCCACGTCTTTGAAAGTGCCAAAATTTTAGGAAATTCTTTTTGTTATTGCAAGAGTGAAAAATCAAGAAATAAATAAATATATGGTAAGAAAATGAAGGAATGGTAAAGGTACTATGGTAGTTAGCCAAAAATATAGAAGGATTTTTTTAGAAACTACTTTCATATTTAACTTGAAGCCAAATTTGGCTTTGGCTAAATCTTCGTTTAGATCATTGCCATTTTGGCTACAACACAAAATTGCAAAACCAAAACACTAATAAGCAGCAGCTTGTGGTCTATTACTTCATCCAATGACCATGATCTATAAAATTGACAACCCCAGTGGACCAATAGCCACCACAACACAATCTTGTGAAAAGGGCATGTGTACCTACACCAATGCCACGGTAAAACCCCAAAGTTTTTTTGGGGTTGCTTTGAATTATCATAAATATCCTTTACTACCACTAAATCAGGGCCTCTGAGTCTATATTTGACATTCTTTGAAGTATCTTTTAAAAATTAATTGATTTACTGGTTTTATTCTGAGTCCAATTCATGAATAAACGCAAATGCCATCACCTGAAAAGTAACATTCAATTGAAGAACACAATGAAATTATTCCTAACTAAATGTGCACACCTTATGGGAGGTGGACTTCCGAAGGATTCAGTACCAATTGTATTTGAGATTTTGACTTGATCTTATATCGTATATTATTTAATCAAAGACATTATATCAAAATTGTCAAACATAGATGTATCCATTATTTATCCATTAAAAAAGATTGAAGTCAATTGCATTGTTTAATATATATTTTTGAATTTTTTGAAGATGAAAATTACAATTAAAATAAAGACTCTAATTATTTAAAACGATTCAAAAGGACATCCATATTGTATCTTTGAATGTATTCTTGGATTTTTTTATTAGATTAACATGACATCCTTTTAATTATAGTCATACACCAATCCATTATAATCATGGAATAATAAATATAATAAAAATCCAAAATAGTCCTTTGTAATCTTTTTTTTGTTAAACCATTTTTTGGATACCCGGATTGTGAATATGCCCATATTTAAATTTTTTTATTACTTGTTTTATTTATAGATTTTGAAGATGAAATCTACATTACAGGTGGGGAAATTTTTTTTTTGGTTTTTTTACAGTAATGAAAAGGTTTTTTATAATTTTTGTTGTTATACTGTAGATGAGAGTGTTCAAACAAGTAATGTTGTTTTTTTTTTAAATTCAGAATTTAAAGGGGTATGTTAGAAAGTATCAAAGGCCTAAATGGTTGACACCATAAGGACTATAAAGCAATTTACAAACTTTGAAGACAAAGAATTATGAAATAAAATGAATCAACTGGTGACCTAAAGGTTACAATGATAATTGAACTTGGAAGCAAATTGTAAAATCACTAGCAAACAAACAAAAGACAATCTTGAAAATGGATAGGAATATTTAGGGTTTATAGAAACCCCATATTGGAATTTGATGTTGGACTGATGAGTTTTGAGAACAAAGGAAAGGCATGCGAGGCACACGTCATGTCTACTGCAAGAGGTGGTACAGCATGAAGTATGGACTAGGGGTCTTTAGAGAAGGTAGAATTATAGATGATGATCTCCACATAGAGAGATGTAGTCAATTGCTCACCCAAATGAATGGGTGCAATATACTTCTTAGCTGTAGTCTGTGGTTTAGAATTGAAGAGATCAAGATGGAGCAGGGAATTCTATAGTATGTCATCAATCATAGGAAATGTCAAGTTCAGAGTTTGTGATTAGTTGAGGAAGGGATGTTATAAGAGGTATACAACCTAGGTTTGTGTATCAATCTACATCTCCAGATTACTATGAACCAGCAGAAGACTAGGAGGTGGATCAAAACACTAATATTGATGTGGTTGAGGAAACTGAGGAAAATTACCTACAATCATTTGAGTATGCAAAGGCACAGGTGAATGTGTTGGATGAAATACCACAACCATATTTACATCAAGGGAATCCAGAGTTGGATTAAACAAGGTATACACAATCGAAAAATGGGATCATGAATATGAGGATTTGGAGATGGTTAGATTAGTTTTAAGGGTTTGTGCACTCTGTGAGGAAGAAGGACATGTAATTGTGGATTGTTTTTTTGTGCCTTTTCACATCAAAGTAGGTATTGCTAGACATGTGGAGTTACAAAATGTGGCAGGAACATTAATGGATCAACCATAAGAATAAGAACTAGGAATTCATGTAGTTCAAAACATATTGAAAGGCATGGAGTTGGGAAGTCAATTGGGACCACAGAGTCGACAAATTCGTCTATTTATTCAAACCCAGGGTAGAAAACTAGAAGTGGATTTACAACCACATTTTGCACCACAAAGGGTACTAATGGGTAACCATAGAATGGAACATCGTCACCCTCGAATCAACACAGTTTCACCAATTGTGTTAGAAGTGGTAATTGTTGAAATTCGGAGATAACTTGCTTGAGTAATAATTACCAAATCACTTGAGGCAGGTATAACAACCAAAGGGGTTGAAACAATTGTTATGCCCACCATGGATGTTGTAAAAATGGGAATATGAATTGGATCTATTGCAAAATTAAGTAGTGCATCAAGTGGAATCTCAACACGAAGGAAACTAAGTGGGAGTTTGACATTACCAACAACAATTATTAAAATTGTTGGGACATTTTAGATGGTGTTTACCAATCTAATAATGATTATTCATGTGAATAGGATTGCAAATCAACCACCAATGAGCTCAATGGCTATTAGAGGGTATAGAAGTGTAAATGCAATGAATCCAAAAGGAGGATATTGAGAACTATTTGTTATAGATGCACCAATTCCTGATTACAAAAATGGCCATTATGTTAGGCCAAATAAGGTAGCTCTTAAATATCTTAATTTCAAAAACGATGCTGATCTAGATGCTCATGTTAAGGTGTTCAATTTTGCAATAAAAGCAAATGTAAAGACTTTTTAAAAGTATATCATCAATGTTTTTGGCTATACGTTAAGAAATACAACATCAAACTAGTGTCATAATTACATGTTAGAATTCCTTGATTATACTTTTTCGGAGCTTACACAAGCATTTTACAAACATCATCGAAAGATTCAAAATGACGAGCAAATATACATGGAGCTAAAAAATATGAAGCAAGAGGAAATTGGAAGGGTGGAGGTTTATTATGAGCAGATTCAGAAATTAGCTCATGGTTTATAAGTACCAACCATAAACAATTTTCTAACTATTGTGTTTAGAGCGAGTTTACATTTATACCTTAGAATTGCAATTACAAGGATGAAGCGATCAACACTATAATAGCATAAGGAGGTGGCAATGTTGTGTGAAGAAGGTATGATTACTGCAAAAGTAAGGAGTGCACTTTCAATACCACAAATTACCAAATAGACATCACTGGTGAAAACACAAAATAATAGAAGGTAAATTGACAAACATTGCACAAACTATGGAATGATGAATCACAATGTGGAAACATGTAAAAGGAAGAAAAAACAGACCACAGTGACAACCACAGAAGCCACACAACCAAGTCAAAAACCATAGAAGACATCTTCATATACATGCCCACATTTGTGGTTTGAATGGACATGAAATGATAGATTGTCCGAAGTTTGTTGAAATACAAAAGGTGCTTCATGAGAAATATGTAGTAATAGCAGAAGTTCAACCTATTGTTGAAACACAAACAATCATTACAAATGTGAATGTGGTGGATGTTAATGTCACCACAAGAAGTAAAGTAATTGAAAAAAATGTGTTGAAGGATAGAGAGTTAAAAAAAACAAAGAGTGTTGTTGACTGGGAGAAAGAAGAATGGTTGAAGAAGTCAATGGTGGGAACAATTCAATAAATTCAAAAAACACAGACCCAAAAAGAAAGGCCATCCACATCCATGGAGGGACGAAACACAACCTGGCTGGGTATGCCAAATATTATTCTTATGGAAACACAAAAATATCAAGAAGTAATGAATTCACAAGAGAAACTAATCATAATAGAAGAGATTTTTATGGACATTAGTAAGCAAATGCTAGAAACAAGTTATACTTTGAGGTTGGGACAATTGCTTAAAATAGCTCCTCAACTGAAGAGATATTTTTGGCAAAAGCTAAAACTAGAAACAACCCAGAATGTAAGTAGAGCAACCATAGAGAAACAAGTTGGTTCTTTAGTACCAGAGGTAGGGATAGCTACTGCTGTAATAAGTAATCATATGGTAGTGATTTAAGTACAAATTGGGAAGAATACAATAGAGGATGTGTTGTTGGATGGAGGTTTTGGAGTTAATATTATCACATGACAATTAAGATTAAGGCTAGAGCTTCCAAAGCCTAAACTTGCACCATATCATCTAAGGATGGCAAATCAAACAACCACAAAACTTGTGGGGTTGATCAGAAATTTGAAGATATATGTTCATGGCATTCTTTACATAACTACATTTACTAATTATTTCATGTTGTTGGGGAGACCATGGTTGAAGGATGCTAAAGTGGCACATGATTAGGGGGGTAACATTATTACCACACAAGGGAATGGGACAATCAAAACAATTATAATCACCAAACATTTGGGAGGTGAAGTAAAAAGACCAAAAGTGTTATTGTGCTATGATTATTAAAATGGCATCATAGATGAAGAAGAAGATATCATCTTTGTTACTAAGCTAAAATTGTTCTCAATAGGAACAATCAATTTACCTAAGATAATTCAATCAGTGAAAACCACAAATGTGGAGATCATGGATAGAGATGTGAAGACTACTCTTTCAGAACAGGAATTTGAAATATAGAGCATAGAGAAGAAGATAGTTGGTAACAAATATGAGCTAGAGGTAACTTTTGAGGATAAAGTGTATTCGGAGACGCATTACAGTCATCAAACAAGGAGTGTTGTAATGGATGAAACTCAAACTAAAATCAAAGCATAAGAATTACAAATAGCTGGATGGACATTAACTGAAGATCAATAATTGATGAAGTTCAATTTAGGAATTAACACAAAACCACAAATGGTGAAGATTAATGCACAGTTGGAAACAAGTAAGGTATTGGAACTTGAACAGTTGTTGAAAGAATTCAAAGATGTTTTTACATGGGCATACAAAGATTTGAAAAGGATTCCACTAGAATTGGCACAACACAAAATTGAGTTGGACATTACTATACCACTAGCACATTAAGCCAGGTACAGATTAAATCCAAACTATGCTACAACAATCAAATAAAATATAGACAATTTATTAGTAGCTAGATTTATTCAATCTGTAGAGGAGGCTACATGGTTGTCACCCATAGTAGTAGTTCCCAAAAAAATTGGCAAATTGAGAATTTGTATAGATTTCAAAAAACTAAATGCAACCACAAAGAAGGATCCATACCCATTACCTTTCATAGATGAAGTGTTTTACACAGTAGTAGGGTATGAGGCATATTCTTTCTTAGATGGATATTCGAGATATCATCAAATATTTATAGGTCTACAGGATAGATACAAGATTGCATTTGTTACAAACTAGGGGGCTTTTATATGGAAAGTGATGTCATTTGGAGTGAAAAATGGACCTCCAACATATTAGAAAGTTGTTAACAAAACATTCAAAAAACATTTGGACAGTTTTATGAAGATATTTCTAGATGATTTTACAATGTATAGTGACATGGAGAGTCATTTGCAAAAGCTCAGATTATGTTTTTAAAAGTGCAGAGAATATGGCACTAGTTTGAATCCAAAAAAATGTGCATTTATGGTATTTTCAAGGATGATCTTGGGTTTTATTATTTCCAAAGAAGGGAAACTACTAGATCCAAAGAAGATACAAGCAATAGTAAACATGCCACCACCCAAGAATCCATAACAAATTCAAGTATTCAATGGGATGGCATTATTTTATAGATTTTTTACCAAAAACCTTGTTGCTATTATGCCACCCATCACAAAATTGACCAGAAAGACAAAAACTTTTCTTTAGATAGAAGAATATCAAAAGGTTTGGGAATTGATCAAACAGAAGTATATTGAAGCATCGATATTGATATCACTAAATTGGCAGGTGGAATTTTGTGTTCATATAGATGCATCCTTGTTAATTGTGGTGGCCATGTTGTCTCAGAATGTAATGGGGAAGAGTGATCAACCAGTAGTGTATGCTTTTAATCTTCTGAATAAAGTGAAATAGAATTATAAGACAACAAAAAGAAAGGCTTTAACAATGGTTTTTACTTTGCATAAGTTTAGACATTATTTGTTGGGCAATAAATTTGTCTTTTATGTAGATCATATGGCATTGGTCTATTTGGTCAACAAACTATGAATTTCAGGGATAATAACTAAATGGTTGTTATTGTTCCTAGAATATGATTTCACCATACTGTATAAGCTAAGCAAAACTCATGTAGTTGCAAATGCATTGTCAAGACTACCAAATATTATAAAACCCATAGGTGTGCCTAATCAAACCACAGACGCAAGTTTGTTCTACTCAAAGTTTGAATGGCTAAAAGATGTGAAAGAATTTTTGAGAACAAAATAGATTGAGGGCACATTATTAATACAACAGAAGCATAGGTTGGTTAGGAGAACAGAACCTTTCACACTAAAGAATGGTGAATTGTACAGAATGGGCCAAGACAACAGACTGTGACAATGTTTAACAACTACAAAAGCACAGATGGTGATGAAAAAACTACATGAAAGACCATCAAGAAGGCATTTTGTAACTAAAATAACACAAAGAAAGATATTGGATGCTGGATATTAGTGGCCAACTATGTACAAAGATGTGCATGAGTACTACAAATCTTATGATGCATGTCAAAGAAAATGAGGATCAAGTCTTGCAAAGTTGGTCACAAGTCTTCCAGAAGAACCATTTATGAAGTGGGGACTTGATTTTGTGGGGCCAATTAAGCCAGTAGGAAGATATATAGGAAACAAATATATTCTTGTAGCCATGGATTATGTTACTAAGTGGGTGGAAGTAAGAACATTGAGAACTAATATTGTAGCAGTCACAACAAATTTTTTGTATGAGTGCATATTAACTAGGTTTGGATGTACTTTGACTATAATCATAGATCAGGGAGTTCATTTCATTAATGAGGCCATCAAGTATTTAATAAATCATTTTCCAATTGCAACATGTGAGTTCTACAACATATTATCCTTAGTGGAATGGGTAGGTTGAGTCTTCTAACAAGGTACTTGGGACACTGTTGACCAAGTTAGTTAGTGAGAATAAAACATATTGAGATGAACATCTATCTATAGTGTTATTTTCATATAGAACTGCATACAAAGTAACAACGAGGTATACACCATATCAATTAATGTGTAGGTTACATCCATTTATGCCCACATAGTACATAATGCCAGTTGTTGGTGGAAATGAAAAAGAAAATATTTAAGTGAGAATTTTAACTAATAAAATTATAGAGTTGGAGAAGTTGCAAGAAAATAGAATACAGGTTGCAAAAACTATTGGAATTTTGTAATGGAATAGAGCATTATGGAGTCAACAAAAGAATCCAAAAAAGCAATTCAATTTTGGTGATTATGTTCTATGGTTTCCAAAAGGCAATAAATCACATCTAGGGAAGTTTACTAGGAAATGGTTTCGATTGTACAAAGTATAATATGTGTTACCAAATAACATTGTGTTATTGGTCACCATTGAAAAGTTTGAAGTTAATCTTATGTTGGTTAATGTCAATAAGCTCAAACCTTATAAATACATGGAATTTGAAGTTTAGAAATAAGAATAATAGATGCTAATATATTGGGAATAGAGTGCAAATGGAGTTCAGGTCAAAAATTTTGATAGGGAGGAGGATAATGAAGATTGTGAAATATAGAAACCATAGATGAAGAATGTTGAAGATGAAGAACATATCAAAGATCCTATGGCGAACATAATATTGATTTTTGATCTATAAATGAATAACAAATCCCTGAACAGGAACAACAAAAGTGCGAGATTTGGGACGCAAAGATCTGAAAATGACCTGCTAGGAGTATCAACTAAATTAACATTAGTATTTTCCTAATCATCAGGGGTATTTACACAATCATCAAATTTGTTGGCATAATCATCAAAAAAATCAGTATAGTCAACAAATGTATTGTCATAGTTAACAAATGAGTTGACAAAATTAACAAAAATGGGCATAGTTAGCAAAAGGTATATGGCAAATGAGGTGGAATCAATACAGCTAATGAAGGGAGATTAGCGATGTGGAGTAATTGAGAGATGAAGTTTGTGGTGTTCATTCATAATGATAACATGAAGTGCTTCCACATGGCTATATAAGGGACACATAAACTTGCAGTGATGGGCCGTATTAATTTCAAGGATCATCCATTAATTAAAAGACAGTGGGTAGGTAAAAAAATGAATGCGATGGGCAAGATGTTCAAGGATGGAAAAAAGAAGTAATCATTGAAAGCAATTTGCATTTATTGATCGAAGTTGTGCGCATTTTTTAAGTTTTAGAGTTCACGGCAACATGAGTGTAAAGAGTGTGATTGAAAAATTATAGAGAATAGCAAGGGAAAATGAAGTGAAAAGGAGTGAATATAGAAAAAAACAAGAGGAGGAAACGGAATTGTTGAAAATAACAAAAGTATAAAAAGAGTTGAAAAGAGCAAAAAGAAAAGGCATGTTGAATATTCGACCGTCGGCTATAAGGTCGCCATCGCATTCATCATCATTTTCAAATTGTGTAAAAGGGAAGGCATATAATGAAAAGATACAATTTGCGTAGATGATAATTCAAGACATAAATACAATTGGAACATTTAAAGTTGAGCTTTTGTGCAGAAATAAAAGACGTTGGCATGTAAGAGAAAAGTTAAAACCAAAAGCTACATTAGTAGATCCGATGTTAATTGAAGAATCGGAGGAAGACGAAGATGTGGAATAGCATTTTGTGGAAATGTAGACAATGCAAAAGGATGCAAGGGAGGAGAACGTTGTTGAGGTAGAAGAACAACTATCCACAGAAGTATAGGTCGTAGTACAACAAGTCATAGATGTGTAGGCAATGGAAATGGAGAGGTGTGAATTGGAAGCAGTAGCAAAAAGAAGACGCGCAATCTTGGACAGAGCGACACTTTGAGAGAAAAGTATTAAGATTTCAAACCTTCACTGATTCATGTGCACATAAACAAAACAAAATTATGATAAGGATGTTGAACGAATGGAAAACTAGAAGGATATTGTTGAAGAAGAAGACTGGGCTTCTAAAGTAGGGCTTGTTCCTTTGTTTTTGATGGATGGGCAAGTGCCGATGCTTGATGTAATGTTGAAATTTCTAAACACATTTTTTTATTAAGGGTGCATATATCTACTTTGGGCATAAGGATAAGGTGTATGTAATTAATAAACAACTAATTGTAGACTTCTTTGGAGTGTGTGTGGATGTGTATGTAGAAGAATCAAAAGGGTAGGTTAATAAGTTACTAGCAATTTAAGCATTATATAGTTATAGATTTACAACTGCAAATTCTTTTGCAAATCAATGGAATGCAAAGAGTTTGGGTCTACCATACTTTGTCAAATATCCTGCCATTATATTTGTCAGTTATCAGAAGGAAATTTTTTTAGAAATAAGAATGTTATTACATTAAAAGCAAAGAATGGGCACAAGGTAGATTAGGCATAAATTATATTCAATAGTTTGTGTAATGAGCTAGATCGGTGGTATAAGTATGTTAAGGAAAATAAGGGGGATAAGAAATATATTTGTTAATTTACCTTGGTATTGGCAAAAGGAGAATCCATAGAAACCATCGGCCAAGGTTAAAATAACTAGGGAGGAGATGTAGATAGCACTAGAAAAGATAAAAAAGGCTGCAATAGACTCTCCAAGACGTGTTATTAAGAGGAAAAATAGAGTTGAGGAAGGAAGAGCTTCAGGTTCAAGATTGAAAAAGGAACAAGAAAGCACATATGTATGAGCATAGAAAATGATGAGGGGCAAAGTGGAACCATCTTCAGTACCAATAGTGGTACAAGTAATGCCAACAATTGTACAAGCAACCAAACATATTACAAAAGTATCACAAATGACATCTCCACAAGAAAGACAAGCAAAGGAGTAGAAGTAGGAGGTACCACAGATGACATCTCCATAAGAGAGACAATTGAGGGAGCAAAGCCAAGAAGTTAAAAAGGAACATGACACAAGGTTTTTAGAAGGTGAGGAACATCTGCATTTTGATGGAAATGTATATGAAGATTGGATGGAAACCACTGCAAGTCCACAACATTTATAACAATAACAACAGACATAGGAAGGTTTATAGGCTACTAAATTGTAGACAGAGAGAGTGGTGACATAACCTACTTTTGAAATGTTTAGACCAATAAAACTATAGGTACTATCTAATAAACCAAAATTTGTAGAAGGATTCCCATTTAAATTTGAACTGGGGAGAAGAATGGTGCAGGAGTTGGGATCATCTATAGAAGGATATAAAAATCCTACAACATAAACAAGTAAACCAAAGTCAATGGAGGAGGTAGTTATAGAAGTAATGCAAGCAGATAAAGTAATTGAATTATTTTAGACCATGGTAATTGTGAATCTAAATATGGGGAATTTGACTTTCGAGGTGAATAATTTGAAGAACAAGTTGGCTATAGGGGAGAAAGAGAAGGTAGTGTTATAATAAGAATTGGATAAAAAAAGAGACTTCCAAAAAGGGTATAAACATAATGTGGAAATCTAGAGGAAGAACAGGGCAAAGGTTGAGCAGAAGATTAAAGTGCTCATTAAGAAACTATAGGATGAAAATGAGTAGCTCAAAGGTAGCATGGCACAACTAAAATTGCAAAATGAAGAATTGCAAAATTTAAGGCAAAAGGCTAAAATCTAGGAAATCATAAAAATGAAGTGGACAAAAGCATTGTTTCTTCATAAGAAATAATAAGAGGCTTTGGATAGTCATGTGAAAGCACTAACTATGGAAAAGAAGGAGAAGGACAATGTTCTGACATATTTGGAATTGGTGAATTTGAAGAATGTATCTTTATTATAATCTGAAGAGCTTAGAAAAAAGACAACAGAGGCAGAAAAAAAAAGTTACTAAAACAAAAGAAGGAGTATCAAAGTAATTTGTAACACTTGTAAGCATAGTTGGAGATGGCATAGGAACAAAGGAAGAGTCTAAACCCATCTAATGTTAAGAAAAGACTAAAGGATTATGAACAGATGCTACAATAGTATACCATAATGAGGATGAAGAACAAGATGAAGGATCTCTGAGGCAAAATTTGAGGAATGGTGGGAGGTTATAGAGGAATATTTTACAAAGGAGTTGAAGAAGAATCTAGTTTAGCATAGAGTTGATGAAAGAATTTTGAAGTATAAATTAGAAGCTTATTAAAAAAAAATTCTAGATTTTATCTGTGGAAGTCCAATAAATACAGAGGTATCATGCCATGATGAAGAGACTTGAGTAAGGCCCAATGGAATAGCTTAGGAGGAGGAAATGTAGATTGAGGAACCATAGGACCTACGAAGTGGAGTAGTTCAGGAAGTGGAGGTATAGATAGAGGAACCATAGGACCTCAAAGGAGGGGGTTAAGAAAAGAAAAAACCATAAAGAACTTAAGAACAAAGATAGGTGTAGATTATTCCAACAATAGAAGAATAGGTATCTAAGATACAACCCCTAGAAATAGAACCACATATTGAGTTAGTGGAAAAGGAGGTCAGAATTATAGAAATGGAAATATAGGTCAAAACTGCAAAGCCAAAACTAGTTATAGAACCATTGGTTATAGCTTAGGTTGAGATTACAAAAACTATTGTAGAGGAGACAAATGTTTAGAACGTTATAAAATACATTCATTTCATTCTTTGTCATTTTCCAAGGATTTTGGGGATGGAATCCAAAGTACAGAGGGGGTAATGTTAAGGGGTTTAGATGATTACATGATTTTGGATGAACAAACATTTAGGATAGGGATTGATCAAAGAACTTTATTAGTTTGAATTTTGAATTCTTGTTGGTTTTGAAACATGATGAGGAAACTTGGGACTACCCAAAAAGAAAGGTAAAAAAAAAAAAAAGATTATTCTTAGACACAGAGTTTGGAGAGAAGAGTGAAAGAAGCTGTAGGTACTTATAGTAGAAAACCACAACTTCTATTTTGGATATACCACAGATTTTAATTGTTTTTTTGGATTTTTTTTCAACAAAACATGGGATTTTGTTAGAATTTTGGTTCATGTTTTTAGTAATACAAAAAAACACAAACTTTTGTAGTAATTCTATAGGAATTAAATTTCACTTTTACCAACATGAGTTCACAAATTAAATAGGTGTACAACAATAACATGAATAAAACATGTAGGTATGGTGGAAATGACAAACATCACTAGCCTAGACTAATGGGTTGGTTTGAATAAAACATCATGTTGTAATTTGTGGGATCTTGGGAGTGTGAGGTGAAAACCTATAAAAAAATTTGCATTTAAAAATAAAGATCCATTATGTTGGAAACTTGGGGAGTGTGGTGTTGCACCATTTTGAAGAGTTTGGGAAAAGGGGAAACTTGTTAATGGTGTTAATGTTTGAAATATTCTTGTCAAAATTGCTCAATAATGTTGGGTTTCAAGAAAACATACAAGTAATTAATGACAAATGAGACTACAATAACCTAAAGAGAGGTGATCCACCATATCTACAATTCTTACCATGTCTTCTTGATGGTTTAAACCAATTGATTAAAATCAAGAATTGACTTGAAGTTGTTTTTGTAGGGAAACACGAAATTTACCTTAGAGCTTGTATTATTGGAGTTGTTAAATGATCAAGGTGAATTTCATGGATCTATTGCTATTCATATGTAGTATGTTGTGAGTTGTACCCATTATCTAACAAGGTTCAAAAAGGCACGAACACAATTTCCTTTTTAGTCACAAGAGCTTGTTGGGGTATTCAATGTATCATGTTTCCTTGTGGGTATTAAAAAAATAGATGCAATTTTTTAAAACTTAAAGTTATTAATTTGAATCTGATTTTAAAAAATTATAATAATTTTACTGTAATCAAAGCAATTAATGTAATTAATGTAATTCCAGGGAATATGATACAGTAAATTACATTATTCATTTGTTATAATTATGTATATACAATAAATAATTTTTATTTCATCATAATTTTTTTGAGTAATTGTTTTGTAATTTGTACAACTAATTACTGTAATTTTATAGATTATTATATTTATCATTTGTAATTACTTATTTATAGTTAATAATTTTATTATTACAATTAAGAGTTTTATATTAATTGTTGATACAAAGTGATAAAAAATTTAATTTACAATAATTTCAGTGATTAATATTAGTTATTATGTATATATAATATTAAATGTTTACTATAGTAGTTCAAAAATATTTGTAATAAATGAAATAATAAGAGATATGGAGTGAACCTTCTAGTTGTAAATAGTTTACAACGAAACTTTCTACTCACAAAATAATTTGCAACAAAATTCCAAGTTCAAAATTTATCTTATAAGGTTTATCTTCCATTCTCATATTGAAAAGTATATAAAGAAAGTTTTTGTGTCACATTTTCACATTCAAAATATGAACCATATGGGATGAGCCATTTAAAATGCTTAACCCAAAATTTTAAAAAAAGTTTATGTACCTACCACTTAGCTACCCCACCTCCCTAACCAACTTATCCACCTAGCCATTTACCTATCTACTTACCTAAGTAGATATCTAGCCTAAGTAGATAAATAGGTGTTTAGTCTAAGTAAATAGGTAAGTAGGTCTTACCTACCTACCTACCTAAATTGATTTTGGAAAATCTTAATTAATATGCCACATGACACATTTTGATTGTGCCACATGTCACAATTAAAAACCATCCAAACATAAAAATTGGACATTTTAGATTATTTCATAATTTCATGAATAAGATAATAATATTTGAAATATATTGAATTAATGACATGTGGCAGCATATGATAAGACCACAAGGTTGACCAAATTAGTTGCAAATTAGTTGCAAGTGATAATATTTACACCGTGGGTCAACGGATGAACATGTATTTTGTTGACTTTTCATTCCATCCATGTATGGTTGCTGTTTGCAATTAATGTCATTTATGACTTGTCCAATGCAACTAAAGGAAATATAGTCACAAATAACATTTGTGACTAAAAATTAATCATACAAACCCATTGTAAAAACCTTGTATTCTTTTTAGTGAATGGGCAATTGTTAGTTAAAGAAGGTGATTGGACACTTTTCATACAACAACTATTTCATGTGTGGTGAATTGGTGGATTAAGGAAACATGAGTAAATCCCAACTAGAATGATGTCACAAGGAAATAGGATTCACCCAAAGTGTACAAAGAACATGCCACACATTTATTTTTTGAAACCCAAGTAAGGCTGACTATCAGGTCCTTGTTTATTTCTTGACTTTCAAAATTAACTAATGTAACAAGGTTTTGAATATCAAATCTTATGATTTTTTTTGCAAAGTCTAGATTTTAAAGTTATAAGTTTTAGTCCGATATTTTACTAAGTCCAATTTAAAAACTTTTAAAACCTTAAACCCTAGAATGCCATTGGACCCTATACCTTAAATCCTAAACCTCCCAACCTTTAAAACCCTAAACCCTAAAGCTTTAAAATTCTAAACTTTAAACCCAAAACCTCCAAACTTTCAAACCTTAAACCTTCAATTTTTAAAACTTTAAACCTTTAACCTTAAACCTTTAAACCTACAAACCTTCAAAACCCTAAACCCTAAACCTTTCAAAGTTTAAGCTTTCAAACGTTCAAACCCTAAACCAAAAACCTTGAAATGTTTGATTTTTAAACTTAAACCTTAATAATTTCAATTCCAAAACTTAAAGCCTTAATACCTTTACATTTTAAAACCTTAACATTAAATTTTAAAAACCTTCCACCATAAACCTTAATACCCTTAAACCTTAAACATTTAAACCATAAAATCTTAAACCCTAAACCTTTACCCCCTTAACATTAAACATCAAAACCTCAAAAGCCCTAAACCTTAAACCTTAGACTTCTAAAACCTTAAACCATAATCACGTTAAGCCGAAGACCCTAAACCTTCAACCTTCAACCTTCAACTTTCAACCTTTTTACCATTCAACCCTTAAACCTTAAACCCTAAACAGTTTAAACCTTAAACCTTAAAACCATAATATGTTTTTCATTTAAGATTTTTCAAACCTTATGGAAAGTTTTAAAGCTTACACTAAAGTTATAAAGTTCTAAGAGTTATTGTTTCTCTCCTTCTCCTACTATCTTTTTCCCTCTACTACTTTTTCTCTCCCTTTTTCACTATTTTAAACTTTCAACCTACTACTTCCAATGACATTCACATAGGCATTATTCAACAACACACATGTTCAACAATGTTCACCTGAGTGTTCAACATTAGCTCACACACAATAGGATTTCTTTGCAATGTTAGGTGAATTTTATATTCTCATTATTACAAATCATGGTTTTTAAAGAAGTTCAAGTTGACGAATTTGTCATTTTGATTAATGGACATGTACATTTTGATTAAAGGCCAAAGCGTGAATTATTTTCACATGTATTTTTTTGAACAATCAACTTGATTATAATGGTTTATTTAACTAGATACATATAAACAAATTGTATAACTTTAATCGAAATGACTAAATGGTTTTTAATCAAATGGAACATTTAGTTAAGATGGTTAATGATCTTTTGTCAAATGCAACATGGTCTATTACTTTATGTATTTACATCCTACTTATTCACCCCCCCATTTGTTTAATTATCTACTTACTTACCTATTACCCATCCACCTACCTACTACTTACTTACCTACCTACATATATTTTCGCACCCTTGTATAACCTACCTACTATCCTACCCATTTACCTACATACTACTTACCTACTTATCCACTAACTTACCTACCTAAATTTACTAACTAGGTTTATTCACAATGTAACCAAATTTTAGCCATCAAATTTTATTTAAGTTTAACCATTAGGTTTAGGCATTATGTGTAACCATTATGTTTAACCACTAGATTTGGCACTAGGTTTAGCCTAAGTTAAGCCATTAGATTTAGCCACTAGGTTTAGTTTAAATTGAACCACTAAATTTAGTCACTAGGTTTAATCACTAGGTTTACATTAAGTTTAGTCATGATTTAGTTAATATGTTTAGCCATTAGGTCTAGCCACTATGTTTAGCTTAAGCTTAGTCACCATGTTTAACCAAATTTTAGTCATTAAATTTAACCATTAAATTTAGTTTAAATTTAGCTACTAAACTTATTATACTTAGCCAAAGTTTAGTTATTAGATTTAACCATTAGATTTAGCCATTAAGTTTAATGAAATTTTAGCTATTAGGTTTATCAATTAGGTTTAGACAGGATTTAGTGATTATGTTTAGCCATTAGATTTAGGTACTAGGTTTAACCAAAATTTAGACATGAAGTTTATCCATTAAGTTTATCAATTAGGTTTAACCATTAAATTCAACCAAGGTTTAATCATTATGTTTAGCTATTAAATTAAAACACTAAGTTTAGTCATTAGGTTTAATCATTAGTTGTTATTTAAGTTTAGCCATTATGTTTAGTGATGTGAAATAAAAAAAGTTGAAAAAAGTTGAACATTTTTTATGTGTAGTCCATTGGGAAGGATTTGGTTTATCATTGTGAAGGTTTGGGGTTCAATTCCTTATACTTGCAACCTATGTGCATGCTTAAAAAGCTAAGGTACATAGGATAAACCAAAATAATTCATTGAGGTTAAATTAAGTGAGCTAGTTTAGCTTAGTTTAAGTAGCACCACCCTACCTAAATGCATTTTTTCAACCTACCTAGACCTATTTACTTTTATACCTACTTACTAATTTGAAAAATAATAATTCAAAAATTGATTTTAATTCAAGTTTATATTTGACTTAATCAAATAGTCTAATGTCTACCAATCAAATAGTTAGTCATCATGTCAATCATTTTGTTAGTCAAAATCACAAGGTCCAAATTGACTACCCAATCACATTGATAGATCCAATTTGACATGTCCAAATTGATAAGATTTTTTTTGTGACGTCTACCATTTTAAAAGTTTTTTTTGACAAATGATTGTATGGCAATGATTTTAGCTAGGCTTTAAGTTTTTATGGATGGGGAAGAATGCCCCTCTCTTGAAACCCTGATTTCTTGTTGAGGTTATGTAATTTTCGGATACACCATGAGCTTCAATTGAAGGAACATAGGTTTAGATGCAAAGTCAAAGGTTGATGATCAAGGACATGATGATGAGCTATGGGGATTTTGGGAATGATTACAAGGCAACTCATTTGTGTTGTATGTGGGTGTTTTCGTAATTCGATTGGCTTGTGGCTAGGGGGAGAATACCCTTGCTATTGGGAATTCCAAAACAATATTTTGTTTTTGCAAACTTTGGGTGATATGGGGAATCTAGTTGAGAAGCATAATATTGCTTTTGTCAAACTTTTTATGTGTGAAGAGTTGTTTGTAAAAGTCTTACGTATGGAAACCATCAACTATGTGGGAAGAGGCAAGTACAGTGGTGTTTATGAGATTAATGAACTCAGTAAAGTTTCATGATCATTGGAGTTGTTGTATAAGGGGTGAGTCCTTTTGTGTTTCTATGGGAGCAAGATCATTCACTGTGGGAATCTGGAGATCTAACAAATCAGGAAGCTACAAGTGACCTGTTGAGGTGATGAGAGTGAGATTGGAAGGATCCCTAGATTAGGTTGCATTGATTCTCTTCGATATATATAGTCTATGATGTCCATGTTATTTGGAGTAACTCACTGTTATCAAATGTGTGTAATTCAGTTTCATCACTATTGAATTGACTAGATGAGGAATGTATGAACCCCTCTCCTTTTTATTACAACACCTCTCCCCTAAGACCGTTATTTCATGAATGCCCCAGTTGTGGGCATTACCCTCCACGTGGAAACCTTCTTCAATTAAAATAACCTCAAGCCTTGTCTTCATGTTTTGTTTTGATAAGGGGAATAGAATAATCCTGAGACAAATGTCGACAAAATGATAAAAAGCACATTTTGTCTTCGTACGGTGTGATGAGCCTAAATGTAGGCGCGTCGGCATGAGTGGGAGGCAACTGAATGGTGTAAGAGGTGTCGTCTAGGGGAGGACATTAAACTGTCACAAGATGAAAAAATGAAGGGGCAAAGGGCAGACTGGGGGAAAAAATCGCAGCAGTACTTTTGGTACTGGCTGCATTTAAGACCCTTGGCCAGTTTAATGCCTTCCTCTACTAGGCATCGTGCCTCCTCTTGTTGAGGAGACAATATTCACGACAGCAGGTGTACTCAGAGTATCCTAGGAAATTAGTCTGCTGTCGACTTCATAAAAAAAGACTCAGACAATTCTCTGCAGACCTGTCATTGGTCAGCAATTCGGACTATGAGTGAAATCCTAGAGTACAACAGGGACGACCCTCCGGAGTTTAAGGTATGTCAAACATCAAACTGCCCTTCTAGAATCTAAAGTGGACAATGTCCAGGAGAGGCGAGAATTTTCAAATACCCAGCTCCGGCGGATCTTTGTGTCTAATATTTCGAATACCCAAAAAAAGGCTGTCCTACTTTGATGCTGTTTCAAAAACCCAAACCAGAAGCTATTAAAAAAATAAAAGAATCGCCGCCACACTGGTGTAGAGTCCAGCCTAATTATTAATTACCACTGACATCTTGCCGGCGGTTCTTTGTTTTGGATTTTTCAAATACCCAAAAAGGCTGTCTTTTGATGCTGTTGTTTTAAAAAAAAACCCGAAACCCGGGCTCATTAAAAAATTCAAAGAACCGCCTCCACACTGGTGTAGAGTACAGCTTACTGGTTATATACCATTAACGTCTACCTCCAATCCGGACATGGCGAGCGGCCAATTTCGGCGGACGCGGGTACGATCACATGACGTTGACTTTGAACAGATATCTTTTGAGGTCCATAAAGCGGCGCGCCAAGTTTTGACTTGGGTTTGTATGTGGTCACTAAATGAACGCGTTGATTAATTATGACGGCGGAGAAAACGACGTGAGGACTAACATACCGACTCGTTTTTTACCCTGCCTGGTCATTGTCTCCATTGTTGGCTACGCTACGCAGTCTGAAGAACAACGATTTCCCGCTGCTTATATAAAAGTATCTATACTCCAATATCACCACCCAGGTCATCATCCTCAGAATGCCCAGGGCTACATCACTAATCCCTCGCTCTCACAACGCTCGGAGCCTTCGACCATTTTTCACACTTCTCCTTGCATGCTACCTGCGCGCTTGCTCAAATCTTTCGATTCCGATAATCAATTTTCCTGCCGTAAGAGCCTTTCAGTTCATATCGGACGTACTCTATAGGCTACACGAGCTCAGTTTGTTTTCGGAGGCAGATCTACAACTGACTATTGGATTCCATCCCAAACCTGTAAGTTGCAGTCTGAAATATTCCGCTGCTCTCATGTCTAGAGGCAAAGTTCTAGCGCTTTAGTTAATTATATCTGGGACTTGAGTTATTAGCTAGGGATCACATGGGGTCAACGTAACTGGACATCCGCGTCTCTCAAACCTGAAATATGAAGACTTTTGAAGCTCTAAATTAGAATGTACCATTCTTTCGGATACATGTGTTAAGGAACTAGAATGAACAACATCGCTGCAAGTTCGTGTGTAAGTGTTACCCATCAGTAGTACCTATGTCTAAAGATCCACTCCATAATTTCTAGTATAATGTTATGAGAATATTAGGTTGAGGCCGGAAGGAAATCTGACGAATTGCTTTGCATGTGACAGGTACCGAGCTATACCTTTAGAGCAAACCAATTTATTTATTTCGTGAGAACGAAACCATATTGAAGGCCTACTGGTGACCACCTAAATCAAAAGATCTACCGGGTCTTTAGAAGACTAGAGTGATAGCACGATGGCTTCACACCATGAGGTAAAAATCCTTATAACTCTCTCTCGACCAAATTAGCTGTCTAGATAAATGTTCTGCAACTATATAACGAACGCCGACAATAATCACCTTAGGTACCTCATGTGCTTAATTGCAAGAGTTGAGTTCCAGTCATGAGCTGCGGAGGAAACTCAATATGCATCATTTAGATGGCAAGCTAGCGTGGTATAGGCGGTTTCAAGGATTTGGCAGATCTATGTATTTCTAGGTTATCGTCTTGAAGTTAGCCCAAGTCCGCGTGAATAACAGGATTTATATTTGGAATTGGTTGGAATTACAGTGGTGGGCATATGGATCAAGTCAGAATCAATATCTGGACACCGAAGAGCTTTCCAGCGCACCGGTAAGCCTCCTCATTCCGGATTCAGCTGAACAAGTGATCATAGTGAAAAAGATACAAATGAAAGTTTGGAGTTAGCAACTCAGAGACGCTAATTGTATGTGCACTCATGTGCAGATCCGTTACTCTCATATAATTGAATCACACAAAAAAATTATATATTATGCTAAATTGTACTGTTCTGACATCGAGTCCTTTTCAAATTGTGTTACAGATATGCATGGAAGTCTATTTCCCGGGTCTTGCAAACAACAGAAGTCTACAGGATAAAGTTCGCAAGACATGC
>Ga0116229_10003997_pt1 | contig 24237 bp, 20 predicted proteins | sample S1TSphgellanicum_3_FD_87313 | JGI IMG/M metagenome (GOLD analysis project Ga0116229, IMG submission 87313) | Host-associated microbial communities from peat moss isolated from Minnesota, USA - S1T2_Fc - Sphagnum magellanicum MG | ecosystem: Host-associated > Plants > Peat moss > Unclassified...
TCTTATGGGAATAGTACACAAGTTTGGGTAGGTCTAGCAGACTCTGTCCCTCAGCAGCTAGCAGCCAAAAACACTTGTACTAGTGGGTAGGACACTTTGGAACGGTGGGTGGCCGAAACACACACAAACAGTGTTACAGGATATGAGTTTGTCAAAGGAGGTAGTCACACGGTTGCACACATGTTAACAAGATTTGGGGAGTTTGTCAAAGGAAGTGGCTACACACACAAGAAAACACTGCTACAGTAAATTAGCCCTTAAAGTCACCCATTCTTTGAGCCCTAGTTTGACTCTGTAATCTCTATTTCATCCCCAATTTGAGTGGTGCATAAAGCTGTGAGTGAAGCTGGATATGGTTTACAAGATTTTCAGGATTATATTCTGACAGTACTTGATTTAAATGAAGAATATGAAGGCACAGGTAAAGGCAATTCCTTGTTCAGGGCTTTTTTCTTTTCAGTTTTGTGGTTTCCAAAGTTTGGTGATTTTTCCAAAAGTTGCAGTATTTTTCCTCAAATTCACCAAATGTCAAATTTTCAATTTTTTTTGTTTTGCCATGTGGCAAAAATTCTCCAAAAATAATAATCACTGCTCTTGTCAGGACAGATGCAGGTGAGAAAACCAGTTTGATGTCCTCTTTTTTCCTGTATGCTGTTTTCATCCTGACTTGTGATTCTGCAGCAGTTTTGGCAAAGCTGGGCTTCGTACACTGAGTTTGTTGGCTTTGCCTACCAAGGCAAGCATATCGTGTTTAGATTCATTATAGAGTATAGTAGCTTATGGGATTTTGGCTCCTATGTAATAAGTCTATTTTTATATGAGGATTTTTGAAAGATGATATTTTGGCTTGTGTTGAAAGTTGAGATTAGTTATAGAGTTATAATATCTTGAAGGATTTTGGTTACTTTTAGAGGATTTTTTGAAGATTATATTTTTGCATGGTGAAATATTTGGGTATCCTTAATTTTTCTTTTCCCTTAAGATACTTTTTAATGTAAATGGCAAGGCCAGAGTCTGACGCACCCTTTGTACTTTACTGATAACTCTAATATGTAAGCCCAATTGTGTGGTGAGTTTGTGACAAGTACAGAGAACTGTTCCATAGCCCCACCGATCTGGCAATTTTGCCTTAAAAGGAACTGCAAATTTTGAGTGTAATGGTTGCCATACCCCTTTTCATTGCAGGACTTTACGAGTGTTCACCGGTTCCCCAGTTCTTGGAGGAACCCTTGAATCTGGTTCCTAAAATTTTCAAAGGACTGACCGGTTCTAGTTCGGTTTCGGTCCTTCTTTATGTCAAAAACTAGGACTTGGTTCCAATTCCAGTTTTTTATTTTAAGAGCGGTTCTGGGTCTAGAACCTAAGGTTTTGGGTAACCTCCAGTTCCAACTTCAAAATTTTAAAAATCAGAAAATCCGTCTAAATTATTTCATAAGATAAAGAATCACAGAAAAAATCTGGAAAACTTGGAACATAATTCAGAAATGTTTCTTTAAAAAGTCAAAAAAATCAGAAAAATAATCCCAAAAAATCAAGAAAGACCAAATTAATTCAGAAAATCAGAAAAATGCAAAAAATCAAAATCAACAATGAAAAAAAATTAAATTTTTATTTAAAAAATGAAAGATGTTTACAAAAGTTTGACATTGTCAACTCAAATATAAACTAACCCACTTTTTATCTCTTAAATTTAAAGTCTAAATTGCACTATGTTTAGGTCTATTAAAGATCAACAATTTAATCTTTTTTAATGCCATTTGGTTCTATGTTTTAGGGTTTCATGAATTAATATCCATCCATCATTCTCAAAAAGGCCTCTTGTCACCTAAAACCTAGAACCCAACAATTTGAAAGTTACATAAACTCTTCAAGTAAAATTTCATGGTAGCTATCTCATTCCATAGGTTGCTCCATTTTGGCAAGGATAATATCAAACATCAAACAACAAAAAGAATTTTAGCCCACTAATGTTAACTAAACATAGTCCAATGAAAAAAAAAACACAAAAAATTGAAACAATACATGAAACTTAATAAATTACCTAAAGCCCATGACCATTTTCCTTCAACTCAAGTAACCCAATTTTCTCAATCACATCCTTATTTTTCTCCATTAAGGCTTCTTCTATTTCCCTGAATTGATTCCATGGACCCCAAGTTACCACCACAAACATCATTTGACCAATTTTTGTAAATGTTTATAAGCATTTCTAGATTCTTTATGCCTAATTGAAAATGCTAAAGGCTTATGCATTTGCAATTGTAAAAACTTTTTATACCTTAATTTGGGAACCAACAATCCCTAAAATTTGTCAAGTTACAAAACCAGCTATGTATGAAAATTTGTGCCTCATGCACCTTCCACCATTAAAGTGGAGTTTTGGCCTCCTCTTCCATGACCTTCTTCATTTTGAAATGATTTAATTATTCCTTCACTATTGAGGATGACATCTCATTAGTCTCCATGTGATCATATAAACTTGTGGTTCTAAAACTTTGGGATGTAGAATTAGAAGTTTCAACACTTGCACCACTTAGGTTTTAAAAGTTATATGCAAAAATAAGGAATGGAAGCCATAATTAATGGTCATACTCACCTACAATTTGCAATTTTTTTCCTTGCCAACAAACTAAATGACCAGCCCCAAACCCTTGTACCAAAGGTCTAACATCATGCACAACATATTGGCCCTTTGGATAAAATGCATAAATGAAAGGAAAGGGTTTAAGACTTGTACCACTTGGTTTTGCATGTTTTGTCAAAAGAGTTGAAGCTTTCCATCAAAATCTTGATTTTCATTAGAGCCAATTACTAAGCAATTGTTCAAAATTGACATACAAGTGATATGGAAACAATAAAAGCATTCAGAAACAACCAATATCCTTTATTTTGCTTCAACACACATTGTTTAACCATGGGCCCTAAAGTATTAATAACAATTTGGGTCACTATCTCAATTCGAGGATTTGGCACATAATCTCACAATCACCATTACAAATCATGGTTTTTTAAGAAGTTTAAATTGATTAATTTGTCATTTTTTACTAATGGACATGTATATTTTGATTAAAGGCTAGGGGCTTGAATGACACATTTATTTTTTGACCAATTAACTTAACTATAGTGGTTCATTTGATTAAATACATACAGTTAAATTCTACAACCTTAGTCAAAATGGCCGATGGTTTTCAGTCAAATGGAACATTTAATTAAAATGATCAATGATCTTTAATCAAAATGGTCAATGGTCTTTAATCAAGTGAATCATTTAATCAAGATGGTCACTGATTTTTAATCAAATGCAACATGGTTTGTTACCTTTAACTTTTACCTACTCACCCATTTATTTACTTAGTTAACTACTCAGTTATCTATTACCCATCCACCCACCCACCTACCTATTACTTACTTATCTACCTACCTATTTATCTACCTGTATCTTCTCACCTACCTACCTACCTACCAATCCACCCACTTACATACTTAAGTTTAACCATTAATTGTAAGCACTAAGTGTAACCATTATGTTTAATCATTAGATTTAACCATTAAGTTTACCCAAAGTTTAACCATTAAATTTAAACATTAATTGTAATCATTATGTTTAACCATTAGATTTGGCACCATGTTTAACCTAAGTTGAACTATTAAATTTGGCCATTAAGTTTAACCAAAAGGTATAGCCTAGGTTGAACCACTATATTTACCCACTAGGTTTAGCCTAAGTTTAATCATTATTTTTAATCAAAATTTTATCATTATGTTTAACCATTAAATTTAACCACTAGGTTTAGCTTAAATTTAATCACTAGGTTTAACCATTTTTTTTTAACCATTATATTTAACCACCAAGTTTAGCCACTATGTTTAGCTAAGGTTTAGTCATTATGTTTAGCCCCTAAATTTAACCATTAAGTTTAATCAAAGTTTAACCACTATGTTTAGCTAAAGTTCAGTCATTATGTTTAGTGATTACATTTAACCAAAGTTTTGCCCTTCAGTTTATTAACTAAGTTTAACCACTAAATGTAACAATTTGATTTAATCATTAGGTTTAACCAATAATGGTCATTTATGTTTAACCATTATGTTTAATGATGTGAAATAAATGTGTGACATAAAAAATTTGACAAAGGTTGAATACTTTTGATGGTGTGGTCCATTTGGTAAAAATTTGGTTTATTATTGTGAAGGTTTGAGGTTAAATTCCTTATACTTGCAACTTATGTGCATGCTTAAAAGGCTAAGGTAAGTAGGTCAAATTAAAGTAGTGAGGTGAAGTGAGGTTAGGTTAGGTTAGGTTAAATAGGCTAGGCTAAACTAGCACCTACGTATCTAAATGCATTTTTTTGACCTACCTAGACCTATTTACTACCTACCTATTAATTTTAAAAATAATAATCCATAAATAATTTTAATTTAGGTATAAATCTAATCTAGTAAAATAGTTAATCATTCTATTAGTAATTTTGTTAATCAAAACAACAAGGTCCAAACCGATTACATAATCATGTTGGTAGGTCTAAATGAACATGTTTGAATTGACAAGATGGTCTTTTTAACAATTGTCAATTTTTAGTATTTTTTGACTAAAAAACCTAATAAAAAAACCATGATTTGTAATAATGAATGCCAAAGATTGTTGCCTAGGTGCAGTCATGGTAACATTTACCACAGCAAATGTAACCAAGTGTTTAGTTTTAAAGGATTTTGGGTAAAAAAAAACCTATTATTAAATATCTGAATTTATTTTTGACACATGTTGAAAGTTTGTCATAATGGCACTTGGGAAAAAATCAATTAAAAATGTGGATGATAAAAATCCCAAAAAGGATTCATTAAGCATTGTAACTAATGCTTTGAATGGTTAATATGCCATATTTTGGATCAAAGGTGAAAAAGTTGAATGAATAATGATTCACAAATTTTTCATGAACCGAAATCAACATCCATCATAAGATCAACGGTCCATGAAAATTAAAAGGTAAAGTAAAATATCACAATCGTCAATTCTAAGGAATAAGGTTTAGCAAAAACTTCCACTCACCATTGCCCATTGACGGATCTTCATTGTAATAATAGGATGTTTAAGCTTCAAACTCCTCACAAATGGAAGCAAAAACAGCAAATGGGCTTTGAACTTTTCTTCTTACATCGTTGAAGGTAGTATTCCAAAAGTGTAGAAGCAGAAGTCATGATGATGTTAGGACGTTTGAAGTTTGAAGGTGTTGGGAAAATGGACTTTGATGAAAATGGAGAAACGGACTTGAGCTTTTTGTTAAAGATGGGCACTTACAAATTACATAGGCGAGAACTTGCTAGACCATCTAAGTTCTATAAAAGCACATCGATGCTTGAAGAGATTGAACACTTTAGAGCGTCAATAGCCATGTAGTTCTAAGAGGTTTAAGGTTAGTGCATTAATATGGTATTTCCTTGTGATAACAAGATTTCATATCAAAGATGAAATTAATAATGGTGATTGTGATGGCGATGAGTATTTATCAGTGGCACCTTGGATGAGCTTTCCAAAGGAATTAACTACACGGAGTTTTCCATGATTGGTTAGGGGTGGTCTTCAAACATGTATTCAAGCTTCAACAAAGCAAGGTGCACAATACAAGTCTATTACCAAGTTTTTCTTATAGATCTATAGTGTTTTTTTCATGCGAATCTAGGCTAAGACATCACATTTGTAGATCTGGAATGTTTTTGTTTTCCATGTGATTAGGTTAAGGTCCATCAATATTGCACTAGGCTTGTTGATTGATTGGTGTCCATGAAAATTCTAACATTAGCTTAAGCTTTGAAAGCAATGTGTCTTGAATGTTGGGAGTTGCTTGATTTTGATACACTCTTTCAAATGCTAGAATCTAAACATGGCTAAGATGGGGTTGTAGCTTCCTTTATCAAAAGCTAGAATAATCAATCTACAATAGCAAGATTTAGCCATGGGGATCTTGATACGAATAATGCCACCAAAAACCACTGGACTAAGCACTAAAATGATGCAATTGGGGTCCTACATTTTTGTTCTGTTGTTGGATATGGGTTTGTGGAATTTTGAGCCTACCCAATGAAAGTCCAAATAATTTACATAATTGTTATGTCCATCACAAGTGCACACAAGTCTATTACCAAGTTTCTTTTACAAATTTGGAATTTTTTTTCATGTGATTCTAGGTCAAAACATCAAACTTGCATATCTGGAATGTTTTTGTTTTCCATGTGATTAGGTTAAGGTGCATTAATCTTCTAGATTTACACTATTTTTTCTTTTCATGTGATTATAGGTTAAGGTCCATCAACCTTCTAGATATATATTTTATTTATTTTCATGTGATTAGATTAAGGTCCATCAACATTGATATTAATAGTATAGTTTCCTTTATCAGAAGCTAGAGCAGTCAATCTATAACACCAAGATTTGGCCATGGGGAGCTCGATATGAAGAATGCCACCAGGGACCACTGGACTAATCATTAAAATGGTACAATTAGGACTGCATTTTTTTCATGGTTGTGGGATTTGGGTTTGTGGTTTGAACTTGCAAAATGAAAGTCCATGGGGAACATTGAAATTTGAAAGCATTGGAGGTAATAACTATTGATTTGGGTTTATGGTTTGTATCTACACAATGAAAGTCCAAATAATTTACATATTTTGTCCATCATTTTTTGCATCTAATCATAACAGCCAATATCTTCATTAAAAACCTTAATATAACAATATATAACATTTTATTCATTATTTGTAGGATTGCAATTTGTGGTTATTATTGCATAAGGCTAGTGTAAGGGAAATGGCATAAAGTTGGAACTTATAACGTAATTGAAAAGTTTAGGATCATGTTGCTTTAAGCCTAGTAAGAAATTACTCCTTGGTTTCAATCTCATCATTAATGGAAAACCTATTTGCATGTTTTATATTTTGTTTTTGGCATCCAAGCATTCAAAAGAGTGGAAGAACCAATTATATCTTGGTTTGAAAAACCTTTACAAAGAAATATAAACCATTTTAACATTCCTTTTGGAATTTTGCGAGATCAACAAATGGTGCCATTGAAATTCTAAATGTAGTGTTGTTTGAATGTTAGAGACAAATGAATCCTTGCTTTCAGAATTTAGAATAGTGGAATATCCAATTATATTTTCATTAAAAAGGTTTAGATTATGCTTATGTAAATGGAACTTTTTTGACACTTCTTTTTGCCTTTTGCAAGATTTTTCTTTTTGGTTATCATTTTATCAAGGCAATCTAAAGGACATGGGAAAAAATTGTTGGCAGTGCAATTGAAAAGGTATGTTGTATTGTGTTGATTTTAATGAGTTTTAAGTAAAATCTTGATGGAATACCTCAAGTGTTCCAACAAGGATTAACTATCAATGCCACATGGGAAACTTTGTAATATCATGTTACTTGATTCTTAGGAATGAATGGGTTCTTCAATTCAATCCTATCAATGAATAACCCATGCCTTCCATAGTTGTTGCTTTGAATTGTATATTTTCATGTTTCTTGAATTTTGATTACAAAGTATGGGTCCTTGATTTCAAGGTCCAACTTGGTGTTTTCATGGAACCTTCATTAAGCGAAACAAGTCCAAGCAAACAAGGGGCTGAAGTTGAATATGTACGAAGACGACAATTTGAGCTTGAAACTTGGTATGTTCAAAAAACAAAAATGATACTCAAGAACGTGTTAGGAAGTGTATAGCTCAAAAAACTATTGTTGTTGCTACTCAAGTACAAGAGGTTGTCACTCTTGAAAGAGTAATAAGGTTAGCCCTTAATAGAAACTTGCAACAATATGAAGGTCAACCTCAAAAGACAATAACAAGAATTTTAAGGAGGATGGCATTATTCTCCATAGAGCAAGTGAAGGGCCTAGATTTTGCTCTACAACAAGAGACATTTGAAAAATTCATCACCCATCCTCTTGTATGATTCTTGATTACTTCAAAGATTTGGATTCAATTAAACACAGCTTAGAAATTGTGAGCAACTTTAAGTCTGGTTTGACAACTCATTTGTTGGGATCTCGTAAAACTGAACTTGTGGTTCCCAAAGACATAGTCTACACTTTAGCATCTAACCAATATGTTAGCAACAATAGAATGTTGCCAAGATGTTGGGGGTGGAAAGATGAAACATCAAGAAAGTAATGGGTAGGTGAGTTCAATTAAATACAATTCAGAATGTTTTTTGGATCAAACCAAGGCAAGCATGTTGTTCATATGTTCTACCAGAATCAATCAAAGATTTCATTGTGGATTAGTGGACAAGAGAGATAACAATATTTCCAAATAGAAAAGATGTTGTTAAGAGGCAAATTGTTGTCAAGCAATTTGACGAGCAACCTAAGCATTTTCTCCAAGTTTCACAAGTAAGATGAACAACCAATATTTGTATCACATTTTTTTATTATTGCAAAAATCGGATTTGATATTTTTATGATTTTAAGCATGGATTGCATGTGTCAACCTTTCATTTCAAAAATCAAGTTTCATTCTAGGGTAATTAGAATCAAATGAACACCTTAGAGTCCATCCCTTGTATTTGTAAAATAATCTTGAATAGTTACAATCCTAGTCCTAGTGTCAACAATCTTAGGTCACCTTAGATCATCCTTTCCTAACCACTTGACAATCTTGTGTTGCTTCCCGAGCATTCAATAGTCTTAAGTATAACTTTTCTTCTCCTGGACAAAGCAGTTGGGTGCTTGGATAACATGGGTTCTCCTCAAATAACAATCAAGTACTTTGTGCTTGCTTGATTCCTTTATTAAATAATTGAGTCCTTAATGTTTGCTTTTCTCCCTGACTAAAAAACTAGCAATCCTAAAAAAGCAAAGTCTTCCTTGTTTAACCACTGGAGTCCTTGCATAGCTTATTTAGTCCTTGGTTTAACAATAATTAGTAGTACCAAAGCAAACTATTCCTTGCCTAACCAATGGAATCCTTGTTTAATCCTTTGTTAAACAACTACTAGTTCTAAAAAAACAAATTTTTCCTTGCTCAACCACTACAGTCCTTGTATAATTTGCATGATCCTTATTTAACCTAGTGGAGTCCTTTGCATAGTTGGTTTAATCCTTGGAGCTAAGCAACTAATAATCCTTACAAAACAAATGATTCCTTGCCTAACCAATGGAGTCTTTCCATGTCTGTTTTAATCCTTAACTAAGTTCAACCAATAATCCTAACAATAATTAATTTGCATTGATAATGTATTTGCAACTTAAATTCTTTATTGCTTTCAGACAAAGATTTCTAGAGATTCAAGTCATGCTTATAGTGTTTAAAAAATTGAAACTATGGTTTCTACGAAGGTTGAAAGATTGGAATACGTGTTGTTGCCAATATCATATGGAGCTAAAAGAGCTTCTAAATGGATTCAATGACATGAAAAAGCACCAGGAGAAGGCATCCATACCAACTGTAACTACAAACGTATTAAAATTTGTGATGCATCTTAATCAAACCCTACAAGCAATTCAACCAATTACATTGCTTAATTCTAGATTTATAAGGGCTTGACAAAGTTGTGGACATGTATATTATGTCTTAAGCCTGCCTTGGATGAGTGGCACTCTAAATAGTGTTTGATGGGTGACTACAACCAGTATGGAGTTCATGCATTGAAGTTCTTTGTAGTTGAATTGCAAATAGATAAAGTCATCCATTGGCAAAGCATAAGGTACAAAGTTGTTGGGCAAAATGAAGATGGTAAGGACAGGAAGGCTTCTAGAGTTGAGTACCACAATACCCATCCAAGTGAACTCATAAAGTATTTGAAACCTCACCTAAAAGCTTTTGTGCTCCACAATTTCATTTCTAGGTAGCAAGATGTCTAGTTCAGGGATTGCCTTACTAATGTGCTTGAAAACACAATTATTTCTTTTGCTAATTTTTTAAAGAACTATACCTTGATGGTACAAAATGAGATACAAAACATGCACTAATACAACTTCCAGATAAGCACTCTTGTGCACATAATTTACAAATAGAACCCTAATTATAACCCAACCAATCTAGAATCTAGGTTGTTGAGAGAAGTGCATTATTATGTCTCTAATGATCCTAGCCATGACACCTTGTTTGTCCAACATGCATTTCTGTTCCATTAGAATTTCTTACAAAATAAAAGGTTCAAGCCATTTTGGCATATAGTGTGGTTAAATGGGTGTTTTGGACAATTTAAATCTACTAGGGCTTGGTATTTTGTGTCTTGCTAGTACCCTATTGTCATAGCTTCAAGTCAAGGAAATATGGAGGGGCGTCAAATGATTTGGAATTTTTTTGCTATAGGTCATGGTAAAGGGGAGGTTAATGAAGCAAGGGCTTTACTCAAATGGGAGGTACAAAAAAAACAAATCAAGCCCCAAGGCAAGAAATTGCAAAATGCAATAGAGATTGCGCTGCACCTTCAAGCATAAGCAAATAAGTTCCATGTAGTAACTCCATCATTAAAAAGGCACATCGACAAGTACTTTCATTTGGTGAAAGTGGGGGACGTGGACAGGTCAAAACCTTACAATTGTCAAACTATGCATCAGATTCACAAAATGCATCAAGTGTGGTCCATTTCATGCAAGGATTCAACATTATGCCAATTTAGGCAGTTGTTTTGTTTTTGCATAGCATGCTTGGATGGAAGTCCAGAATTGGGATGTGAAAATAAGAAGCATGTTCTGAAGTGGACATTGACAAGGCTAAAACCTAAAAATAGTTAAGAGGTAAGGTAGATGATGTACGACTTTGATGAGGAAATTGAAGCTAGGATTGGTGGGGAATAGATTGTAGAAAATCTAGTTCTAGGTGATAATGTTGCAATTGCTAATGATCACTAATGGCAATTACTGATCCATTTTGGATTCTACTTGTGGACAAGGGTCCACACTTTGTTGAATTAGACCTTCAAGATGTATGGGGGAATAGGTGGTAGCAAGGTGATCATGTCATACGAGGCTATTGGTATGATGTGTTACAAATTGGTAGTCAAACATACCTATTAAAGGATGATAAGCCTCTTGTATATGTGTTTAGCCATCTTGTTCTAGCTTCCAAAATTTCTTTACCCCCCACCACTTACATGGTTAAAGGGGCTTATGCAACATATGAGCTATCCAATGATGCCATTAGTGTAATCTTGGCTTAAATAGAAGACACCCAATTACTAAATTGATCCTTTTCTTGTGGCCCTATTTTCGTCATTTGAAAGAATTAGTATGAAGAGCTTTATTTCAAGTTTTTTTTTGGAACTATTTTTGTTGGAATGGCATTTTAATAATGCCATTGAAAAGAAACTAGTCTGCAAATCACTTATAGGTTATAGTCCATTATTGTGGTTACAAGGATATTACAAGCACAAAAGAAGGCAAGCATATCTGGCCTTGTTTTTTTCTTGGATCATGAGTGTGTTCATGTGTTAATTATTTAAATGAATTGAAGGATATATTTCTACAAAGATCATTTGAATTGAAGAGATGTTATTAGAGGTGACTGAAGTTTATTTTTGCATTTCTTTCATGAAGGTTTGTGTGTAATTTAGGCCAACTTGTCCTCAACCATAGGCATCAACAAATCACTAGTCGGAGAATGGTTGTTGCATTAAGGCAATGTAATACAAGATGATTCAACAATTTCCAAGCAATAGTTTGGAGTATTGAGTTTGGCATTTCTCTATTCTTTTGATTTTCATTTTAATCATTGAGCATTTTTCTTTCTCAAATAGTTTTTTGACATATGTTGCTTTGATTTTTAGTTTGCAATTGGATCAGAGTGTAGTTTGACTTACATGGAATTCTCACGTTGTGTGTAGGGATGTAGTACATATCTTGGGGCAACACCAATTGTACATGTGCTTAAGACTTGCAAACCAAATGTAATTAATTATAACGTCATGCATGGCTAATGTAGCATTATTCCTTGCACCCATGGTAACTTACTCATCTCTTTAGATAATAGATCGGGGATTTCTAAAACAAGCAGGGGGTGATTTCTTTGACAAGAGTTTTGAATATCACATGGTTGTAATTGGGTACTATCAGATCTATGAGTTAGGTTGGAGTTAGCAAGACTAGGATTATTTTGCTCAAGGGACGATTGTTCGCCATCTACTAAAACGCAATTGACTAGTGGTTATTTTATGCATCATGGTGAGTTTGACCTTTATATTGCCTACATATTTATGTTTTTTTGTTGCTTGGGATTAAGCTTTTGCATGCATGAACTGGTGACTATTTGTCCTAGTTTTTCCTACTTCTCTCCATGAAAACATTATGTAGTAATGCCAAACATCAAAATGCAAGTATATTTGCATGACTTGAATGAATGATTTGAATTTCTAATCAATGGATCCACACAAGATTTTTTTTAGCAAAATAGCTAGGAGATGCTCCACTCCCATTTGTAGATGTCAAAGTGGAATGGTGAGTTGAAACTAGGGAAGGCTTCAAATAGTGGAGGGGAACTTAGCCTTGCCACAAGTACTGCACAACAACTATTTTACAAAATAACTGATCTTGCAACATATATAACTCCTAATGTGGTGAAGTTCTACAAAATCTATTGTACCTAGTTACAGAACATCCCATTTGACCAGAGTTCTATAAAAATTTGTGCAAAGGGAGTTTTATGATGAAAGTACAAGTTACATGTATTTGGAGGTGGCAATAAAAGCCATAAATTACAATCCTTGATTTCATTTGCTCATTATAGGTTGTCAATGTAAGCCTTTGAGGTGTTTTCCCCAAATCAAATATTAGTGAAAATGCCAATCCAGCTTTGCTATCTATTGGATTAATTGTGATTTTGAGGTTGTAGGCACCACAAATGATATGTTTGGAGGCAAACATGGCCACATATTTTGCATTGACTTCACTCTTGAGTGCTTTTTGTGGGAAGGTCCAAATTCTTTAAGGTGTACCAAAAACTTGTCACAACGTCACCTTTTTTTGTCTTTTTTTCCTAGTCCTTTTTTACCATGTAAAGACACATTTATGGATGATTATGATGGAATTTAGAATTGTAACGGTCTAATATATAGTCCTTTTGAAAACTTTGATAACTTTTGATTCATTATTTAGAATGGGGATCAAAATATTGGGTAAAACAAAACTACATTAAGGACTAGGCCCTTTTCATCTTGTGTGTCCTAAAGGAATTTCACCCAAAAGCCTCTTGAGATGAAGGTGAATTTGTAAAAGTAAAATTGGAACTTGTTCAGCAAACAAAGAATCCATATGTTCATGAATGAGACAAACCTCCTAGAACAACAATTTCAAACTTCCAAGCTTGTGCCATATTACAAGGCATAAACCATAGTCATTGACTCCCTAGAACTAGATCAATGTCTAGCAAAGCATGTGAAAGTTGAATGTCCACATCTAAGCATTATAAGAGATAATCAAAACACATTTCGAAATAACAGATCATGTTTGCAAAATTGTTCACATATGACTAACTCCTAACTACCATTACATTCTAAAGGAATATTACATTGTGATAATGCAGTACCTTAATGTAATCCTTCAACATTAGTTTGAGGTGTACAATCAGTAATCAGGTTGAATAAAGAGATCACTTGAGATGGGATGATAGATGGGTTGTCATGAGTTATGTGAATGATGACCAAATGGGTCTAATTTTCTAACAAGAAAAGTTGCTTGAGTTCACTCTCTAAATCAACCTTAAATTTATCCCCTACTATAGGCATTATTACTACCAAAGAGAAATTGAAAATTCATCATCATCATCAAGCTCTTGAACCACTAAGTCGATGTAACCAGGCATGAGGTTTACATCCTCCCCATTCTAACATAGGAGCTAAACAACTTCAAACAGCTCATGGGTCATTGCAAATTCAAATCATGTAACTGTTTGGCCTAATGCCACCACACATATGAACTATCGCATGTTTCTGTATTCAAGAATCGTTTTTGAAGAAGTGACCCATTTGAACCTAAAGATGGATCCCACATAGCTAAATCAAAGGATTTGTTAATGATCCAAGACACAAATTTAGAATGTCTGTATTTGTAAACACACATACTTTAGTGGTAGGTAATTTACAAATTCCCAATAGACCTTCTCTAAAAGGCTAATGTACATAACCTAACCTAGACTACCCTATTGGATTATGTATGGATGGCCTTCTTGTATAGACAATAGTTATATGATAGTCCCTTCTATTGTCCATATGTCTCCACTTTATCAAAAAACAAATGCATAAAAATGGTTACTTCCTACATTGCTTCAATGAAATTTCAAAAGTGGCAACAATGCCATCCATTCTAGGCCTGCAAGTTAAAAACATATTACCAAATCTAGATAACACTTTCATTAGTGCCCACTTGCTAAACTCTAATCAAAATGTCCAATTCACAAAACATGCAGAGAAAATTTCACAAACTTCGAGCTAGAAGACCCCATCTTCAATTAGCTTTCCATTGCATTACAACGTTGGTTTCCTGAAAATAATCTTGGTATTGAAAATTTACATGAAATTATTAGTTAATGACTAAAAAACTAAAATGCATGTCAGATATCTCAAGATAAAATTCCAACTCAGTATAAAATTTAGATCTACAAGAAGATAGCTTGAATAAGGCTTGAGTCTTTAGAATGGAAGATAAAATCAACTCACCATTCTTTCTAACAAACATAATACCATTTTCAGTTATTACGTGACTTTGGTGTTGTTTCTTCCTTTCCTTTTTCTAGTCATTGTTTTATACAAATTGTGTGGTCCATTACTAGACCCTAATGCTTCTTAGGTTGTTTGGGTTTGGGAGCCCATGGCTAGTTTGACTTGCCATTAGGTTTCACAGTGCTTAAATCAGTCGGTTTATGAGAATCATCTTGAGAATCAAAAGCTTCATGTTCATTTTCATTAGGAGCTGCAAAGCCATGAAACATTCAGTTAGTAGTTCAAATGCAAACATGACCACTATCACATTACAATAAAAGAATGCAAACATTGAAAATTCAGTTCAATAATGATGGATGATGTGTATGTTTACAATTACCTTTTGGTTCTATTGGATGAGTAATGTTGAACAAATGGCTCTAGGTATGGACCTTCTTTGCAAGGTGTTTATCTAGTATGGGACATTTCCTTTTTTGAAAGGAATATATTCTTTTCGCTAGAGTAGGCGGTATTTCCTCTACAATTAAAACATTTTTACATACATCATTTGCGTTGCCATCTTGAACCTCATTAATTCTCACACCTTGAAAATTATTTTGTTGCATTGAAGTTGTTTTTGTTTTTAACTATGTAGTAATTAAAGTTTTTCCAACCACATTAGGTCTCGGATGTACAACATGTGGAAACTATGTACCTAGATTTCAAACAATCATGGAAGTTGATTTTAGTTTCAATCCAACATGCACAATTTATGACACAAGAACGTTTACACCAACACTTATAAACAATAAATAAAAAAATAAGTTTTGGATCTAGATTCTTCTTACACATAGATTCCACAACCCATTTTGAAGTAAAATTGTGTGGGAATTCTTCATCGTTTTTGGCCTTGCACTTTTCTTTGAGCAGAAATTTATTGTTTTCATCATCCATCTAGAAAGTAGTAGGTAAATTGCGCATCTTGAACGATGGATTGTTGGGGTTTTGATGTTTAAAAGGCAATTCAATTTCATCATCAAGTTGCCTTGGAGATGATGGAGGTGTAAAGTGACTATCACCTATGCAAGACAATTGCCCAACATTGTTGTTGCTTGTGGGCCCCAAACTTGGCCTATTTGCAAGATAATGTCCAATACTTATTAAGCCAAGCTCTATCTGTTTTATTGAAGTTTTAGGCCCTATCCCATCTTTAAAATTGGATTATGTCAAAAAACAAGCATGCATCAAATTAAATACTACCATGATAAGCAACCAAACTAACTTTTAATGAATTTCATCAAACAATGAAGCACCCCATGACTTTCAACAATGTCATGAAAAAAACCTTACAAATTATGGTACCTTGGACATTGATCACCAAACCAATAATCTCTTGCAACACTCCTTAGGTATTATTCATGCAAAAAAAAACATGGCAATTGGCTTTATGCAAATATTTGCACAAAAATTCAAAGTACCCTGCATTCTTGTTGTAACCTATAATAGTTTCCAAACATTGATCAATGTAACTTGCAAGCATTACAAGGACTACTTTTCAAACATTCCCAATAACTTGTAGGTGCAATGAATATTCTCCAAGCACCCCCAATAATATGCAAGCACAATAGGTGTTTTCCAAGGATTGGAAATTACTTGCAAACACATTGAATGCTTCCCAAGAACTCCATGTAGGCAACAAACAAATAAGTGCTTTCCAAGCACAACTAGTAATTAATAAGCACAAGGTGTGTTTTCACAACATAGTTACTAGTTCCAACAAGCACTACAAGTTGATGCCAAACACAACTAGTGGTTCCATGAAGCACTATGGGTGCTTCCAAACCACACTTATTACTTAACAACAATAAGCACAACTAATAGTTCCAATAAACACAATTATGCTTTCCAAGCACACCTCAAGTGCTTAAAAACTATGATGAATGTTTTTAAAGCACAACTGGTAGTTCCAGCAAACAGAATTAGTGCTTTCAAAACACTCCCATCACCTTACAACTACAATGAATGTTTTTTAAGCACGACCAATTACCAATAGTCATAATTCATGTTTACAAACACTCATTATAACTACCAAGCACAATGGGTACTTTTTAAACATTCCAAAAAGCCTTCAAGCCCCAAGGATGTTTTCCAAGTACAACTATAAACTTGTAACCACAATGAGTGCTTTTTAAACACTCATAGAAATCTTCAACCACAATTGTCACTCTCTAATCAATCCCAATAACCTTCAAACCTAAAATCACTAGCAACAACCATTTGAGATTTTATTTTTTTAAATGGTGCAAATTGAAGCCTAGATCTAGAATTTTGTCAACTTTGTAATTCAGTTCAAATGCAAAAATTGAACAAGTTTGTGCAAGAAACTCACTTGGTAGAATTGGTGCTGAGGACACATCCAACAAACACTCTGTCATTATCTTCCACACTTCACTCAAGCCCAAATCAAGTGTTAAGTTCCTGATGTCTTCATCTTGAACATAAAATCCCCAACTAGTCCACCAGTCAGGGTGTAAAATTTCACCACAAATTAGGCATTTATTATTATTTAGTATAATTTTAGCCAAACAAAAAGGATGATAGGTGTGTTCGCAAGAAGTGACAACAATGTCATTGTAGTGGTAACTTCTATTGCAAAATCCACAAGGCTTCACAACAAGATTGAAATTAGCATTCTCAGATTCTGTTGTTGTACAGGAATGTAATAAAGGTTTAGGCCAAAATGAAACACCCCTTCCACACTCCATTTGCTTTGATTGAGCTTGGACAACCTTCTTTTCCCTTTCAAGCAAAGAGACCTCTTGATTTAAGTCATGGAGAAGATGATCAAAGTTTTAGTGTTCAACTTGATAATCTTCAAATAATTCTTCACCTTGCACAACACACTTGGTTACATTGTCCAAACCTTTTTTCAAATAATTCAAATCATTCTCCTTAACATGTAGCTTTTGACAAACTTTTTCACTTTGGCCTACCGAATCTTTCATATTTTCCTCTTGTTCCATACGCACCTATGTAATAGTAACGTCATGTATTTGCAAGCGCTGCTTATTTATCTGCATTCAAATAACATCAATGACATGGTGAAATGGAAAGGTACGTGATCACTAACAAAATGCTTGGACATGTTTTAAGGATAAATGGAACCCACCGACAAACAAAACACCAAATCAATATGAAAATGTAGCATATCTTCTTTTCAAAAATACATTTATGTTGCACAATCAGCTTCAATTCTTGTTTTGTTGTAGCGATGGAAACTTGTGCCTCTGCTACAATAATCTTTTGATCCTCCATGGAAAACCTCAACCCAATCAATTTTCCACCAATCGCTTCTTCTCACCCTTTGCTTCACGTATCTTCGCATATGCACATTTCTCCAAGTTGCACAACAATGTGTGCAGTTCTCGAACCTTTCTAATTTCTAACGATAATATGTCATATGGACATAAAGCTTGTTGCATCAAGCAGCTACCATTTTTTTCCACCTTTGGTGTAGGCTTATTGCCGAATCATGTAGTTGCCTCTCCCCCACTCAAAATTAACAAATCTATACTTCCATTCTTAAGTTTCCCCACATCTTTCCTTTGAGCCTTCTCTCTAGCTGTAGATGCCACTACTTTTGCCCAATTAATTTCGACTCCCTTCACTTGTGCTATGTACCCCCTCACTAACCATAGCATGAAATCATTGTTGGTTGGGGTAGTTGAACCATAAATCTGCCAACGCAACTTTTTCAACTCATGTTTTATATCAGCATGAATGAATGGGTTTGTGAGCTTGTAACTATATTTTGGTTCAAAACCTCTATCAAGTCCTCATCACATACAATACATAATAGTAAGGTTTGTTTTAGGGTTCAAACCTTTGTTGTGCAACTTTTTAACAATTGAAAAATACTCTTATGTTTGGAGCCAATAATTTACAACCTCCCATGGTGGGAACTTTGCATCCTTCCATTTTGCCTTCCTTTCTTCTTTCACCATTGTCGTGCTGCTACTTAACAAATGAGCACAAAACACAAGCTAAAGAGCCTAAATTGACAATGTGAAACTAAAAAAGGGTAAACTTTTCAAGTAGAATAATGACTAAGATTTAATGGTTCTTGAGCACTCAAGGAAGAAAGCTAGAATGAGATATTCAATCAACTTGCACTTAAGTGTGAAAAACAAACAAAGGAATAGACTCGACAAAAAGAAGGAAAAACAAGCTCCATGCAATGTACAATCATGGAAGGTAAGTGAAATGCCCTCATTGAACGAAGATGAAAACATGTGGTGATTTTAATTTCATAATTGTTTTATGTCAAGGCGTTCAAAATTGACCCACCTTCATCCATCCTTAATAGTTAATCATGACATGCCACATCAACATAATAAAAGATTGACTACTTCCAAGCACTATGCCCAAGGGGTAGGTCTAGCTCTTGTTAGCACGTTTTTACTCGCCTTCCATAATAAAAAACAATGGCATGTTTGAATTCAAGAATCTTTTGGAATAAGATGACTTTTGAAGCAAAATGAATCTTTACATGAGTCTTGAATTTCCATTGAAACACCCTGGCAAGTTCACACACCTTGAACCATTCATGTTGTCCCCTACCACTATTCTTGGTTTAAGTGATGGTTTTCTACAAAATAGATTTTTTTTATTTAATTGAGATTTAAATTAAGTCAACACATACTTATAGCATATTGGAAATACTTGGACGTTGCATGGCCCTAACAAGTCTCTAAAAAAGGTGTGGACAAGCTTAGAACTTCACAAGACACAATTGAAGTTAAAACATAACTCATGGTGGAAATATTACCTCTTTCATCTTTGATGTATGCCAATTTTTGCAAGCAAATCATTCATTTCCAAAACCATAGCATTTCTTGATGTACCTACAATCTCAAAAAATCCCAAAGTTACATGACAAGGCTGCCACTTGTCATTTAAGAATTGGGCAATAAGCACAAAAGTATTGACGGGGTAGACATCCATAAATCAAAAACTAAGTGTGCATGTATGACATGAATCGACGGGTTGGAAATATGAACTTCTCCATGGTGATTTTTGCAATCCTAGGCGAAAAATCATATTTCAAATGCCACTTTGATCCTCAATGGAAAATTCACGCGAGGATTTTGTTTCAATACTAATTTCCTTAAAAAATGTTTCTTCCACAGATGACAATGGAAAATGCTCTTTAACAATGAAAAACCTTAGATCCTCCTCAAATTCAATTTGGTGAAGATCATTTTTGTTGTAAGGAATAAAATTACCAAAAAATATATAGAAATATTGCTAAGGCTATCAAAGTAGACCTTTTTTTGTTGGACATCTTTCTCCTTCCAACCCATTTTTTTTCATTCATTCCATTCATTCCAAAATTACAAGGGTCAAAACACAATCAAAGGAACCACCCAAGTGAGTGGACACTCTTTAAAATTGCATTTTTGTATGTTCGAAAGATCACAAGGGAAGCATAATAGTTTGGATTGTCATAAAGTTTTTTGGGATATTTTCCATTAATTACAAAGTTTACATGTTCAAAGCTTGACAAAAATAAAAAATGTTTTTACATGTTCAAAACACTCAAATCTATGAAAGTGGCTAATTTTTATTGATTTCAAATGTCTTTTTTTCTACAAATGTGCACCATTCTTTTTGAAAATTGAAGAGGATTTTAACATTGATGATTAGAAGGGTAAAGTGATTTAAAGTGATGAAAATTATTTTTATAACCCGTTTGAACACATTTGGTTCAAAAATGTTTTTGACCTTTAAAATCATGGATTTTGAAAATGTGGCTTTAACAAAAGTTGTTCATATTTATGTGATAGAAAGTGCAATACTACATAATTAATATACATGATATAAAATCAATTTTTAATCAAAATGTATTTATATCTAACATGTAGTGTTAAGTTGGGTATTTGAAATAGAAAATTTAAATTATAAACCAACACAAAAATGACTTTTACCTTGGCCCCCTAATTCCTTTTATTGTGTTTTTACCCATTGATGATTAATCTCCAAATTTTTTCACAATGTACAAATCCCATTAACAAATCTATAAAGTATCAATTCCTTTTGTGTCCTACATTGGGAGTAAGCAAATAACAAATAACAACCAAGGCAATGAAAAGTAGTAATAGAAGAACACAACTAAAAGTAATAATAAAAGAACACAATCAAGAGTAGTAGTAGAAGAACTTGAGCAAGGCCACAAATAACAATAATAGAAGAGCACAACCAAGGCCATGAAAAAAAACATATTGCATAATGATAATTGCCATCACCACAATCACCATTGCCACAATTTCCACCACCACACAAACACCACCAAAACAATTTCAATTTGGTCAAAGTCAAAAGGGTGAAAACATGAATAGGTGGATAGTTTAGATTGTGACACTTGTAATTGTTTTGGATTACACACAAACATAAAATTTAAAACCATATTTAGAAGTAACATTGTCAATTTTAAATTATTCATGTTGTCATAGACTTTAATGGGAATCATCATAAAATTTTTGGATGAATTCTAAGAAGATTATGGACTCATAATGGACTTTACAAATGACAACAGTACGTCTATACATAGAAAAAATGGAAAATGTGGATTCAAAAAATATGTCAAAGTAGTGTTGAAATAAAAATTTAAAAAATAAAACATCATCAAATGAAGAATTTATTAATGAAGTGCATTGAAACTTTTATAATATATATATTTTTTAATCTTTAAAAGTTTTAAATGACATGATTGTTATAAATTTGTATCTTTGAAAGTCCATTTCACATTAAAAAATTCAATATTTTTCATGGGTTTTTTTTATCAATCACATGTTTAGGGATATTCATAGGTTGGATTATTAATATTTATGATTAAAAACATAGGGGATAATTATAAGATTTATGGTTTGATAATTGTTATAATTTCAAAATCAATCACTAGTGTTAGATTATGGACTCTCAAACACCAATTTTGAGACATCTAACCATGCTTTCACCAAGAAAAAGTAGTAGTGGAAGAGCACAACCAAAGCCACAAATAGTAGCAAAAGAAGAGCACGACCAAAACACAAAATAAGTCAACAACTTACCTTTGGAGTTTGAGCCATGGAACTTGATTTTTGAACTTGAAGCTTTGGAGCTTGAACTTAGATTAAAAGAAATAAAGCACAAAACCTTTGAGAGGTGAAGCACAAAATCCTTGAAGAAAACATGAAAGTTGAAAAAAATAAAATAAAATTTGGAGCCTAAAGCTTGAACAAACACAAAAAAAAGAAAACAAACTTGAAGAAAATGAACCAACAAAAATAACATTGAACTTTTTAAACTCTAGACCTTAAACCTAAAATAAAAACCAAAACCCAAGTTTTTTCAATATTCTAATTCAATTTTGGTTTGAATCTCAATTTGGAACCAACCCTTGGAGTATAATTCTAGTTGTAATCAAAGTTAAAACCAAGGGTCGATTCCCACCCAATTCTAAAACCTTTATTAGTCAAGTTGGTTCTGGTTAGTTCCAAACCAAGACTTAGTTTCAAGAAGGTTATTAAAAATCAATTAGGAACTAAAACCAAATCCACCAATTTTCATTCAACAATTTGAATACTTGCCCCACAATGGAATTTATCAACATTCAGCCACTAAAATATATAGTTTATTAGTAGTCCCCATAATTTATTTGAGAAGTTTTTTTAAATGTTAATTCATGGGTCATAATTCCCCTAAAACTTTTGATCCATCAATATGACAAAAGTTTTCACATATCATTCATTTTTCATTCATATTTCATTTCATGGGCATTGTCTTTTTTTAAAGTTTCCATATTCATGCATCCTTCAATATTTAATTTCTTGGAACCCATTTAATTTATCCAATTTCTTTCTTAGATTCAACTTTCCCAAATTTGCACCTTCCCCAACCTCCATATCATCCCATCAATAATCAAGGAATCAAGATGGAAGTTAAATCTTTTTTAAAACTTCCAAGGCATTTTACACACATTTGGTTATTAGAAATATTTAAATATGAGGGCATTGATGTTTGCCTAAAGAGAAATTAGTGGGAAATTTTCCATTTTTCCATTAAAACCCTAGTTTAAATTATAGCATTGCAAGTTCAAAATCATTCAATTTTAGGCATAACTAAAGGTTTTTGGTGATAACATAGGTTTATGAAAGAAAAATTGAAGATTTCTTTTCTTTTCAAGCACCTTGTATTTTGACTATAATGATTCAATGCCATTTTGAACTTGTTGCAAATGTTTCATATTTTCCCACAATAATGTGTTATCAATTTTCATATATATATAAAGGTTGAAAGGTTTCCATAATTTAAAGCTATAATAGCAATTTGGGTCATGTGTATGAGTTTTGAAGTTAAGGCACTTGAAACCTAACAATGTAGTAACCTTGAAATGGCCCATGTGTGATAGCCCAACATAGTAATGTTAGAAGAGTGCATAGGACCCAACCCCAAAATGAAGTAGTACTTAAGAATGAAACTCTTAATGACACCACTTCCAAAAAATTATTTGTTAGTAATATATGCATTGTTTAAACATTGTTTGAACAACCTTGAACTACCATATCAACTTGTTAAAACTACCTTAGGACCCCTTTTATTTGATTTGATACATGTCAACTATTTTAATATCATTCACAATGTTTGACATTATTTTTTCTATGTGTCTTTAAAAAAAATTCCCAAAAAGCTTCACAATTATTTGCATTTAAGCCTAATAGGGTTTCCTTCAAAAAAAACTAGGCAAATTCATCTTCTCTATGTAATTGTGTATCTAAACATGCAAAACATTTATTGGGAAAGCTTATGAAACATTGTTCCCACGTTTCAATTTTGGTTATCACTCTATATTTTAGAAATATGTTTTTTAATGTTTTTAAATAATCTAAATATACATTTATATGTGGTTGTACTACTTTAACAACACTCAACATGCAACATCAAGTGTGTGCCAATAGACTCCCTTTCTCTAACTCCCTATTCACCAGCCTTCTATAAACCTTTTCAATATCTAAAGGCTTACCTTTCAATTGCCCAAAGGCTAAATACTTGGACAACACTACACTTTAAATTGACATATTGCAAATGAAAATGGATCTGAATCTATTAAGTTTACCACATAATCCACTCACCGACATTATACGCAAATCAACAAATGAAATGGATCTAGTGTCCATGTTCAATTCGCTTTGCCATCATATTGAATTAAATTTTTTAATTTTTAAAAATAAATGATCAATAATATCCATTTGCAATCTTAGTATGATTCTAAGTTTAAAAAACCTTGTTAGTGCCTTTCTTGAAGGATTGTTCATCAAAAGAATGTGAAGACCATTACATAGGTATGTGTATTGCTAATAAAAGCCAAATGTGGGGGTAGTAAACTCTATTGTACACCTTAGTTGTGAGGTAATAGGGATAGTAAACTTCTTCTTACATCTAGGCTATACATGGGCCATTGATTCCCTTTAGGCAATTTTTCATTATTTTCATTATTTTCCATGGAAAGATGTATTCTTTTCAGTGGTTTTAAAAACATCAACAAAAATCCACCACCTTTTTGCAAAAA
>Ga0116229_10003998_pt1 | contig 24231 bp, 18 predicted proteins | sample S1TSphgellanicum_3_FD_87313 | JGI IMG/M metagenome (GOLD analysis project Ga0116229, IMG submission 87313) | Host-associated microbial communities from peat moss isolated from Minnesota, USA - S1T2_Fc - Sphagnum magellanicum MG | ecosystem: Host-associated > Plants > Peat moss > Unclassified...
AGTGCCTACCACATTCAGTGATAACCTTACACAAAGGTGTCATTGTCAGTAACTAATCTCACAGGATTTTTCTTTCTAGATTATCTGGACTGCAGGATTGCAATTGTTGAGAACTAATGCTTGAAGACGCACATAAGCTCAATGCACAATGTTTGACATAATTTGATTGCAATCACACAGAAACTTACATCAACTTCTTTAATCCAAAAAAGGAAATCAGTTGCTGTATCATGCACCAGGTTTTCAAACTTTGTGTTGCTGTCCTCTAAGATCTTAACACAACATTTTCAAGAGAATGCACCCAAAAACAAACATACACTGACCATGCAATCATGTCCTAACTTTTACCAACTGGTCATTGGACGGAAGACCAAAACATGGCATACATGCCAGCTGCTGGATTTCTCTGCTACAAGAGCCAAATAAATTGGCTTCACAAACACCAAATCAAATACCTGTTTTGAGTCTTGTGAGTGTATGTATGTCTCTGATGCCCAATCAACGACTTCAAAACCTCCTTGGTTTCAAGTATACATTAGCCTCCCTTGATATTGTATTGCCTGATGAGCGTATCAAACCTGTCTTTGTGCTTCTGCTTCAGATACAAGCTAAGAATAAATAATACTTGATCAAATCACCCTCACAATCATCATTTGGTATGTCTATGTCAGTTTTTTTTGTGACCAATCTTCTTGTGAGTCACTCTTCACCTAAAGAAAATACCTTGTCTATTCTAAATGGAAAGACTACATTTGACAGAAAAGAATGTTTGACCTTACCTGATAAACCTCTACTGCAATTGTTCTGAAGCAGAGTAATGCAACACCTCACCCTGTGAATGTCTCTGTTAAGAAGAATTGACGTGACAAATTCGTATTATTACTCATGATGAAGAAAATTTGGCTGTCTCTCCCTTGCTGGGGAGAAACAAGAGCTATGTTCATGGGAGTTGATGCAGGCGCACATGGAATCTTTATTTTACAAAAAAACTGCTCAACATAACAAACAACTGCATAATAGATCATATCTCCCTCAAACAAATTCTATTCGGATTCTTTTGCGGAGGGAAAAAAGCCAGGTGTTAAACTTGCCAATAACAAAAGGTTTTTCAGCTACTTCTTCCAACACAAATGCAATAATGACCTAATTGAAAATTCCGGTTCAAATCGAGGTATGACAGGAAGGTAGAATTCAGAGTGATGAAGAAAAGAGAGAGAGAGAAACAACAGAGACTGGATGATGACTACTGCTTACTGGGTTATAACCAGGCGTGACGGCCATAATCGCGGCTGCAAAACACAAAAGTGTAGAGCACACTGTCGCTTCCAGAATCGCTCCAGCTTTGAGATTCTGTGTTTTCACACACACACAAAATTAAATTAAATGAAATGAAATGAAGCAAATTAAGAATAAAGCGCTGCGTTCTCTTGCCTGCAAAGAAAGCAGTTCATTTCCAGAATGACGAGAGCAAAGAGAAAGCAGGACCAAGACTGCAGATGAGTTAGATTTCAACGGCGAGAAGAGCAGCATCCCGTTTCTTGCGCGCGCGCGCGCGCGCGCGCGCGCTCTCCCTCTCCCCTTTTCTGTCTCCGTCGCTGGCGCTGAGCAAAACAACGAAAGCCTAGTGTCATAGTTGCTCTGTTCGTGGATGACCTAATGTCATAGCTGCTCCGTTCGTGGATGAAAACAGAGCATCTGGATTGTTCTCATTTCAAACAATCTACTAAAACCAGTTTTTGGAACCAAACAAAAGCAATTTTTTTTTTTCTTCAATAAAAACATGTTGTAAAACATTGTTTGTAAACAATGTCTATGGGTGAAGTTCCGTCCTTGCAAAATTTTATATATAAAACACGCTGCATATTCTCGAAATATGTACAAAGGTATTAAAAACAAGGGTAATCTAAAGAATGTCAGGTTAGCACAAACTAGATGTCAAAAACTTTCCATCTCAACAATTAATTAATCGCTTGTAATAGGTTTAATCATAGTGCCAAGGGGTGTGTCTTGAAGGGGTGGTAGTCAAGAAGTAGCTAGGCCTATTGCTACTACTTGACTTAAGATGGAGGATGGTTGCATCCTTTACAATTTACTTGAAATTTTTTGAAGAAGAAGAGTAATCAAGACAAAAAGGGAGAGCCTTCTAACCCTTTTAGGTTCCAAATAGCATTGGCACAATCGTATAAGAACATATCAGCTTATTCAAGTAAACATTCAAATATTTCAATTGCTAAAAGGAGGAATTGATTGATTGGGTGTTGAGATAATTCCTTTTTTTGACTTGAGTCACATTGAAGGTAGCAAATCTTTGAATTATGTAAGATCAAAGAAGTAAATTCACATGTGTTGGGTTAACTATGACAACATTAGCTAAGGTGCATATTTCATCTTTGGTGAGCACAATGTTAACTCGTCGACAAGAGGAATTGAATGTGACTAAAGGAAGTGCATGTAGTTGTTATTGTCCCACATGGGAGCCAACATCTCACACAATTGCAACAAAAGTGTCACGAACTATATCATGGGTCCTTGTGCGACTTGTTGTTATGGGCACAACATAAAAGATGGATACCCATAGGTTGATGGGATGCGTGCACACACATCAGGGAAACCTGCAATTGAAGGATGTGGTAATCCAAGCCACGTCCAAAACGTTGTAAAAAAATTGGGGAAAATAATCGAAAGGTTGGGAAGATTGGTCAAACTATAAGCCAAACATTCACCCCAAGGCTGAAACATGATAAAATTCGGGCACACTTCAAAAAGGAAGGGAGGTTGGTCGACCATGAACTTAGCAACTATGATTGAAGTTACAAAGGCCCAATTCCCTAAATAAGTTGTCGGTGCGATCATGGATGTCAATATGAACCCAATGCCACCAAGAGTTATTAGGGGAAAGGTTTATTTATGAGCTAGAAATCATTTAGAGCTATCAAAAGACCTTGGACGAGGTGTCCAAACACTTGAAGGAAGGAGAAGTAAAAAAAAACAAGGAAATTTATGAAGGTGGGAGAAGGAAGTGTGCAACCTAATATATACGATGGTTGTTACACATAGCAAGGAGTTAAAATTCCAAAGGGTACATGGACATCACCCAATTTAAGGAAAATGTTAACATGTCAAACATTTTTTTACAAGGTATCTTTGATTAAAGATGATTTAATTAAATGATAAAGTGCCCTATGGAACCCCCAATACTCTATTTCCTTTTAATGGCGTGTTAAATTGAGATGGTGTGTTGAAGTTAGGCCACAAGTCAAAGGGGGACCATGTTACACATTTCTGAGGTTGGATAGAAAGACCCATTACATGGAGTTTAGTCTAAAAGTGTTCATATGCAAATGATACAACACAGGGGGGGCCAATGATGTGAATGTCATATGTAATGAATGGAAATAAACAAGAGGGGAAATGGCTAGTTGTAGAACATAGTGCCCTAAAGTGAACTAAGGCAAATAATGCCCCTCCCAAAAGATCACCTTAACGAATTCCCATGGCAAATGGGATGACCATGAAATCACCATCATGGTTACAATGATTATAAAACAAGGGAGATTCAAATGCATAAAATGAACAATCAAATGGGATAAGTTGTATGATGTCCTCACTTGCTACACAAAGTTCTTGAAATATGACCATTCTTGACATTAAATTGAAGGCATTTATCACATCTAGCTAAAAAAACAACTCAATTGGGGTGAAGGTCTAAGGTGCACCTGATAGCATGGATTACTATTTCACATCCAAGTTTGGTTGTTACTCTGAATTGGTGCAAGGATAAATGTGTTGCAAAAGCATCACAAATTTGAAAGCATAAAATGTGGCTTGTGAATTGATACAACATTTATATTATGGTAATGGGACGAACTCCACCTAAGGGCTTGGTCATGGCCAAGAGGTGGGCGACCTTAAGGATATGTGCAATTCAATGTGGAACGTGACCTTGTGTGATATAAAAGCAAAGTTGAAACGATTATGGGAATCCACTCACGGATTTTTATGGGTGAAAATAGTTTTAAAAGTATTCAAAACCCATCCCAAAAAGACCATTTGCAAATAAATTTAACATGCATTGGAAATTGAAATGTTAGGTTAAAGGAGTTAGATGAAAGTTCAAGGTCTTGGTCTAGTTCATAGTCTTCCAAAAAAAATGGGAAAAAGTCGTATAATTCAAGATGTAGAACGGTGAGAGCTAAAATGGTGTCAAATGAAGTGGGTGTAGGAGAAAATGGTGCCAAAACACATGTTGCTTAAAAGTATTCTCATGCACGTCCAAGGGCTAGATTATAGAGAAAATGCTTATGAATTGGAATATCATGTCGAGCTGAAACATTGAGCTCGAACTTCTTGCCAAAACTTGGGCTTGTAAAAAAAAATTCTTCACCATGTTTTCACCATCACCTATTAGAAAACATTTAAGTTGGATCATCATTTCCCTATGCCCAATGGCCCTCCTTCAAGGGGGCAAAATAAAACGCCATTGTGGTAACAAAAGGAACAAATGTCAAACTACCACATCATAGGGGTTATGTACCAACTTATCTAATGGAAAACAAAATGTCATTTGTACATCATGTCGTAAGCAATGGGGATGTAATTATATAGTTGAAGATGACAAAAGCCAAGATGGAAGGACCTAAGGACATCTAATGTTGAAACCCAAGCTCAAATTAATGCAAATGAGTTCGGAGTAAATGAAAGTATCGGTCTGGGATGGTCATGTAGGTTTGGATTAGATGGATTGAATGTTGAACATGAATGCTAAAGACAGGTTAATCTTCGAAGGGATTATTAACACCTTCAGGCAGGGCAAGAGGCTCTAGGTGGAGGTTGTAGGCATGTTGGGAAGATGGGGGTAGGTTGGGGGGTCTTATCATGGGCAACTATAAGGGCTAACAAACTGGAAGGGGGAAAAGGTTTTACATGTGCATTGTTTAAAGGGATTAAGAAAGTGTTGGGTTGGGGCTCCACATTCACACATAGGATTAAGGGTTGGTGGGGGGAGCTAGTGGGTGGTGTGTGATTTGTTAAAATGGTATGGGGAGTTGGTGGGTGGTGTATGGTTTGCGTAAGAAAGAGGGTGAAAAATGGGGTTGTGGTGGTGTGTGAAAGGGCAAATGGGTGATATGAACTACAAGGTTTGATGAAACACGATGAATTAAGGGACATGGGATGTTTTATGCCTATGAGAAAAGAGGTTTATTAAGAGTGCAATTGCAAATAAGCCCCACTTTCCAAAGATTACCTATTTCAACACATCAATGTTAAACCTATATATACGAATACCCCTTGGAAATGTTAAGTAATGTTTCTACATATAAGGGAATCAATTTTTCCTCATTGGTAAAAGGAAAAATGTGTCACTTGTTGGAGTTGATTTTCCTTACTATTTACATGTTAGTTATCCACCATATGACATAGGATGCATGACATAGAACTTGATCTTGGACACAAAATTGATCATGTCATTGTTTTGTTGAAACAAATTTTCTTCTTTATTGTAAAGTTATCAATGTGATTTTTAAGATCATAACATAAACTATCAAGGAAACATAACTTTTACTAAAACTACTTGTCAAATCAAAATAAATTGGAAAGCACCTCAAACTACACCATGTGAAAATTCAAGGTCCAAACTATTCTAGAAAGGAATATTTGTGAAACCTAGTAGCAACACTTGTTCCGGAACTATATTCCTATAATCATTGAGATTCTAGTTCCTAATTCAATGACTTTGCAAAAGCAATCAAAAGAATCTTCAACCAACATAAAACTAAATGTCAAGGATAATGTTTTTGGACTTTTGTATTACACCCAATAGATCCTAAGGATTGTTGGGAAACCTTGAAAATTGAAGGTACAAATACAAATACAATGCTATCATTTTAGTAGTGCAAATAAGTTTTCTAGTTTAAATGTGGACTTGAATGGATATTGAAGGTCATGGATTGCATGAGGATAGTTGGAGAATTTATGTCAATCTCTTTGTTAAATATGACCAATGCCTTCCTAACAACATGATCATTAGAAAAGTTATAATTTTTTTGTTACGATAATCTTATGAACGTGATTTGGATTTTACTTACAAATATTAGAACACATTGTGTTTTTTTCAATCAAACCCAAAGATGAATATTGTTTGTTTATTTATTTTAACTACATTTATAATTACTTAATCACATAAATCACTAACTAATGGCAAAGGTCATCAACATGTCATGTGACACCATGATTTTATGATTATAATCAATATGAAAACTTATTGGTTTTAGGGGAAAATACTTCATTATTATTCAATTTGTGTTAATATATATTTGTGATGGGAAATTATTAGTCAAAAGCACCATTGACCTTTGTGAATAATAACGAATTAATCTTCCATGATGATGACATGGCATGCCATGAGGCAACATGGTGTTGTCATTGTAGTCAACATCATGACTAGTGGGTGTAACAAAACACAACACATGCAACTATTACATGAAAGTTGTAATTCTAAATCCCTCGTTATCAAATAATATATTAACACATGACATCATAAGAAAAGTTACAAAACCCAAAGATGTCTTGTTGTGCCCAATAGAATTAGGACGAATGGCAACAACAATAATTAGTCCCCATTGCATGACTAAGAGTGAATGTTTGTATATCCAAATTAAAAAATATCAAATAAAAACTTCACATATAGGTGTAACAAAACATAACACATGTAACTATTAAATGAATAATGCAACTCTATCTTTAATTATTAAATAATATATTAACACATAACATCACAAGAGAAGTTACAAAACCCAAAGATGTATTGTTGTGGCCAATTTAATCATGACAAGTTGTGCCAATAATAATTAATCCCCATTGCATGATTAACAATGGATGTTTATATGTTCAAGTGAAAAAATATAAATAAAAACTTAACACTTGACATATGGGTGCAACATAACACAATAGATGTGACTATTAGATAAACATTGCAATTATAAATCATTAGTTATTTAATGTAGATTCACACATGGCATCATAGATATCACAAATGGATATGTAACATATGCAACCTCTGGGTAGGCCTTTAAGTAATTTAAATAATCCCTAGGTGAATTAGGCAACCCTTGGATAGACTTTTAGGTAGTTTAAACAATCCTTAAAAAATTTAAACAACCTTCAAGTGAGACTTTAAGTAGTATAAGCAATCCCTAGGTAATTTAAGCAACCTTCAAATGGGCCTTCCTACGGTAATTTAAGGAACCTTTAGGTAGGCCTTTAGGTAGTTTGAGCAATCCCTAGGTAGCTTAACGTAGGTAGCCCCTAGGTAAACCCTTCTAAGTAAACACCTATGTAGCCTAAATAAATTAAGGGCAAAAACACATTACATGTGATTGCATAATTTTGTCACAATTAGCCATGGAAATAGAATAAAATGAATAAGATGTGAAATAAAATAATATTTTATATGAATGATCACATCATATGAATTTCATGAATGGATTTTCAGTTGCCACAACATATTGAACTTTTGAAGTGTTATAAAATTACATCATAGTCCATATTATATTATTATGGATTTAACATATTTATTAAAAAGTCTTGTTGTGTGATTTTTTTTTGACATGGAGAATATTGTGATGCCATTGAAACAAAAGAAGATGATTTTGAAAGATTTTGTTGACCATAGTTTGAGATATATGATGAAATATGATTTTTTTATGATTTTTAAAATTTATTTAAAATAATAACTCAACTTCTCATTTTTTGAATGTAAAATTTTGATACAATTACCTACCATTTATAAAATCTTAAAACAAACAAAAAATTTAGCCTTGCCATATGACTTTTGTAATAATTATCCTATACTTATATTGTATTTACAATGTTATTTTGGCCATTTTAAACATTAGTAAAGTTTGTGTACATATGTTTAAAAACATTACACCTTAGTGTGTTTTTGCCCTTAAGTAACCCCTAAGTAAGTGTTTGAATAACATGGGTAGCCCAAGGTAGGTTGAATAGGTCATTTAAATAGGTTAGAAAAAAATGTTTATTGAAATGTTGTTACATTCTATGTTACAAAAAGTTCATGTAACGGTAAAAACTTTGCCATTCAATGTGAAGGTGGGAGGTTCAAATCCTTATTCTTGCAACTTGTCTACCCTAATATAGGTTAGGGAGTTTATGTGATTAATGTTAATTAAAGTGTAGGTTATGCTACCTAGCTCCTAGTTAGCCCATGTTATTAGCTTATGTGACTTAAGCTAGGTGCTAGGCCACTTAGCCTACGTGGTTTAACTTAGGTTACCTATAATAAATGGCCTAGCTTATCTAGCTTAAGTAGCATAGATTAGCCTAAATTTTGACATGTAATCATATATGCCATGTTTGCATGCAAGAATTGGAGGAACCTCTTTAATGGTGAAATTCAAGAAGATGTTCATAAATAAATTGTTGAACATGATGTGCCAGCTTGAAAGGTGAAGTTGCTAGCTACATATTATAATGCCAAGTTTGAAAAGAATGATGTTATTGCAGGAAGTGCATAAAAGTGGGACATGGAACTTGTCATTGTCCCCACACTAAAGCTATCTCAACCAATAGAGAGAAACAAGTGAACACTATCAATCTAGACAACAATGAATATTCATTAGTGGGCAACCATGAAAATTTGACCCAAGTATTGGAAACAACACTTGAAATGTTGATTGTGAAGATGATTGGTATATATTTGATAGAAACATTTTATTATAATTTCCCATTCATTTGATTAAATGAAAAAGCCCATAAGAACATCAAACATCAAAAGTGATCATGATGGTGGGACATTCATGATGTACTTAGCAAGGGTGATTTGAAGTTCACATTTTCTTCTAGAAAAATAAAAGTCATCAATGATGTTTTTTACATTGTTAATTTCAAGTGTAATATTCACTTTGTGGTCACTATTATTAATGCAAATTTGATTACATGTTTGATATTCTAACAAATGTTTACTCATCACAAGATCAAAGGATCCACATGTTGTGGCCCAAGGACAAAGAGACCACTAATGCGGTCTTTATGAATATTGTCTTTATATGCTTTCTATTGAGCTAAATAAATTCTATTTAGCAAAAACATTAAATAAAGTTTACATTTGGCATTATAGACTTGATCATTTAAACTTTAGAGGTTTTCATCATTTTAACATTAAAAAGAATTAGCCACAAGCACACCTCATCTTCTCAATAATGTATGATTATTGTTAGGTTGGAAAATAAGTTAGGTGAAAGCACACTATAGAGGACCCCTTTTGAATACTTTTGGGTTTAATATTATAATGTGTAAACTATGGTTGTTTGAAAAACGTGGTGCATTTATTTTTGGGTTTCAATTTTGGTGTTCAACCTTATAATATTTATTTTTGAAAAATTAATGTTATTTAATATTATTTGAAAATTAATTAATACTTGAAATTCAAGGATCCATGGGTTTATTTATGGTGTACATAAATATCACAATGCTAGTTTTTTAGTTTAGATTATAATAACATTAAAGCTTCATTAGTCATTAAAATAAATATTTGTAATTGAACTTAAAACAAAGCCACCTTAGCTAATGTTTGTCACCTTCCATGTGAATTGTTTGTCAAAATTTCAACTTACCACATATTTTATACATTTTTATTGAAAAATCCTTTTTTTTTGAAATGAAAGTTTTCAAATTCTTCACATTGTTCACAAACATGGTTCAAATTATGTGGAATCACGTGGTTCAATGTATTCTCAACTTTTATAAATGTTAAAATCATTAAAATTATTTAGGGAACATGTTTTTTGTTTTTTAATATAATCTTATAGATATTTTTTTGAAAAAAATACTCTAACATCACATAATATGAAATTGAAAAAATGTGTTTTTTTCAGCAATTGATTTTTTAATGTAATGGGCTATCATAATATTCAAACACATTGTGAACATCTTTCTCAATAGGGACATTGATGAAGTTCAAAAGTGAACCACCTAGGAAAAAAAATTACAATGACATACAAAAGTGCCCCCCCTAGTGTATTTTCGTCAAGTAAAAATAAATTCCCAAATAGAGATTTACTACATTACACACTAGCCAATGATGATGTTGTCATAATTATAAGTAAAAGTGGTTAGGATTGCTAAAATTGTTATTTCTAAATGTATAGTATGATGATCGATTGATACTCAATAAAAACAATTTTAACTTATGCATAATTTCAAAATCATTTTTTAACATATACCTTAAACCTTAACCCTATATTCTACATCCTTGACAAGTCGACCCTTGATTTGTATCAAGGTATGTTTTATTCTATCATACATAAGCTACCATCATTTGCATAAATTTGCATAACCTAGATTTTAATCCTTTTCACATTTATTCAACCCTAAACCTTTAAGTTCAAATCATTACACATATATTTTGTTACACATACACATAATCAAAGATTAATCCTTGCTCAACAAACACATTGATACGTAAAATAATCATCATTAAATATTGTAAATCATAAATAATTAAAGTACCAACAAGTTTGCTATCATCAAAAAATATTACAATTGAAACTAAATGTGATCTAGATACATGTTCATTAAAACCTCCTACCTGACCTTCTTTTTAAAACAAAACCAACCCAACATAAGAAGGAATTTTTTTAACCAATTAAAGTACAAGTATCAAGAATGTTTTATTCCTTTAAGACTATAATTTTATTATTGAATTTCATAAATTCCATGTCAACTAGCCACATTAACCAAATAACAAAAGCTTGACTATAATGATGGGTTTTATTTTAGGTCAACATTGTTAATATTTTTATTCACGTTAATTTTTAAATTATTTTGAATTGTAAATGGTGTTAATGAGTATTCTTCTTTACAATGGTTGTAGTCAGTTACTTGACTTTGTATTGGTATCATGTTGTGATGTATGACATGTCCCATTGCTCATGTTATACATTTATGATAATGTGGCATAATTCAAGACAAATGGTCAACTATGTTAGGGGACCTTGTTCATGAATTGCATGGATAACATATGATTTTCATCAACTTTGGCATAATCATGTTGATATATTTGTGCTTATATGTACTAACCATCACTTTCAACTTTCTTACCACTTGATTGTCACTAATATGCAACTAGTTTGGGATCATGTATACAAGTGAATTGCACACATCTAAAATAGGTGTTTGTTTTGTTTTGTATGTTTGTTTATTTATTTGTGATCACATTTTAACCCTCTTGAACTATGTAGCCCCTCATTGCATTTTTTGGTACTATTGGAAAACCCTCAACAAGGCAATGTGCACATTGATCATTTTCCAAATTTGCAACCAAGAATTATTATTTTTATTGAATTTAGATTTTCATTGGAAATTAAATTTTAAATTAAAAAAATGTGTTTTCAACCAATCAATGTCTCTTCATATCATACAAGGAAATGCATTTGCCTTTCCATGTCATGGGGAAATGCATGGGAATTTCCCATTGGCCATCCTCCCATTAAACCATTTCAATGAATTAATGCCTTTTCATGTTACCTAAAGAAATTCATTCATCTAGGGGGAAATACATGGGGAATCTCCCATTGGCCACCATATTTGCCTTTACATTATTAATCCTTTCTATTTGCCTTTTCACATCCCAAACCTCAACACTTGGGGCCGATGACATTTGAGTTCACACTTGGACCAATAAATTTTTTCACTACTGGGTTAAAGCTTTGAAGATGATCCCATTTGGGATGATGACACAAGTATACATATGGTAGGAAACAATGTTTTGGTATCTTTTTTAATTGATTTTTTGTTTAACGCATAGATTGCATGCCCTCAAATTGGGGTCATTAAGATTACCTTATATATGGGACTCCTTTTAATTTTTTACCTCATTCATAATCAATCTTGATTTATTAAACAATAGTGATTCCATCTAGAGAAAAATACATTGCATTATTATCGGTGCATTTGGTATAACACCTAGTGCATCTAGCCCATTTGCAAATTCATTCAAGTGCTAATGTATTTGTGTCATATGTGTAAAAAAATATGCACCTATTTTGAAGTTCCTTTTTCAAAAAAACATTTCACCCTGGATTGTGTTTATAATTTGAGTGAAAGGAAGACAAATGATTCATTGCCATGAGGTAAAATGTGGCAAAATTTAAACATTACAAATTTGGCATCGTCTTTCTTGTATGTTTCAAACTCAAACTATTTAAGCCATTTCAAACCCATTCACATTGGAATAATATTATAGAATGGAGATTACGATATAATATAATTGTATAATTTAAAAATTCCAACATATTGCAACTATCCCAAGATTTTTCCACCTTTTTTTTTATCATTGTGACTAAAGATTAAAGCCACACCATTGTCATATGTACCCTAACACTACCAATGAATGATGCATCATCAATTTGAAAAAGAATCCCATAATCTTTGATTTTGATTTTGTTGGTCTGGCCTTGTAAGGCATGGATATTGTGTTGAAAATAATTATACAGTATAGTAACTTCAAGTTAGGGATTTTTACCATTAAAAACTAAGTGAGATGAGTCATTCTAATTTGGTTATAAAAAATTCACATTCATCTTTTGACATTTTGTTTTCTTTGCCACCTTTTTAAATGTGCACCCAACCCCCAAGTGACTTTGTCATCAATCCTTAACCCACAAAATCATTTTCCAAAAATGATTATGGCACCCATCATATGCAAAAATTATTCATGTAATTTTTTCAAAATGTGACAATGTGATTGAAAACATTCAAATACATGTGTCATGACGAGTCTTTTTTTTGTTTGAAATTTTGCACAAATGTGAAAAAATAAAAATAAATGGAATACTTGATCAAATTTTCTTTTTGAAAAAAAAATCATTAAATTTACAAAAAATTGAAAACCATGTTGTGACATTTCCCTATTGATTTTGGTTTGGTAGCAATTTTTTAAAATATTTAGATAGGTTCCTAGAACACGTCATCATTTAATGTGAGATCCCTTTTGGGTTCCTCATAACTAATGTGATGTTAAAAAACGAAAAAAAAATCATGACATTTTTTCTTTTACAACATGATGATGATGATGATGATGATGATGATGATATATATATATATATACACCCCTAGCTATGACCAATTTATTGTACAATATCAATTGTTGTTGATATTAAATTAATCGCATGGCCATTGTGTATAACACACCTTGTTATATGTGAAGCTTTTGTGCATGGTGGAATAATCAACTTGGCAACAACATTTGAGTCATTGGATGTGCCCCTCATTTGTTAATCACCTTTCATTGCCTTCTAAAATCCATTTAATTATACTTTTTCATTCATTGCCTTTTGTGACCAATTTTACTTTGCAACTTGATCATGGCAAACAAGCCCATTGTTTTAAAACAATCACCTAAGTGAGTAGGGTTAACTTTTTTTTATCATGTTTGCACCCTATGCACATTGCCAAACATGTATTTTAATAGTTGAAAGGAACTATTGAACACAAGATTGTTTTCAATAGAGGAAATGTGTTTTCAATTTTTGGATTTATTGATTTGGATTGTGCTAAAGATCAGCATGGATGTTGGTCAACCTTTGGACATGTTTTCCAACTTGATAATACATGCACAATGTGGAGTAGTTGAAAACTACCTATGATAACATTTAGCTCCATTGAAGCAAAACGCAAGTCCTTAGCTGAAAGTACTAAAAAATCCATATATTTACAAAATCTTATAGAACAATTCAAGTTACCTACTACACCTTCTTTGACACTTTTCTATGACAAACATAACATCAAAATTGTTAAGAACCTTATGATGATGCATGTTAGAACTAAACACATAGAGCTTCACTATCACTTCATTAAAGAGCACGTGCAATCCAAGTGAAATTGAGCTTCAACAAGTCTCCAAGAATCATCAATTAACAAATATCATGACTAAATATCTAGGAAGACAAAAATTCAAGGAAGTGAGAAATATGTTGGGGATGGTGCTACTTAATGAACATACTTTACTAAAGTCTAAAAAAAATAGGATATCAAAAGGATGCATGAAGAAAGTGCTTGGTGAGACTTTGCTCAAGAATCAAGAGAGTAAAGCAAGGATGAAGAAGAGGCATTGGAGTTGATTCACGCTACTATTTACATGCTTTAACTTTAGTTCTCCAATGTATGATGTAGAATGCATGACATAGAATGCATGATGAAGAACACCTATTTGTGAATTGGTTCTTCTTGTTTTTAAGATGAGAAGGTTTTTAATCACATTTTATTAGTCTCCTCTTATCCTTGTTAGCTTAGATGCCAACACTAGAGAGGATCAAACTACATGATGGTTTTTGTAGTTAACTTAATCATATTTATTCAATATCTTTGTATCTTTCTTTGTATCTTTGTGATTAATATTAATGAATGATGAACCTCTTGACATCCTTCATCACTTGTATTAGATGTGTCAACTTGAACCCCACTTGCAATTGGTAGTGCAATTGGGGCAATACGTAATATATTTCTCTCGTGGATGTTCTTGTGATATACGTATTGTTCACTACCACTTTCTACTACAAAGCATTCAAAGAATTGTGTTCACCCAATATCAAAGAAAGAAAAATCCTTGACTCCTTTTGCTCATGAGCTCTCTCTCTCCTTTGGTGACATTTTGTCACTTTTCCACACTCCAAAAATTCCTTGTTTGTGTGTTTCAAGTTTCCAATCATTGATAGGACAAGGGGTTTGTAGTCTTTGGAATCAACTTGGGGTGGTTAGTTAGTTGGGTTGGGTTGGGTTGGGTTGGTTGGTTGAAAGAATAAAAAAGGAGACAAAAAAGAAGAAGATTACTAGGGACTCAAAATGGAGATGTATAAGTGTTTGTTACTTCACCTTAAGATGTGTAAAATGAAATGTTAAATGTTTGTTTAGGCTCTCTTGTTGAAAGACTTAAGGGCTTGGGAGGAGGGAAATATTTGATTGCCACTTCTTGTTCTTGTGGAATTTGACTAGGGCAACAACCCTAGATTGGGGGGAAGGGCAAATTCCCAAAATAAGGAGTCTAGGACAAGGTGGGTAGTAGCTCAAGAATGTTCCCACCGACGGGCCTTAAACCCATCATATATAGTATTAGGTCAAAAATTACAATGAGCTTAAACATAGGTAGATTGTGAGTTGTTAGGAGTGAAAGGCACCTTACACCTACAAGAGGCCTCTTGTAGGTGCACAAGGCAAGGAAATATTTTTCATAAATATAATAGAGGTGCCCTCCCAAGCCTTGGGTGAACCAACACCCACCCATATTGGTACATACCATGGTTAAAATCCCAAACTTCTTTTAAATAAATTATTTCCAAATATTACAAATGTTTCATGCTTAGATTTAAAATCAGGGCTTCCAAGTTCAAATCTAACATTTTTTGGGCACAATAAGTAGGTTGAAGGAACAATAAATTTGGCCCTTCCCCCACTTACTTACAAAAATCACTACATAGTCTAGTGTAGTCATCCACCAGCTCTCTAAGGGAACCTATGGGCTTCATGAACTAATTTAATTTAATCATCCAAAAGCTCAAATCATGAGCTCTCCTTTTTAGCTCTTTTTTTTTCTTTTGGTTCAAAAACCAATTGATTTTCACTTCAAAATAGTGCCATGTAGGTTTAGCCTCAATTTGTCACTTTTGGATGAAAAGCCATAAATTGGACCTTTAAATCTAAAGGCCGTGTATCCAATATACGACTCTCATCCAATAGGATCGCACTATTTCATTGCACTCTAGACCTTGGACTCTTGTCTACTAAAGTGGCCCTTAGTATAAACTTTCAAAATCCTTGAGGGAAGATGGATTCAAAGGCAACAAGTAGATAGATACCTACTCCAATTATGGTGGTTAGAAAGTATCCACTTCAAAGAGGAGGAGGGGGTAGTCATATGGGCAAAAAGACAATCATACTTGGTTGGCAAACTAATTTAGGGGTTTTTTTTTTTGGCTTCTAACATGGCATCTATAACTTTGATATGAATATAGACATAGGACTTTTTAACACTTGTAAAATGGGCCAACAATTGGTTTGTGCCTTGCCAAGTAGGCCAATGAAGAAAAAAAATTGGCTTGTGTACATTTGCTATATATTCCAAATTGTGCAATTCAACATCTTTTGTTTCACACACATCTCCAAACACGAATCAATTTGGAAGAGTGCTTACTAATTTGTATGGTACCTATTTCCAATCTCAGCCCCCCCAAACCCAAACCTAACCCCAACCCCAACCCAACCCCCCATACAATGGTAGAGCTTGGGGCCCATTGTTTTATGGTGGTGACCTTTTTAAGGCTTGGTGCATAGCCTTCAACAACACGCAAGTTATACATTGCACTTCAAAAGACGAAAACCATGTAAACACATTTTCGCAACACAATTCCTTTTGTCTTTTGGTGAATGAGCAAAGAGTGCACACAATCCTAATTCCCTTTCAATTCCACCAACCTTGCATCACAAGGTCAAAAAATATCATGGTTTGTGTGTGTGTGTGTTCCATTTTCTTGGGTCCTAAGAGAATAAATCTTATGTGGGTCTTTGTATCTTGTACATGGAATGGGCTCCCTTTCGATGCTAAATTAGGGGCTTGCCTCTCTTGCTTTGATGACCTCCCCCCCTTTCTCAATAATTCAAGAACTAATGTAAAAATAATAATAATACTAGGTTGGTATTCTCTTTTTTGATGCACTTGAATGGATTTTTTTTTCAATTTAATTTTAATTTCCCCATTGCTTTTGGATGCCTTGTATATTACATATAACAATCCCTTTCCAACCAAGTTAGTTGGTAGGCTACAAATGAAACCTTAAGTTAGTTGATGACTTTGAAAGGCAAGAAAAGAAAAGGAAAAACCTAAAAAAAAACCCTAAAAAGGGATGCCTTTGATACAAGCTTCCTTTTCAATAAGTTAAAAAAAAGTGACAAATATAACCCCATATACTCTAAGGTATCTCTCATCTGGCATAAAAAGACCCCAAAGAAAGGCCAGGGTGCCTTAAGTCTGGAGAAAGAGATCCTAAGGAAGGCTAGGAGTACTCGTCTAACACTCTGGTCTAGAGAAAGAGTCCCTAAAAAAAGGACCCAGTTGTACCACTCTAAACTTGGGTCTGGACAAAGAGACCCTAATGAAGGCCAAGTGTACCCCTGCCCCCCGTCCCTATGGCTCACTCAGCTCCATAGATTAAGGGACACTAAAGAAGCCTTGTAAGGTGCCCCTCTAACTCAGTCAGCTCTGGGACTAATAAAAGCCCTAAAGAAGAGCTCTGACTTCACTCAGATCTGGACTAAAAGAGGCCCTAAAGAAGGGCCAGCTGTAAGGTACCACCCCTCTTACTTGGGTCTGGACTCTGGACTAAGAGACCCTAAAGAAGACCTGGCTGTAAGGTACCACCAACCCTCCGATTCATTCAGGTCTGGACTCTGGACTAAGAGGCCCTAAAGAAGGACCAGCTAGCTGTAAGGTACCCACCCCTCTGACTCACTCAGGTCTGGACTAAAATAGGCCCTAAAGAAGGCTGGATGTTAAGGTACCACCCGTCTGACCCAGGTCTGGAGTGTGGACTAGAGACCGACCCTAAAGAAGGGCTGGCTGGCTGTAAGGTACCCCCCTCTGACTCACTCAGGCCTGGAGTGTGGACCTAAGGGACCCTAAACAAAGGCAAGCCCTGGCTGTAAGGCAGTGGCCCTCTGACTGAGGGTCTGGACTAACAAGAGACCCTAAAGAAGGGCCAGCTAGCTGTAAGGTACACCTCTGAAGGTACTCACTCAGGCCTGGAGTCTAAGGTAAGGACCTCCAAGCTTCTGCAACTGTGTTTGTTGGCGGCATACAGAAGAGATCCAAGCTTTTCTCTGCAAGGGTGGGTTTTGTTGTTGTGTTTACAGTGGAGCTTTGCTTTCCCCAAACAAGAGCTGCTTCCTCAAGAGATTCTCTCAGGGACCAAGTTCAGACAAGAAAAGAAATTTTCTGTGGGACCCATAGATGATGATGATGATGATGATGATGAAGGTGATGATATATAGTTTGTGGGAGATACAGTAGATCTGCAGATTCTTTGTTTGCTTTCTTCACTCTCACAAACTACCTCACACAGGAATCTGGGACCCAATTGTGAGCAGTGGAGAAGAAGAAGTAGTTGTCCTGGAGGAGGAGGAGGAGGAGGAGGAAGAAGAAGAAGAAGAAGAAGAGGTAGGGTTGTGGGTGGGTCTTTTTTCTTTTCTTTTCTTTTTCTGGGTTTCTTCCTTCCTTTTCTTGGGAAGAAATCAATCCACATTTTTCTCATCTCTTTTTGTCTCTTGCTTGCAGCTCTTTTTTTTTGGGTTTTGTTTCTCACTAGTGTTTTCTTTTTTTTGCATTTTGGGGGTTTTTTTTTTGTAGTCTAGTGTTTGTGTGTGGTGGGTGGGTGGGTTGGGTTGGTTGTTTGTTTCTTTTCTTTCCTTTCCTTTCTTTCTTCACAGTTTGATCACCAACAGTTGAAGGATCATTGAACCCAGAAAGACGCAAAACACTACTCAATGTATGTATGTATGTAGTAGATGTGCAAGGTTTGTGAGGCAGAAGCTTTGATGAATTGGGTCCTAGATTTCTTGGGTCATAGCAGTAGTCTAGTGCTTGGAGAGATCTCGGAGAGAGAGAGAGAGAGAGATCTGAGAGACCCAGAGACCCAGAGAGAGATGTGATTCCGTAGGGAGTAGTGGCAGAAAGAAAGGCCTGAGAGAATTTCTATGACAGATGAGGATGATATTTCTGGATGACGGAGGAGGAGAATTTTCAACAGCATCATGAAATTGGGGTGGGCTTTGCTGTTTTGGTTTGCAGGAGCTGTGCATGGCAGGTTGCAGAGATGGATTCAGATTTGCATAGGCACGGCTTGTATCATCGCGGATGCTCTACGTGAACGTGACTTCAGTAGAGTCTTACATATCGCCTGATAGAACCTCTATCTATCTATCTATCTATCTATCAAGTGAGCCTCCCTCGCCTGCCTTGCAACTTCCACCGGTACCCACTACCCACTCTCACTTTCTTCTTCCTTCACTTGCAAATCTCCCCAACACTCCACTCTCTCCTTAACAGTTCTTCCTTGCTTGTCCCATGAGCTGCTTGCTGGTTTTCCACCAGATTTCCAACAAGCATCACACCACTTTCAATTATAGCCTGAAATTGTAGAAGACAATTGGGAATCCTCCACAATTCTTCAAATGCACTCATGTCATGTGTGTCTTGATCTAGCAAGCTTTGTGGCTCATGCTGCAGCAGATCATGGATGGGGTCATAGGCAGGGAGGCAGGCAGGCAGGCAGCCCATTTGTAACCTGAAATTGTGGAAGAAGATGGGAATCCTCAGAATTCTTCAAATGCATGAGTGTCATATGTGTTTGGATCTAGCAAGTTCTGCATCTTGTGCAGCAGATCATGGATGGGGTCACAGCAAAGCAAGGCAGGCAGGCAGCACATTTGGAACCTGAAATTGTGGAAGATGATGGGAATCTTCAGAATTCTCCGAATGCACGGGTATCATATGTGTGATCTGAAAATTGCACAATGAAATGTCATCAGTGCTTGATTTTCATTTGTAAACATGATATTTCTTTAGGGGCAGGGGGCACTATGAAACTCCCATCCCCATTAGGTAGGTATTTTACAGTGTAGATTGCAGAAGAAGAAGAAGAAGAAGATTGAGCAATCTGCAAGATTGGGTAAGCTTCATGAGCTTGTCTAAAAATGTGTTACACCATTCATTCAAGATGTTGCTGAAGTACCAGAAAACATGTACAGAATTTTTAAGAATTGGGAGAAAATTGCTATACTTTTTTGTGTGCAAACTTTGCAAGCTGCTGCTGCTTGGTGACTGAATGGCTAGAGTCATCTGATACTTTTTGTTTGTGTGTGGAGAGAGAGAGAGAGAGTCTGGTACCTACTGCCTCCAGGATTTGTGCGCTACAAACTTTGTCACTCCCTTCACCACGATTCTCTCTTCTGGTGCCCTTGAATTTTGAAGGGTGGGACAGGTGCCTCCAATTGTTTCTCTTTCCTGGTTCTGTGGACTCTTCAAGATTTTGTTTTGCTGTAAGTTAGTGAGAGCAATGCTCACCAGTGCTGCAATGAGTGCTCAGTTGTGCTGCCAAATTCATATGGCTTATCTATATATTGTTCGATGTTGGTTTTTGCAGAATTGACATAGGTATTCAGAAGCTTCTGCATGTGTGAAATCGAGAGTTACCTCAAGAGCTCTAACCAACCTGTTGTAGCTTAGTCAAGCATGATAGAAACAGAAAGAATGGTTATGATCACACACATGACCTTGACTGTCAGTATGTTGGTTTAAATGCATTGGGAATTTCTCGTGCAATGCATTCAATGAGAGTTGGGGATATGGGTTCAAGAAATGCAATTCTGTGATAAAAGAGTGTATAACAATCATACTCTAATAACGAATTATATGCCATTTGCAATATGTTTGTTGATGCTCACTAAATCAAGGCACACAATTTGTAATGAAATTCACAAAATAATTCAGCAATAATTTCTGGACATTGTTCTGACCAGTTTCATAACAACAATTCTTCCAGTAAGTTTGTAGCTTTTGACATCCAAATACACACTTATCAGATCTGTCTTTGAAAGGGCTACACATAGGATTTTCTTAAACAAATCCGGCAATAGAAACATCATTCAAAAGAGGAATCCTTTATTTTGCCCGAGGACAAGCTGCTCGTTGCAAAGCTTCGAACTTTACTTTTGAGGGGCAGGTATTTATAATGGGGTGAAATCTTTTACACCTTGATTTCTGCTGACCCAAAATAGATGAATCGAGCCACATCTCCCGATGGCAAAACATCCACTCTGCAATACTTGTGTGCATCATTTGTCTTCAAGCTTTTCACCATCTTTGCATTGGTCACCATCCACCAACTGGGTGATGTAACTGACAAGAAGCGCATATTACCCACAAGAATACCACCAACAACTCTTGGTTTATAGAGTAAGGGTCTAAAGGGTCTTGGCCATTGTATAACATCTTGGCTCAGCTGCTTTGAGGTGAAGGAATCTCCCAATGGAGGATGCATACCTGGGACCAGCCCCTGAGGCCAAATAATTCTCCCATTGGGCACAATGGGAACTGTGATTAATTTGAACATGGTTTCAGCAAGCGCCTTCCCAGCTTCTTTGGAGCAGAATTTATCAAGCATTTGTAAATGGGTAGTGCATTTGCGACTGAATTTTGCAACACTTCCAGTAGCAAAGATTGAATTGTCATTTGTTTGGAAGAATCCATCCACAATTACTCGACCGTCGTATATCATACCAGCCTGGTTACGTGGATTAATTTACTCCCTTTAAAAAGAAGATTCATATTTGGAATTTCAAGGGATTTGATGGTGATGTAAGAAACCTTTATATAAATGTTAGATGCTTGACTAAATCAGACTTGTTTACATACCTTCCCATGTACATATAATTTTTAGAGCCTTGTAAGAAGTGCTGAGTGGAGGGTGAAATAGACCTTATTTATGGCTTGGAAAAGGTGAAGGTCAACTTGTCTTTCATCACATGTAACAAGCAAGGAGCATGGTTGGTGTAATGTTGGAGGTTCTTGTTCTTCCTCTACAAAACAAAGAACCCGCACAACACTACAATGAATGTGGGTGCAGTTCATGAGTCCATGTTTAGTGCACCAATGAATTCAATGAATACCCACTATGTCCTATTCATTGGAATCAGTGAAATCACTCAAAATCCAATGAAATCACTTGGCATATAGAAACACATTTTGTTGCAAATAATATTTCAACATACAAATGTAGCTTCCAAATTAGCATCTCAGGTTTTGAATTTCTCTCACATGCCCATGTTGAAAACCTATGCAAATCAAAGTTGTTTGTTTCTTTTCACCTAGTTTGTAGATGTACATAGAATTACACATTTTGGGTTGGTAGCAAACTTTGAGAATTTTTAGACTTTCAAATATGGTCAACATACCAAAGGTATCGTTCTCATCTATTGGCACCACAATCAATTCCACGCTTGCAATTGATTCCATGGTATCATTTAGTAGGAAGTGCACTCGTACAACTGCAATACGTATATCCAACCATCTTGTGAAGGAATCAAACTCCAAGTCTTCATTAGCAATTACAAGTATATTATCAAACTATTCATGCATGTTAATCATGAAATGAACCAAACCTTTATGGTAAACTTAATAATGATGTGGTTGTGTGTGATTAAGTTAGAGAATGGGTTAGAGATTCTAAAACAAATCATTGAATTGTGGGTGTGTTCCAAGAGATGCATTCAACATAAGCTCTTTTTCTTAAGCCATTCATTTTGAACCAAACCTGTTGAAAGTGGAGCTTGTATTGGTGGAGGAGTTTCTTGTGAATTTTGATGTTCATGTGATGTGGATTCCAAAAGGAATGATTCAACAAGATCTTGTGAAGATGTCTCCACATGCTCTCCTAAAAATAGATCATGCCAATTGATCAATTTGTTTAGGTTAAGTTACTACTCCTTAGGAAGGTATGATATTGTTCATTTAAAAGTGGAAACAACAAAATTTTTGAAAAATCCAAAACATTTATGCAAGCCTAATATGTTGCCATAAGAAAATGCAACACACAACCAAACTAGAAAAATCCACTTCATTCCATAATTTAATGTCAAAGATGTGATACATTTCAACTCCACATTGTCAAGCCAACCTAAAAGGGAAAATTGAACCCTCTTATGACATGGTTGCAATCTTTAACCATCTTATTACATTTTGAACAATATAGTAGGAGGTCCTTCTTTTAACAATCCAAGACAAAAAGAGGTATTACAAGCTCAATTATATATAATACCTCTATTATCACTCTTTGAAGATGAATGCCCCCTTTTGGCAATGTTGGGATCCATTTTTTTTATTACATGAGTGAATGTCAAGCTATCAACCCAATCCCCAATCTTATTCAAGTGTATAGCCACCAACTTTTTGCTATGAATAATATGGACACCTTGAGATTTCAAGTACCCAATAATTTGTCTTGCCACAATTGCATCTTTCAAGCATGAAGAGCTCTCCAAAGGGTTAGTCTCTGGGTAAATGAGGAACAAATCAGAACCTCTTTTCCCTTCTTCAAGGAGAACTTGCAAAGCACAAAAAGCTTCCAAGGTCAATCCATAGACCACAATTGAACCAACGTAAGCTTTTGCATATTTAGAAGTGTTTGCAATTCCTGTGATCACAAGAGATAATATTATGTTTGTTAACACCTTATCAACAATGGATTTCATATTAACTCATTCATACTTAAATTTGAAGATTAAAAGATTTGCACATGCAACAAACCTTTTAACAATCATACAATGAGGAGGACAAGGTCAACACATGAAAGCAAAATGTTGAAAGAATTTTTTTATAAAAATTGTTCAAGAAAGATATTGGATCAAGTATCACCAAAATCCAATTTGATGGTAAAGAAAGGAATTTTAATTTTTTTTGGGGGGTATTGAAAGGTACCTACCTAAGCCAAGTTCATGGCGATGTGCAATGAGTTCTTGAGCTCGGATAACTCCTTTCAAATCATGAGTAATTGTACATAACCCAAGCGCATGTCTAGTTTGATCTTGAAGACCAGTGGCCAATACCAACCAATCATAAGGTACACTTTTAGTATCATGGACATTTCCTTTTGTCAAGAAGGAAACGATTTTTTGTTTTCTATCAATTTCCCCAACAATGCCTTTGATAAGTTTTACACCACAATCGAGCCCAAGCTTTGAAAAGGATTCACTTGGATTTAGATCAAACTCCAAAGGATTGGGCATTGACTTGTTATAATAATTAACATTTGAACCTTGGAACCCAACAAACTTGTTTGCATAAATAAGTGTGAGGCTATTGAACCACATGGTGGTGTTCACCATCAAAGTGTGTAAGAATGATGTTGCTGCTCTAGAGGCTCCAATCACAACAATCCGGGAATTGATCACAACCTTGTGGTGACAAACAAATTTTTTGCAAGTCAAATAAAGTGTGCATTCAAACCCAAAGAATTGTCCTCGCAACAAGCCAGGTTGCTGAACTACTAAAGATTTTGATTTTAGACTAGAATCTAACTCATGATCAATGAGAGATTCAAGCTTGCTTATCCTTGAGATCACATCTCTTTCATGAATTTTAGTGGTTGCAATTGATGAACTTTCTATAAT
>Ga0116229_10003999_pt1 | contig 24230 bp, 15 predicted proteins | sample S1TSphgellanicum_3_FD_87313 | JGI IMG/M metagenome (GOLD analysis project Ga0116229, IMG submission 87313) | Host-associated microbial communities from peat moss isolated from Minnesota, USA - S1T2_Fc - Sphagnum magellanicum MG | ecosystem: Host-associated > Plants > Peat moss > Unclassified...
GCCATGTTAGGGTTTAGGGTTAAGACCTTGCCATGTTAGGGTTTAGGTTTATCTATGTGTTGGGTTGTGCATGTATTTGAAAGATTGGTTGACATTGAGAAGCTTAGGGTGAAGTTCGGAATCTCTCTTGAGTGAGAATTTATATACATGTGTGTTCCTTAATACATTTTTTTCTTCATCCAATTGTTTTTTTTGGATGAAAAAAAAAATTCATCCAACAATACATTATCATCATTCACAACACACTTCAATTTCCGTACCTTTGTCTCCATCCAATTGTTCATTGGCTTGAGATTGTTCTAATTCTCATCCAACAAATTACAACCCGCAATATTTCCAAGACCAACAACAATCACACATATACTTAAGTTTTGATACAAATGCTTTTACTCCGTCCCATTGTTCTTTGGGATGAAAAAACTGTTCTTCTCATCCAACGATATAGGAACAACAATCAGGCATATGTAAATGTTTCCAACAACAAAATACCTTTTTTTCCCCATCCCATTCGTCTTTGGGATGAAACTACGATCTTTTCATCCAACCACACACTTTTAATCACACATACATGCACAACACATCAGTCTTTTTTTCCATACAATACCTTTTTTTCTCCATCCCATTTCTTGTTTGGGATGAAAGAAATTATTTTTCTCATCCACAATACACAACACAAAAATCACACAACAAATTATTAATTTACAAAAAAACAACATTTTCTTCATCCAATTCCAATTTTGGATGAAACTAATTCCTACCCAAAGAAGAACAACAAGGATCATGCTTGATTTGTCTTACTCCCTTTTTCTCTCATTTTTTTATATTTTAAGCCCCTTTTTTTTTTTTTTTTTGGGTTCATTTTCTTCATCCACAACAAATCGATATACCTTTCTCATCATCCAATTGGTTGGATGAAACAAAATTTGATCTCTAAATGAGTGAGGATTGAAAATTCTTCTCTCATTTTTTTCCTTCTACTTGAACCTTGTTTGTCTTTTATTATGGCCTTCCTTGTACATACAATCTTTGACAATGAAAAATTTAATGGTTTGTTTTAGGGTTAGTGCTGGTAGGAAGTACCTGTTTTAGGGTTAGGGTTGGTAGGAAGTACCTGGTATACTTGCAGGTGTACATCTTAGGGTAAATATATACCTTGTTGGGCTGGTAAAATTTTGCTACCCTTTTCACTTATCTTACCTCCAGTTCTGGGTATTTGATTTTAAATCAAAAGAACCCCCGGTTCTGGGGAGTTTTTTTTTTTTAAATGAGAGAACCAACTGGTTCTGGTCACTCTGAATGTGGCAAAAATTTCCAAAAATAAAAATAAAATAAAAAATCTCAAAGTTTGGCAATTTTCAATGGAAAAATTGGGAACAATGTAGCAGAATATTGTCTTTTATTTTTATCTTTCACATTTTGGCAAAATTTTTGGTTCTCATTATTTTAAAAACCTCAAAGCACTGTCAAGTTTCATCAAAGAGCCAATGGGTTTTTTCTATATGATTATTCAAACAAATTGAAAATCGTAGTTATAGGTCGCACCCAACTATTTGATTTTTGAGAATTGCAATTATTAGCTTAAGAACCATGGTGATAGCCAATGGGGAGTTTAGTGTGACGTTTTTAATAACCATCCAACACTAATAAATATACAAAATGTATGTTCACACCAATTGATAGCAAGGCTGATAAATTGTTTTTAACGTAACAATGTTCATATAGAGCAAGTCTGTTGGTAGTTAGACGATGTGGATTGCCTACATGGCACACTAAGAACCTAGCTATCAAAGTGTGATAACCCAATGTTAGGACACAAACGTAGAAGTAAAAATCTTTTTAAATCCTAGATTTTTGCTTGTTCATGGCCCTATCAACACAGCTAAACTAACAATATGAGAAATAGGATGGTAAATTAACATCACAACTCCACGAAGCCACTGCTTTGTTGAACCTTAAAGAAACAAGTTTTGCCAAACCTTGAATAAGTAAGGTAGAAACATTGTTTCACTGAATCTTAAAGCACATAACTCTATTGTGTTGAAGCTTGATGAAGCATCTAGAAGATGCAAGATCTTTGAATGATGGCATCAGGAGCGCATTTAGGAGTGCATTCGATGAACAACAAATTGGCAAGTGCCAACAACAACTTCACAATTTTTGCCAATAAACTTACAAGTTGATGTGCAAACAATAACACAACTAAATGGTGATAGATCAATAGGTGGTCGAAGCAAAGGTCAAGGTGGTAGTAGAACGGGTTGTAGTGCTAATGATGGAGAATCTACAAATCCTTGGCAAAAACATGGCAACTAGGAGCATAAAGAAATGTTAGCACCCATTTCTTATAAATAGACAAAACACACAACCATGAAGGGATTTGTCGATCCACAAGCACAAATGATTCTTGTTGGATTGTGATGGGAGAAAATTGTTGAAAATGTGCAAACAAACCAAAAACAAGTTTCCACGAAACGAAACAATGTGCAAAGATAAAGGGAACTCTTTCAATTCTAATTACAAAAAGATTTTTTATTATTTTTTATTTAGGGATTGGGTACCATACCTATTTTTGGGATTTGTTGTTTGAAAAGAAGGAGATGTATCATTTACCTCATCAATTCTATCGAAAATTCTATGATTAAATTGAAGTATTTCAAGGGGATAGGAGTGTGACTATTCCATTGCACTCCAGAAACATCAATACTAACGGTGATAAAAATCCATAGAGCAACACCTGCACAAGAAACACAACACAAGAATGAAGATTTTGAATTGTAAAGGAATGTAAACAACTTTCAAAGTCAATTCATTCTAAATGTTCCTAGGGTGCCAAGAAATCTAAGTGTTGTGGATTTATCTCAAGAAAACACAAAGCTATTGCCAGACAATAGCCGTTAATTTCATGTGGCCAATATTTTTGATTCTCCTAAAACACATGCACATGGCAACACTGCAATTAAGAAAAAATAAAGTAATGTTTTTTCTCCTATCATTGATTTTACAAACAAAAACAACAAAATTCTTATGGAGGCAATGGAGAAGACTAGTGTTACACAACTTGTTGGACATAACCATACCTTCAAAGAACACCTTCAGTACCTCAAAGCATGAGCCTAAAAGGTGAATTGAATGAGCAAAAGCTTGGTGATTGTTCTTTCAAACCTAAACATTGTTATGTGCCATGCATTCATCACATATTAAAGACTCATGCCTCCACTAATTGCCTTACTTGAATTCTTTATGATGAGGAGGAAATAGATGCAGAATGAAAAAATCAAATCATTGGAAATAAGTTTAGTCTTATAAAAAGTTGGACATACAAAAATCAAAATAAATTTGGCATTCATATTCAAAAACTCTCTTTGACATTTAGACTTTCAATTCACAATTTTTCTTTAATGTTCATGTATCCATTTACCTCTTTAGTTCCAATGCAATGTGCACCACATCAAAGTCAAACATCAATGGAAATAAAATTGTAGACATACTTTCAATAACGTCTATGGTTTTGTGGTCTTTGGTCCTCCAAGTAATGTTCCAATGGAATTCTTTGAGTGACTCCTAAAATTTCCCTTCCCTACAAGGTAAGTTCACTTCCCTAATAAGTTGCTTGATCATCAAAATTTGGTTTCATCCCCCCATGTTTATTTTCTCCCAAATTTTCAACTTCCAATTAAACCAGTAATTCATCAATGTTTACATCCTTCCCATTCAAGATCATGTTGTGTAAGTTGATACAACAACATATAATTACAACATCAAGTAGGAAAAGCACATTCAAGTTAAAATCGATCATCAATTCTTTAAAGGTTTTTTTTCAAAATATCAAAGTTATTCTCAACCATAATTCTTTCCCGATAAAGTCTTTTGTTGAATAAAGCCTATAAAACATAATGCCTTTCACTAGTTTGCTTATATGGTACCATCAACCACATAAACAAAGGATATCGCTTACCCATAATCAAATATGGGTTGATTTTTTATGCGAATTATATTCATTGAACAATTCTTCCCATGTAGCCTTTCAATAAATGGAAGAAAGACACAACATTTTGGCATCATTCATGGACCTCGGCATCTCAACAAAGATGTCAATGAACCTTTTCTTATGATCAACAATCATTTGAAATTGTAAACTATATCCTTTAGATTTTAAAGAGTAATAGTTAGCTATAATCACATTAGATTTCGGCTTTTGTATGTGTCTTTCAGTTGTATCAATAGTTCTTTGATCCTTGGTAGGCCTAACAAATCCTTGAAACCTTCCATCATTTGCATCAGATTGTCATATTTAGGCCATTAAGCTTGATTTTTGAACACCTCATTCACTACATATATGAATTCTTGAAGGACTAAATGGATTGTGGATTTTCCAATAACAAACAATTCACTACATTGTAGGAAGTCAGTTGCATTAGCTAGTTTGTACAATGAACTAACTACTTCTATACTAATTGGAATTGTGCATTTGTAATTTACATCTTGCGTCTCCATTTTGTGTTTCATTCTCTCACTTAATTGCTTCACAAATTATCTACTCACTCAAAAGTGTTCGATCCATCTTTTATCATCACATTGACTCATTAAAAAATGAGAATAATCCTTTTTTATTTCTAGATTTATTGGCGTTGCCTACCAAGGCAAGGATATTGTGTTTAGATTCAATATAGAGTATAGTAGTTTAAAGGATTGTGGCCCCTAGGGAATATATCTATTTTTATTATATAAGATTTTTGAAAGATGATATTTTGGCTTGTGTTGAAACTTGAGATTAATGACATAGTTATAATATTTTGAAGGAGTTTGGTTTCTTTTAAAGGATTTTTTGAAGATTATATTTTTGCATGGTGAAATATCTAAATTTCAATAATTTTTCTTTTGCCTTAAGATATTTTTTATTGTAAATGGCAAGGCCACAATGTGACACACCCCTTGTTTTTTATCGGGGTCGATGTTTTCCTTTAGTTGACCTCACCTACCTATTAAGCCTCATCTTGCCCTACACCAAAACTACTGCCCACCACCCTAAAACACATGTTGACTTGTCCACCTACCTCCCAATAACCCCCATGTTGTTTACCTATTTACCTACCAACCCATCAACTTATCTACCTACCCAGTTATTATCCACCTATCTACATACTTGGCCCCCACCTATTTGATTACTTTGATGCTCCAACTCGACCTACAATGGCCACCAAATTAAAATGATGTTGAAACAAAACTACATGCATGTATTGCAAAAAAAACTTTTCATTGTCTTCTTGAACAATATTCAAAACCCAAATGAAAATATAAAGCAAACCCCATATGTGGGTATTCCTCTTGTGATTGATTTTACTAACATGATTTCTAATGAGTCCACTCCACTTTGGCCCATTTAATGCATAATGTACAATTAACAATATTTAATTTTCTTGGCTAAAGTGAACAGAAGGATTTTTTAACAAGTTTTTTGGAGGGAATTTTTATGATATTAATTTTTTTGGTAAACTCTTATGATATTAAATAAAATTAAAACATGAAATATTAGGTAGAATTTAAAGGTTTGCTTCAATCACAAATGTATAAAACAAGTTTTATTCATTTTTTCTTTTTTGAAAGAAAGTGAAAACAAATCTCCATATAAAAGGTAAAAATAATATTTCTTTTCCACCTCATTTAGGGTTTTAAATTAAATTGGGTTTTTATTTTTTCCACAATTAGTTCAATCATAAAATTGTTTTTGTTTTGAGTTTTTTTTTAAAAGGGTGGAAACAACTTTCAATATAAAAGGTAATTGTGATGAACTTATGATCAGTGTGAAACTTCAAAGCCAAAATCCCACATGTCCATGACACTGCAAATAACACGATTGACCTACTATCTTGTTCCACATCATCGCCTTCAATTGTATCTTGGTCCATATCACTTCCTTCAACTATATCTTGGTTTCTATCACCATCTTCAACTATATCTTCGTTTGTATCACCACCTTCAAACATGTTATAAAAATCTTGATCAATATTTACTTCATCATAATGGGCACTTGATCAAGAGATATGCTAAAGAGATTGGGCACCTCTAGGGGTTGTTGGAATCCAAAAGGTTTTGACATATCACTAACTATAGGGGGTTGGCATGAATTTTGATTGACCTTGTAATTTTTCACAAAATTTTTGGTTTCTTTTATGCTCATGGGTTTGTTGAGACTATTGACCAATCCATATCCACACTTAGAGCCACTCAACATAAACCATTTGGAACATGTATGAAATTTCATACCTTGGTTTCAATATTTACTAAAATGAGCAACATTGTTGTTGACATGAGTGGCATGCCTTTGGGTTGGCCAAAATTTGTCAATGTGACATTTATCAACGTATTGGCTTGCCACATAATGTGTCCAAGGGTTGAATACATTTTGTGATCCATCACACATTAATTGATTAAAATATTTCAAAATATCCTTATTTGCATCGTGCCTATTGTGCTTCGTTTGCTTCTTTGGAGGAGGCCTTTACTTAGCTGTTGGTGACATTGGGTCCATTTGTTCATCCCTTGAGTTTACCATCTCGTCCTTAAAAGTCTAATTGTTATGTCTTTTTACTTAAAACCTAATATATGATTTATAATTAAAAATTCAATGGGCTTGTGATTTATTTTATATAAGTAAATTAAATTTCAAAATTCGAAGGGGTATGGGAACATCAAGTAGGTTGAATTAATGAAATCCAACAACCATTATACAATGAAAAATTTGGATATCACCAACCCTCAATAATGCGCCACTTTCTTTGAAGTATAAGATAGTGATTGTTCACACAACCACAATCTTTACATGTTGAAGAAAAAAAGATGACAATGGGTTAGAATGACACCTTTATAAGATCCCACATTCTCCTCCTTCCTCCTCTCTCTTCGAAGGTAGTCAACACATGTGTTGATATTTGATTTTCCTATTTTGTTAAAAATTAGCCTATTGTTGACCATCCAAATCATAACCAAAGTTCATAATCCAAATCACAATTAAAAATCTCGATCACAATTCGTATAATTGAAAGCAAGTCATTGGGAAATAACTTCTTTCACCCTACATTTGGTTCATCACATTAGTTTAACCTTGTTGCAAGTTGGATTGTGTTTTTGTCACAAGTTCAATAGGTTGCAAATTTATTCGCAATCCCCCATCCAAATTGTAATTCAATTGCAAGTTTGTGACTTATCCAACTTGTGATTGAATTGTGGTTGTAAGTTGAGTGGGTCATGGACTATGGGCACCCATGTCCATCTTGTGACCAAAAGTGGACAAGTTCAATAGCAAGTTAGATAAGTTTGGTTGTAAATTAAATTCAAGCACCCATGATTTATGGTCCTATCTAGTTTGTGATCAAATTTGTCCAACTTATGATCAAAATTTGATTGTAAGTTAGATAGAGGATTTCTAATTCGATATTTAAGACCTAATATCCATTCTTTACGATTTAAATTGGGATTGAAATTTGGTGACAATATGGATAATTTTAATATTTTTTATAAAATTACAATTAAAATTGCACAGTAAATATATCCACATGACAAGCTATGGTTTGTGTGAAATTTGTGAGCCTATATTTTGATGACTATCAATTATGAGATCATTAACTATGATTTCATTACTTATAAGTAAACAATAACAATAAAAATGGTTTTCATATTTTTTACTTTGTCAACATTGACATGAACATCAATATCAATGAAAAAATTAACACATATGGATAGACATCAATGTGATGAATGACACAAAAATGTGCACATGTCATTTATGACAACTTTCATACACAATTGCAATGTGCACAATGAAGGTTTAGTAATGTTATGCAATAGTGCATGTTCAATTATGTGCATAGTTAAACATTACAAATGGGATGTTGATATTGAAAATTTATGTGCATAATGAACATTTATCATGTGATATAGGTATTGGAAAAACATTATTGTCCTTCATTTGTGCTACCATAATCCTTCCAATCAAAATGTAGATGATTCCCATATGCATGTATTGTGTTAAATTTACAATGGCAATTGTAATACACATTTGGCATTTTGATGTGAATATTGTAGGTTGAATTATATGGACATATTAAAGGTTTTTGGTATGATGTGAATATTGCATAAACTTCATTTGATGATACAAGCTTATTAAAAAAACATAAATAATAATGTAATATTTTCATGTTTAGTATAAACTAGTATATAGAAGTTTTAAAAATTTGTAATATTCTCATTTTGAGTGTCAACTCTAATCTAACATGACAAAAATGTTGCAAAAGGTGAATTATAATAATGTTATGGGCAAAAGTGATATAAAAATGCACATGTTAATAGAATTGAGGTTTTTTTAATGCTTATATATGGAGATGTACATTACAAAACATTTGCCTTAGATGGATACCTTTTTATTATCTTTGTCACTAATCAAGCGTGTTCATTGGTAAGCCATTATAACTTGAGCTACCAAATGTGCATATTGTGTTATGTACATTGCACGAATATTCGAAGTGAAATGAATTGCTTCTTTTATTAATTCATCTTTAGTGGTAACACAAATATAACACCATGCAAAAATTAGTTTTCTACAAAAATACTAACAAGGCCCAAATATATTAATTAATAAATGAATTGCAAACTTACTAGCCATGAATGATCTTTGACTCATGTTAAAATTCAATTGACTGTGCATCTTTTTATTTCACCCTACTTTGGAAGGCTTGTGTTTGTTACATTTGGGGCCCCATGTTAAACGCACTTCCTTAACATAGGCAACTTTGTTGTTTCTAATGAATGTAATAAGATCATTGTCCTTCTCTATTTTGGAAAAGGTTGTGTATGGTCACCCCACACCCCATGCTTCTATCCCAAGTATCTTACAAACCATGGAGTTTGCAAGCCTCACAAGGATAGGTTTGTGTACTTTTGGCACATGTTGTGTTTTAGTTTACAATTTATCAAATTTTGTTGTGGTCTTCTTTTTAACACAATCCACAACCGTGACCTCGTTATTATTTTGGCATTTGCCAATGTTGCCTAAGATGTGGGCATTCATGGTAATATGGTATTGGTGTTTTAGCCCCTCTTCATAAATGGAAGGGTAATTTGATCTACATGTTAACATAATCAAAAAGTGATATTTATTCACATGCTTATGAACAAAGCCACTTGGTCACAAAAGATTTCTTTCACTTCTTAACCCTACAAAGAAACCTACTTTTCAATACCTCTTAAATCTACACCCTTATTTTGTTAAAAACACATTAAATTTTCCAAAAATTATAGTGATAAGTATAATTTCTTTGCAATTATTATTTTTGGTAATGCATGGACATCACATCTCGGTTTAATATATATTTAAAAATATATATTTGATTAACTTTAAACTTAATACAATCAATTATTTTTAAAAATCCAACAAACATTGAAGAAGTTGAACATATGGAGTATATTTGTCACAAAATAATGCCCATTGCAAAGTTTGAAAAATTGCACATATATTTCAAAATTAGGGTTGTCGGTGGAATTATTAGATGAATATTTTCATGGTGTATGATACTGATATACATCAATTAAATTCAAAATTGTTTTAAAATAAAAATATTTTGGATGAAATTCTATTCAAAAAATGTGTTTTTTGGTAATAAATGCATAATTATTAAAAGAAAAAAAAACCACTACCATATTGAAAATAAAAGGATTTTATAGATGGGCATTGCATTATTTTTTCAATTTTATTTTGTTTGGTAATGTTGTATGAACCATAGACATGAGGTCCTATGGCTGTTGAAAAATTGTAAGTTAAAACTTTATATACATTAATTTTATCCAATCCTCTTCATTTAAATGTTGGATCAAAATTAATTTTAATTCAAATTGAACTTTGAGTTTCAAAATGTTGTCATACATATTTTGAAGTTTTTTGCTTGTGCTTAGGATTGTAAAAAGATGCCATCAATATTTTAGCTTATTGTGTACTGTTACTTGTTATACATCACCTTTTTTGTTGAAAAATGTTGCACGCTAAATGTTCTTTCACCCTTTTGCAATGTTATGTCTCCTTTACAAAATTTGAAATATTACCCTCATAATCTTTTAGAAAGTCCTTAAAATCCTTTAAAGAAACCGTTGAAATTTGCTCTACCAAAACATAGAAAAAAATTAATCAAAATTTATATTACCACTATGGGTATTGCTTGCCCAAATAAGTTTTTAAAAAAAACCCCAAGTTCCTTTCACATTGAGAGGATGGTGGGGTTAAGTTTAAAGCCAAGCTTGAATGAAAATTGTATTTCATGAAGGTATTGTTCTTGTGATGGTATTGTAATTTATAGGGGACCTAATGGACGCACATGTGTTGTGAAGGTAATGTTAACATCACAATAATAAAAAGAATTATTCAAATAAAGATATTGCACAAAAAATGAAGTAATAAAAAACCCCACCCACCCTTTTACATGGAAAGGGAGGGTGGATTTGAATAGCCTAGGCATCGTAGACAATGTTTAATAATCAATTTGAAACAATTTCCATTATAATACAACTATTTTTGCAATATTGTTTTAACAAATGTAAATGAAATACCTTTCATAGCAACACCAATCTCTTTGACATAATTTTCTAACATTAGGTTCAACTAGTAACCTTCACCAACATGGACATGCTCTTGAATTGGCTCATTAATGACAACATTTATTTTTTCACCTTCAACACAATTCCAAAATTAATCAAAATTTACAAATAAACAAAACCTCCAAAACACTTGAACTTTGAACTATTTATAAAAAAGGATATTGCAAGGATATCATGAACATGCATGAAGATATTGCATGCAACCTAAAGTTCTAAAAACAAACCATAATGCATTTGGGTTTTGAAATGATGACAATTTTTTAAAAAAAACCTCCCATTCTTTCATTGTAAGAATCAATATTCACTTGGACTATTGGTAGAATTGGGAGAAGGAGGGGTGCACAAAAATGGTTAGTTGTAATCTTTGTTGAAATCTTCCTTCATGCTCTAATGTTACCTTGTGTTCCATTGCAATTGGGCAAGGTTTTAATTTCTTAAGAGATGGCATCCAATTTTTAAAAATTCAAAAGTGAAATTAGAGCAAAGTTCAACACAAAGAAGAAAAAAAGCTTACTTACAAGTGATAATGATGACATTCCGTCAAAGGAAGTTGTGTTGTGATAGGTTACAAAGGTAGGCATTGTCACTCTAATGATGGAATCACACAAGGAGTCTAGAGGTAGAACATTAAACAAATGGTGGCGAAGGGAATCAAGAAGGAAACAATGGTGTGGGTTTAGGTCAAAAGGGTTGGTAGGAGGGGGGTAAGTAGGTAGGTAAGTGGATAGGAAGGGGGTAGGTAGGAGTGGACTAGGGTGGGTAGTGAAGGAAAGATTTTAAAAAAAACTTGATTTGATGGGTCTATGAAGGTTAGCAAAAAGGATAAAAAAAGTACCCCAACTAAGAAATGGGCATGCAATTCCTCCATTGGATATAGCAAACATGAAATCCACTATATAGCAAACATGGATATCCATTTTTTGCAATTGTGTGTTGTTATGATGGATTTGTCTGAATATAGTGATTAACTATTGAATACATTTACTTATATGATATTGGAATGCTTTTAATTTACCATGATTTGGCACTATGAGAAATGCTTCGACCCAATTCCTAAGGGTATATTGATTGGTTTCATTTTACTTTTCGATTTTGCAAGAATTTGGATGTTTAAAAATTTCAAAGTGTTAATTGCAATGCCTATGGCTCAATGCATTATTTTTCTCCAATTGCTAATGTGTCATACTTGTGTACATACTTCCATAATGCTTACATTTATCCAATTGTGTGTACATACTTTGATTATGTGTACATTTATCCAGTTGTAACCATAGGGTAACTGTGAGGTTAGGGTTTAGGATTTAGGGTTTACCGCTATCCTAACCTTATGAACAAGGTAAAAATGTTGGTCATTTACTTTTTTACTTGGACTTATAATTTCACAAAAACATATGTACTTTCACTCTTACCAAAAGTTTTGGAAGCATATATATGGGTAGTATACACTTTTTACCCAACTGATTATTTATTTATTTTTATATGTGTTATATATATTTATGCCTACCTAATTGATACAATAAACTTGATAATTACCCACTAAAAACCCATGTCACAATAAATGGAGAAAAATTTCTCTGTTGTTCTTGTGTTGGGTGGCTGGTATTTTGTTTGGTCATTCATATTAGGTACAAGTTCACACCTTTGGAATTAGGCAACTAACATATACAGTACACCAGTACATAAATTCAGTTGGAAATGGGCATTTTTCTGTTTTGTCCTCTTCTTTTTGTCCTCTAATTTTCAATGCTTTTGTTGCTTGTCTTGTTCTCCCTTCTGAAATGGAAGAAGGTTCATCCACCAACCCAACCCCCCCCCCCTCCTTACAAAGTTTGTTATAGGTGGGTGGTGTCAATGCCCTGCACAGTTTTGCACATGCTTGGTGCTGTGGTGCATGATGAAGAGACAAACAAGTTGTTGCCTATTTTAGTGGAGAAGATTTGAATTATATGCACACATCCTGCCTGCCTGCTTTGCTTGCTTGCTTGCTTGCTTGGAGGTAGTTTTGAACACATGACCACCAATGCAATTGGAGAAGCAGCATCAAACCAAAAAGCTTGCACTTTCTTAGTTTACAGTTTGTTTGTTTCATTTGTTTTTGTTGCCATCAATCCAACCATGAAACAATCAATGGGTGTGTCACACAAGTGGCCTTGCCATTTACATTTTTAAAAAAATATATATCTTAAGGCAAAAGAAGAAGAATTCTTATGGAAATTGAAATATTTTCACCATGCAAAAAAATTATAATCTTCCCCAAAAAAAATCCTCTAAAAGAAACCAAAATCCTTCAAGACATTATTATTATAACTCTATAATAACTAATCTCAAGTTTCAACACAAGCCAAAATATTATCATCTTTCAAAAAAATCCTCATATAAAAATAAATAGACCTATTATTATTATTATTATCATTACCAAGGGGCCAAAATCCCTCAAGTTACTATAACTCTAGAATGAATCTAAACACAAATATTGTTGCCTTGGACAAACTCTCTGAACAAACTTTCTTTGGACAAACTCTCTGGCCAAGTTGTAAGAGATGGTTTAACATACAAGTGAACCAACAAAGAACAAGTTCAACTACACCCTTTATAATATTTAGGCCTCTTGAGGTACCGATCGCTTTGAATGAACAACATTGGATGTTAATTGTTTTGGATAGATTACCAATTTACTTCATGTGCAAATTTACTAGCCCCGATACAAATTTTCATGCTATTTGAAAGGCTGTACTTCATCCATACTTCATCCAAAGTACGGAGTGTACATTGTGTTGGTGACCTGCTCTGACCGTTCTAGCAACCCCTTTAAAGGCTCAAAACCAAATAATGCAAAGCTAAAACAATCTTCCACAGCACGTATGTTCATGGGCCTTCTTTTTTCTCAAATTTTGTTTATTGTGAATATAAATTAGGTTGCTTTTTTAGTCCACTTTTTCTTAAAGAACACATCAAAATTTCCTATTGCATTTGGAGGGCACCTTATATGATGAAAATGCCTCGTAAAGAAAAAAAAAGAAAAAAAGGAAAAAAAAAAAAGAAAAAAAAAAGGAGTACTTAAGAATGGATGGGATCTTATGCCTAAGGACACTCTTAAGGACTAGGTGAAAGAACACTCCCCCTTTAAACATCATAAACTTTTTATCTCGCATTTTGTTAATGAAAATTATATTAATTTTATTTTTCACAAGTTTGTAAAAATTTTCACACAAATGTTAGCTTTTAAAAATATGTTTGAAACACATGTAAAATAGAATGAAAGATTTTCATGTGTTATGCACAACCTTATCAAGTTTAGTTAAGTACAAGACATGTCATTTGGGGCAAGTGTGTGGTGGGTGCCTACAATTTTAGTTGTTGTGTTTTTCTTTTTGTGCATGTTAGTGTGTTTGGGTGGGTTGTATAAGTTGCACACACCCAATGCAAATGGCAATGCCTATAAGAGATAGGGTTCAATTTCCATGGGTTAAGGCATTGATGTTGTGCACTTGAATGTTGTAGACACCCAAGTGGAAAGACTGAACCTTTTAAGCTTGTGGCCAAAAAAAATGATGCAAAGAAATTGAGTTGTGAAAAATTACCACAAAAGGCTGTTACATGTCAACTATGGTTGAGTTTGTTGTGTGGCGAGCAAGCATAGCTCAGAAGAACCCTGCTTGACTAGTAAAGGCAAAACACACATCACCGTGGTCAGTCTGAAGAGCAAGCTGATAACAATAATCAGTCACTACACCAAAATACGCACTAATGAATCATGCTTATTCCTTCTTGAACTCAACAAATAAAACTCTTCGTGATGAAGAGTATGCGAGCAGCATTGGCTACTTGCACGTCATGGTATGTTTGTCATGAGAGAATCCCACCCTGTGGATCAGCCAAGCAGAACCTGTGCCTGGATGCACACTGTGTGAAAACAATCCTACAGCTTCAAGCTGCACCGATTCTCTCTTGTTCCTATTAACACTCAGGTAAGGATCTGCAAGATTCCTGCTATTGCTTCACTGGACAAGGATACAGATAAATTGGAATGTAAACAGACAAATCTATGCACCATCCCCCGCCCCCTTGCCATTCATAAACAGATCTACAAAGCTTAAGGAAGCTTTAAGGAGATGATAACTCTAAACTTCCAAGACATTGTATTCTCTAAACAACATGAATGAAAACAGAGCAGACCATTCTTGCGGCCTCAGGAGTAAAACCTCTTCTAGAGCCCACTGTGAAGCATATGCAGACACACCTCTCACCTTGCAAAACGACTTTGCAGGAAACCTAGTTGAAATTGGTCATGATTCAGGTTTACACATCTGCCTCTGAGAGATGATCCTCAAGATGTTGGAGGGTATCATAATTCAGCAGTCACATTGCTACCAGTTGGCTTCAATGCTGGAGTCTTGGTGAACTGGCTGTAGTTTCCCTTCTCCTTAAAGAGCTGAGAGTAGTGATGTTTGCAGTAAAGTCGACCTTCCAGGGCTGCATAATTGGAGGGGCTGATTGTGCAGCCACCATGGACACACTTAAAGCAGTTCTTATGATATGGCAGACCCTCCACACTTGTCTGCACCATAGACAATCACATTATTCTCAGTTGTGCTTATACAATCATTCTTGAAAATAACAGACCCTGTTCTTTCCGACATTGCATCGTGCCAGCTGAACAAAAGCTCCCTTTTTCTCTTTCAGAGAACCTTGAGCAATTTCTGATCCACTGGATTGGCTTGGGACTTAGAAGTGTAATACTTTAAGCATGTTCCTCATTTCTCTACAAAAGTATGCATAGCAACACAATCTGTACTACTTAGGAGTTATTTGAATGTGCATCGAGATCCCTTCAATATCTGTACTTTCCAGGGGCACCAAAAAAAGCTGCCAAAGCAAAAAGTGGCAGTACATGTTGCAGGATTTGACTCCAGGGTGAATGAAGGCTGGAAAATCAGGCTGTTGTAGGTTCAATAAATCATCTTCTTATCTGCCTAACTAATTTCAAAACATCCAAAAGGACAGGTCTCAAAACCATAGAGATGAGTCATTTCTGCAGTCCCTGTTCAGCAATTCTGTGGGACTGCATCTCCGGGAGGCTAGATGACTAACATTGAGAGAAAGCATCAGGTGACCAATTTCAAAGAAACAAAATGTGGCAGATGAGATAAGTAGGGGCGAGACAAAGCAGAGAAAAATAGAATTCATACCTTCTCAATCGGATATACAGTTTTGTTACAAGCAATACATTTCTCTTGCGTTCCTGAGAACATCAATGATGCCTTTGTGGGTGCTTTGTTCTGCTACATCAGCACAGGAAAAATAAATACACAAAATGATGCTCCTGACCAATCCTGCGCTTCTTCCTCTAATTCTCAGAATGTTGCATTTCCCCCTCCTGTGGCTCTATTAGACTAGTGACTCTGAAAAAGAACTACTCATCACGAGTCAAGTACTCCCAAGCAACACAAATTCTACTTCACCCGTATGAGAAATAGGACTGCTGTCCAGCTTCTCTATTGGTCAGAGGACACACACCTCTTGCTTGTCAGATGGGAGATTCTTCGCCACTGTTCCACATATGTGCCAAATTTTGTCAGTTTCACAATCCTAAAACAATGTCCATACTCCCCACACAGTCAGCCTATTCAGTTGTACTCATTGCCACCTAAACAGGGGATGGAATTCTTTTGTCTGGATTCAAGAGAAAGAGAATTCATTGGCACTCTGTTGTAGCATTACCAAACCTTGCAACTGACAAGAGCATTCAACCAAGAGCATGTGTACAAACCTTCAGCGCCAGTCTTGTTGTCAAAGCTCTTCTCAAAACTTCCTGTAGTCTTCAAGAGCTGTTCAAAATGAGGTCTGCAGTAGAGAACACCTTCCAATGAGGCATAGTTTCCAAGCTGCAAAAGAAACAACCCCCCCAAAAAATAAAATGTTCAAAAACCTTGGCTTTCTCTAACCTAAGTTCAAACAAGAGTCCCACATTTGCAGTGTTATATTTCCAACAGCTCTCAGCACAACTCCACTGGTGCTAGCATGTGACCCTGCAAATTAAAATGGGATGAAGATAAGCCGAAACATGCTGGCTTGGCCCAGCATTTTTGCACAATTTGTTGAGGATGGTAAAAGGCGCAGCAAAGCATAACACCTGCTGTTGATTGGCTAAATAGTTTTATTGGTCCAGGTGGGCTACTATTAGTAGTGTCCCACCTATTTGCAGTCCCAGTTTTAGTTTTATGGGTGCGGTTGGTAAAAGGTAAATAACTAAACTTGGATGTGAGGAATATTTTTGCAGGGACACATAGTGAGCACTGTTGGAAATGCTCTCACAACGCCACAGCCTCATGAATGAAGAAGAATACTATCCTTCAGACCTGATAGAGCTCTTGATTCCCCTACAAGACACAGCCAGTTTTGCCTGCACCAAACTCAGCTCAATGAATGCAGCATTACTGATGTAATCTAGGTTCAGTGTTTCCACCTTGACAGGATGCTGAGATTCAATGATGGAAGACCAATGCATTTACAAGGCTCCATGGCATTAGCATCAAATGTAAAAACATGCTTCCTTGGCTGGTGCACCAATGCACAAGAATCTCGATTCTGACATCCAAGACATTGCCACAAGCACAATTGCAATGCGCTGCACCATGACCAGTAGTACAAGGGGAATCCGTGACTATCTGGAAAAGAACTCAGCAACGTAGTGATGATCATGCTTGTAGTAGCAGCACCTAAAGAACTTCAAGATCTTTCACAGCCATGATCATGTACAGCTGCCTTTAAGAACAAGGATAGTAAGGATTTGACCGAGCATACTCGTTTTGTGCAGCGCGAAGAGGAACGATGCGAAAGGGATACAGATAGAATCGGACGGCATTGCAGATTTGAGAAGAGATGGACGACGGTTCATCCTGAGAAAACAGATCAGGAATGAATACTTCACTACGGGCCCGAGACGTTCGATCTCATGGCTTGGTGCTTTATTGTGCAGGATCTACGATCGCTTGACAAGCCGACGAATCGACACGATGTGACATCACAGAGACCGGATGGGCTCACGAATCTGATCTCCGATACGCTCACAAAATCTGATCTCTGATGTGCTTACAAATGTGATCTCTAGTAAGCAACAAATGAAAGTGCGGAGGATCGTCTTCTTTTCTCAACTAGGTTATGCATCAAATCCTGACTGCGGACAGCAGTATTAGAGAGAAAGATTTCGACACCATTTCTCCATTACTGAGCAACAGCTATGTATAGCAACCGAAGGAATACGATGCAAGATCTCCATCTATCAGTGAGGCTTGATATCCTTCACACGGACTGAATGAAGACACCGCGGCGCAGCAGATGGAAAAAGAAAGAAGAAGAAGTCGAAACTAGAAGTAACGCAGTTTTGGAAACCAGCGACTGACCTTAAGTGTGCCCTTGCAATGGTTGCATCGGAAGCAAGACTTGTGATAAATGACACCGTCTGCTGTCAACTGCTCCACCAAATACACAGTCTTCTCACACGCCTTGCACTTCTGCTGTGTACCGGAAAACGCCATCGCTCCACAAAAAGCTTCCTCCTCGTGAGAAAATCTTTCCCCCTTTAATAACAGCCCAAAAAATCGAGGGAGGAGGGGGGGGGGGGCAAAGTTCTTGAAAAAAGAAGAAGAAAAAAAAAATACCACAAGATGTTCACCGCTTTTCTTTCCTCCTCACTCCCGACTTTTTTTCTATGCGCAACCGCATCAACAACCGAAGTCCGGGAGAGGCAGAAAACGCAGAGAAGAGAGAGAAGAGAGAAGCTCAGCAGACGACGACGATGTCTTCAGCACGCAAGCATCACAACTCTCCGAACCAACTAGTGTGAATCCGACCATTACGTGTCCCCCCGAAATACCCCGTGTGAACACAGAATTTTCAAATCACTCTTCTCTCTTTTCCGCCCCCACAAAATTTTTCCTTGTACATACCAGCGCTGGGCGGTTCTTTGAATCTTGAAAGAACCTCCGGTTCCCGTTCTTCGAAACACATCAGATTCAAAGAACCGCCGGTTGGTGTTATTTCAACCCCATCATAGAACCGGATATTTTCATGAAAGAACCGGTGTCATCCGGTTCTCTAACTTTTCCTTGTGTCGGAGAACCGCTGGTTGTGTACCGAACCCCGGTTCTTTGAATGTTTTGAGAACCAGTGAGTAAGTGGATGTGTACCCGTATGATAACCGGAGGGTATATTCTGTGCCCGGGCAGCTTCAGCACATGTATGTCTGGCAAACAATTCATTTCTCTTAAGAGATTTGATTTGGATGAACAGAAAATTCCAAAAGATTCTTCATTTTCCTCGACACAAACCTGTTCTTTGAGAAAAGTATTTTTTTAAAAAAAAATTTCAGCATATCTAAAAATAATTATAATTTGTGCTGAACTTGCCAAGGTATTATGGTATTAGAAATTATTCAAATAAAAGAGGAATATAAATAATTTAAAGAAAAAAAATCAAAGGTAGATACTAGCCAAAAAAAAAAAAAAAATCTTCATTCTTCCAATTTTGTTGTATAGCTGAGGTGGTGATCATCCATTAGCCAAAATAGTCAAATTAGGCTATTAAATATGAAAAAAATCTGTACTTTTTTTTGGCTACCTACTTGAACCTTATATAAAAATCTGGTGATTTGAAAAAATAAAATTCGGATTCTTTTTGAATTTTTGTAATTAAAAAACTGATTGTTCAATTTACGACAAAACTATCCAAATGTTTTGAAACTTGCAACAATTTGAAATTTTACCACAAAAAAAAAAGAAGGATGCTTACAATACTTTCAAACTAAAATTAGCATATCGCTACCTACCAGGTTTTTTTTTTTCAATTTTGTGATATAGCCACATCGGTGATCATCCACAAGAGGAATTAGCCAAATTTGGCTACCACTTAACATGAATAATTTAGAGAGAGAGTTTTTAATGACTTTTTGGGTCATGTTTCACACAATGTTTTATTTTCAAATTTGTTAAGTAGGTGTGTTGGCAATCATGCCCAAGAGGATTTAGTCAAATTTGGCTAAATGTTAAAGAGCCAAAAAAAAAAAAAAAACTTTATTAATCCTCCCATAATTTTGCGAATTCTTGGAAGGTATCCTCAAAATATGGCAACCTTATATTTTTTTTCTTCATAATGTAGTGACTTTAACATCAAAATAATACTAGGAAAAATGGTCCAAAAATTCTTTTTTTACCTTTCACACCCTTTTTTTTCTCACTAGGTTACAAAAGTTTGAAAAAACCAACATTGGTCTCATTTGGAAGGATTTTTTGTTCTTCAAATAAATAAATTCAAATAAATTGAAATTTCTTTGTCTTCTTTGCAAAGGATGTGAGGCATTGGGTGAGTAGAATAATTCCAAAGCCACAATTCCAATTTTTGGAACGTAAGGGTATTTATTCTCGTCTCTTGTTCATTACATAGTGTACCTCTTAATTTATGATGATGATGATTATTATTATCATTTTGCTATGGATCATTTTGATTGGTCTAACACCAAAAAAAAAATCGAAACTTCGCAAGCTCCTCAAAAGAATAATTTCTATCTAAGGATGGAATGCCTCCATTTTTGGCTCACCTGAATAGGTGAGAAGGGGAGAACTTTAGGCAAAGGATATGGGATAAAATGATGTGCTATTGGGAACACCCTTGGGAAACAAGGTGGGGAACTTAAAGAACATAATTAAGAACAAGAACAAGTTGAAAACACAAGAATAAAAAAAAATCCATCCTCATGCATTTTGCAAGATCAAAATTTTATGTCACCATGCATTCTACAAGCTCAATCTTTTTTTTTTAATCATCTTTTGTTATCCTTCACATCAAACCATACTCACCACCTATAAAAAGCTAGGAATTATGTTTCAAATGTTGTTAATAGGTTGAGTTCTTTACTATTGAAGAATGCTACAAAACCATTTGAATAATGGAAACAAAATCCCAATATTGTCTACCAAGAATTTTTTATTTTTTGGATGAATTGCATGTTGCATTTGTTTGAAGGTTTCCTTATGTGTGGTGGAATGTAAATGTCATGCATCTTGGATAGGGGAAAATAAATGTATAGATTCGAGGTATGTTAATTGAGTCCAAGTTGAAATGTTATTTCAATTTTGAAGTTTGAAAACTTTAATCATTTAACATTTTTATTATAGTGTTGCTTTGCAACTTGTAATGTCAAATTGTTTTTGAGTGATATGGGATCTGCATAATGGCAAGGGAAGAGCTACTCTTTTCCATTCAGATTCAAGTTTTTGCACATTTTTTCATTTTTGTTTCTATGCTTTGAAGTGTTGGAATTCCTTTTATCAAGTTTTGTATTTTTTTTTGTTCTTACTAAGTTATTGTTGAATTGTGTTTGTTGCCATGTTGTTCTTTTGATCACCTCTCAATTCAAATTCCCTATGTTTCCATTTATCAAGCCCCACCCCAAGTTCTTGCTTTTGTTGTAAATCCTATACAACATAATGAACTGAAGAGGAAATTTTTTTAAAATGAGAATGAGAAATCAATCAAGTATATTGGGATCAATGGGCTATTGGGTTGAATTAAACTAAGCCTAAATGCAAAGTGAATGCCAAGATGGACACAATGAGATGTAGGAATTTTTGAGATTGACAAGAGAATCAATTCATTGGTGCTTAAATTAAATTTGTCAATTAAACATTCAAGCCTTAGGAACTATGTTGTTGTTGAATTGAGAATTGCAATAGGGGAATAATTTATTAGTCCTTTTAAGATTCATGTAAAAGATTATTAGGTTCTTCAAACTACATAGCATTTCAATATTGTTGATTAGTTAAAGGATATAGGAAAGGTTTGAAGAAGGAAAAAAAAAAGTGCATTTTGTTGCATTATGGCATTTTCTTAAATAAGGTTGCTTAATGATTGGTTTTGAAGAGTTTAAATCTCTAAATTCTATTCCTAAAAGTTGAAAACTACCTTCAAAAACACTAAAGCAATTTTACAAGATGGACCATGATCAAGGTGGGCACAAGCAATTTTGTGCACCATCAAAGTTGCCATGGACAAATCTTTATTTTTTCAAGTGAGTTATGATGAAATGAGAAGTATTGACAATCAAAGTTGGTTGTCTATGCTTGTATTTGTCATTGATGAATGGAAACATGTTCGTATCTTGTTTAAATTGCAGTGGGTGGTGGAGCCATGTTTAATAAACTAATGGAAATGATTGTTGCTTCACTTGTAAACTATGGAGGTGTGAGTGAAACGAACCTTAGCTGGAAGTTCATTTGTTTTGGAGCTTGTGGAATCACGATCTTTTAAGCTTCAAATTGGTGTGATGATTTAGTTTATGCAAAAACATACTCTCCATTTCAATGATGTGCATTATATAACAAACCTTGCAAATCTAGCAATGACCACTTTGAATTCCAAAGGTTGTTTTCCAAGGTCAAAACTTTCAACTTTCCTTGTTAATATATATAAATATTTTGCACAGAATTGTAAATGACATCTTGAGATTGTGAAATTGGTTGAACTTTTTAAATTCAAGGGCAATAAGCTTTTGAAAAACATCAAAACATAATGGATACATATGTTATCATTATGTAAGAAAATGTTGTTAAGAAAAATTTCTTGGTGATGAAGATGGTTAAAAACAATGGTAATATTGAAAATGTGACATTTAATTGTGAACTAATATGTGATGTTGAGACCTTGTTAAATTTGGCTTGCAACTTATTATGTCTTGAATCTATGCAAGGGTTCTTTAAGTTTGCACAAGGATAATAGACCTTCATTTGTGACTTTTTTTGGGCCCTAAAACCTCTTCAATGCCTATGTATGAAGAAGTGTTCCCTTAGCACTTCTGTTTCAAGAAATCCTTCAAAATGTAACTACATGTAACTTATTATCATTTGTAATTATGGACAATAATATTTGCAATTATTTTTCTAACATTTCCACCTATCTTCTAGCTTGCTATGTGTTTTGAATTTTTCGCGTGTCATAATTTGATTTGTTGTTAAAATGTCATCATTGCAAGTTTTTAGTCTAACCAATTTAGTTGAGAATTTTCCTAGTTGTATTACATGGGTTGCATATGGATGGGTTCTATGCATTGACCATTAACTTCATGCCTATTTGCAACTACTATCTTATGCAACTTGTTTAATGCAATTAACAAAATTTTAATTGTAAATGTCTTCTACAACTACAAAAAAATTGTTTGTGAGAGTTACAAATATGTGTTTTTCTTCTACGATTTGTTCCTTGAACTCATTGAACATATCTACAATATTTTGTGTTCAACTTGGTGAAAAAAGTTTGCTTTTCAAGTTGATTACATTGCTTTCTTTGTGAGAGGTAAGCTTTACATGGTGCATGTTATTGATATTGCCCATAAGGTCAAAACCATGGTGAATTTAAGGGGATTGGGATTGAATTGTGAGTTTCATGAAAAACAAGTGTGGTAAATCATTTTAGGTGTGATTTTCAAGTTTGAAAGGCATTTTGTGGTTCAAAAGTTACTAAATGTGACTATGATAATGTATCTTCAATATTGGTTGGCTCTTGAGGTTGAAACTATGTAATAAAATAACAAGGCCATAATTCAATCACACTTTGGGAATTGAAAGGACTTAATGAGTTTCAGGTCATTTTTGACCCTATATTTCTTGATAAATAATTGTCTTTTTAAAAATTGACAATGCAAAACCATTGTCAATCTATCATGCTCTCTCCCCATTATTCAACCTTCTTTCATAAAAAAATGAGGTTTCAAATTGATTTACAACTCACTTTGAACAAGTTGTGAAAATGTTTATTTAGAACTTCTATTCATTAAGGACCTAAGTAAGTTCTACAAATGATTGTATGTGATTTGAAGGAAGATCATTTACATTATGAGTTGGATGCTTAACTTAGATTTCATGTGTTTAGGGTTTGGTTCTTTTTAGGTTACTAGCAAGATGCATTAAAACTCATGCTTGGGTTACTAGCAAAGTTCAAGTTGTTATATTTTTCAGCAATTTAAGTATCATAGTGAAGAGGAGCCCATAATGAAAAAATCAAATCTCTAATGATACATGTTTTTTCTCTACTTTACACAACACATGAAGGCTACACACTCCATGGGTTGGGGCAATATTGTGATTTTCATTTCAAGCATGAATTGAGACACATAAATAATTGCAGTGTCTTTTACATGCTATCTAACATGGGTGTGGTGCATGTGGGGGTTGATTTGTAGTGGGTGGATCTCTTTGGGATTAGGGTTGAAATCCCTTTCAAGCCCATGGATTTTGGTTGTACAAGCATGAGCACATATCAAATTCAATTCAAAAAGTATAAGGTTGACATAAACAACATTTTTGTTACAAAAGTTAGTCCAAGAAAATTATGTTTTGTTTTTTTTTCTATATTTTTGTTTATTGGTTATTTTTTCTTGGGTTTGAGGTATACTCAAATATTTTTCTTATTCTATCTTTGAGTAAGGTAGACATTACATGTAATTGATGTGCAAATGATTTCTATGTGGTTGGTGTTAGAATTTCATGCTACAATTTCAATATTCAACAATAGGACATGAATTGAATGTTATGTGTTGA